>Ga0187847_10000774_pt1 | contig 32508 bp, 28 predicted proteins | sample June2016WEW_4_10_FD_132458 | JGI IMG/M metagenome (GOLD analysis project Ga0187847, IMG submission 132458) | Peatland microbial communities from SPRUCE experiment site at the Marcell Experimental Forest, Minnesota, USA - June2016WEW_4_10 | ecosystem: Environmental > Terrestrial > Soil >...
CCGAAAGTCGACATCGCCAACGTGCGCGTCGAGCTCGAATCCGGCTGTGTCGCCAACTTCACCGCATCCCGCGTCTCCACGGAGCGCGTCCGCAAGCTCCGCTTCTTCGAGCCACGCCAGTACGTCTCCATCGACTACGCCCGTAGAGACGTGCTCGTAATCCACGTAGACGAAGGCGCAACCAGCAGGTCGCCGGCGGACCTCCTTGCCTCGCTGCCCCCACAAGTGTCCTCGCTCATCCCGCCAGACATTGCCGCCCGTATCGCGTCCGGTGCGATCGATCTAGCAAAAATCGATCCAGCCATGATCGCCCAGTTTGCCGCCATGGCCAAGATTGATCCAGCGGTTCTCGCACAGTTCATAAACCCCAGCGAGGGACAGCCCGGCCTCAAGTTCTCCAAACCCGAAGTCACTCCCGGCGAGCCACTGCGCCTCGAAATCGAGTCCTTCCTTGAATCCGTCCGCACTCGACGCGAGCCCCATGTAACAGCCCGTCAGGGCCGCAACGCCCTCGAACTCGCTCTGGAGATTCAGTCCACCATGGCCACCCACGCCCAACGCGCCGGCCTAAGCGACTTCTTCGAGCCCGGCCCATAAAAGGCTCTAGTCCAGCCCGCAATGCGCACATACGCCCCACAGGAGGCCGAAGGCTATACGGTTGTCGCCGGAAAGCAGCGAGTCGAATGGAAAACGATGCTGAAACTCGATATAAGGAGACGATCTGTCGTTGATCCACTTGTCGCCAAAGAGCACCAGCGCCTTCGCACTTGCGTATTGCCCAAAGGGGCCGTCTCCGGCCCGGTAGCCTAAACCGGGTTCCGCATAGAGCCTGAAAAGGAGCCGGTCATTCTTCGGCCTGAATCGCGGAACCCTGAATACGGGAACTACACCAGATCCTTCGACCGAAAAGCCGCTGTGGCCATCGAGGCGATCATATTGCAGGTCCATGGCGACTCCACTGAGGCCAAGCTTGACTCCTCCGAACGAGTTGGGCTCATAGCCGGCATGCCAACCCCCACCGGCTTCAATCGCGGCGATCAGGAAGGGAGTTCCTTTCGACTCGTCGAAGGCTGTGCATGTCGCAATATCGCCGACGCACACGTCGTGGACGTCCGCGCGGTTGTAGACCAGGTCCGCGTGCGTGCCGTGGAAATTCGAACCCGGATAATCCCTCGTGCAGAAGAGCTTGTCGTCGGTCACCTGCTGGAGGGAGCACATCGTTCCTCCTGAGGTTTGGACGAAGATTTGAGTGCCCGGTGGAATCTTCTTGACGGTATTCCAATCAAGGTTCTTGGCTGCTGCCGGCATTGCGAAAAGCGAACTGAGAAGCAGTAATGCGAAGAGGTAGTTCTTCATGCCACTATGCTAGCCACGGAGCAGCGAAGCGTTACGCACAGGTGTGGCACTTTCGCAAGCGTCACATTCATCCAACGGGAAGCGTCCTGCAATTCCCACCGCGGTTACGAGCCGGGAGCAGAGGGAAGCGCTAGCCAGCGTTTGACGAATCAAAACCAGGTGTGAGATGCCTAAGCCGATGCGGACGAATAACGAGCGTCGCGTCTCCTCAACGGCATTGCCGATTTATTCACTGCAAAGTCGCACAATCGGAACTATGATGACGACTTCCAAACCCGCCGGCATAACTCGCCAGGGATGCGCTCGGTTCAATATGTCAGCTATGTCCCCGGTCCGTACCCCCGTACCCCACCCCCTCCCTCCCTCAAAATCAACCCTCCTGGCGGGCGTTTCTCTCGCAAAAGCAACACAATGAATGGTTTGCGAAATAGCCCCATGTATCAATCAGTAAACACAACCCGCTAAAAATGACCCCTTTTCGCTTAAAAACCGCCGTTTTCGGGCCGTTTCACTGCACTTTTGGGGGTTTTTTGGTTCAGGACAACAGCTGCATATCTCAAAAGGAGCAATGCGCCACAAAGTGACCTGGATCAGGCCATGACCTCGACGGGAAACCAACTATGGAATGCGAAACGATTCTGAAACTCGATAGAAGGAGAAGCAATTTCCGCGCAGCATCAAAGGTCCAGGACCTTGCCCAGCTTGAACAACGCTGGAAGAGAAGCAACCAGGGCACCGGCTACGCCGATGCAATACACCACGGCCTTCCAACCGGAAACGTATCCCTCCCTAAGCGCATACACCATCAGCAGAGTGAGTACCGGCAGGTTGAGGAACACAGCGGTTACTACTCCGGGTACGTATCTGTGCAGCGCAATAGTCGCTGCCAGATGCGGCAAAAGAACATTGACCAACGTGACAGCGATACACCCAAAAGCCACATAGGTCCAAACACTCTGCTTGCCCGAAACCACGCTCATCCAGGTGAGTGCAAAGGCCAATATGGTCAGGACTGCTACGGTAAAACGGAAGGTGCCTGGAGTGACAGATCCGTGCCACCGCCGTCCGGCACCTTTCGACCAGTTGGGAAACCCAATCGCTTCTTCCGCATTGTGAAGGGTAATGACCACCGGGAAAAGCCACTCCAGACCCTGAAAAGTCATCTCCGCCTCCTTGCAATACACGCGGGCAAAGGGCAGCATCTCACGCAATCCCCAGCACCCGGTTCACCCGCGCCACAACGTACTTCCAAATCAGGTAATAGCCCACTAGCGCAGCAAGGAAGCACGGAGCAATCAACGCATACGGCACATAGATCGTCTGGAACCACGTCACGCCACGGCCTCCCAGTCCCAGGATCCCCAGGCATCCCGCAACCGCGGTCCCCGCCGGCAGCAGCAGCAGCGGCAGAGCCGCCCCCTGCAGTCCGATCGAGATATGCGTGCGCGTGTTCGTCCAGATCCAAAGCACATTCCAAAGTCCCCACACCGATGGCACCAGCGCCATCGGAAACACCAGGCCCCTCTCAATCGGAAACGGAGCATTCAGCCAGAGCCGGACCACAATGAATCCGGCCAGCATCACCGGAAGAACCAGCGTGGGCACCAGGATGCCCGCTAAAAACGCGCGTAGATACGGATGCGTATTCATTGCAAACTCACTTTCTGCGGGCTAGGTCTCCCGCCAGTTTCACAGGTAATAAAGCATCACCGGAATCGCCGTAGGGAAGAACGCGGCAAGCCCCACCAGCCCACCCAGCAGCGCCCAGTCTAACCATGGCAGCATGTCCGGTTTTTCGTCCATCCGCTTTAGCACCGCAGGCCAAAGGTCGCGTCCTGGCTCGGGCTCTGCCTCCACAGCTGGCAGGGCCTGCTGCAGCAGCTTCTTCATGCGGTCCTCTTCGTGTTCTGTCATATCCGGCTCCCTCATGGTTTGATCCCCTGGCGTTCCAGGTCCCTTCTCAGCAATCGAAGTGCGCGAAACACGCGCAGTTTCACGGCAGCCACTGAGATGCCCAATGCCGCAGCCACTTCCTTCTGCGGCAACTCCTCCACCACCGCGAGCACAGCCGCAATCCTCAACTTCGGCGCCAGCCTCGCGAAGGCCTCCTGCGTTCTCAGCCGAATCTCCGCAGTGATCGCCGGGTCTGCGACTGCGGGAGCCGCTGGGTCAACAACAAGTTCCTCTACCCGTGCTTCGGCCCGCGTGCTCCTCATCCAATCCAGCGCCGCATGGGTTGCAATACGTCGCGCCCATCCCTCAAAGCCATAACTCGGCTCAAAGCGAGCGTGCGCCCGGTAGATCCGCCAGAATGTCTCCGCCGTCAGTTCCTCCGCAACGCTCGGGTTACGCACAATCCGCAGAATCCACCCATACACCGCTCGCTGATACTGCCGAAACAGCGTCTCCAGCGCATCAAGATCGCCATGCCGAAACTCGTTCAGGCGTTTCTGGCTTTCGCATTCGTCCCCGTGTGATTCCGCGATCCTTGCCATCGGTCGTACCTATATCCCCTTACGCGGGAACTTTCCGCAAGGTTACACCGTAGGTATCTTCAACGGCGCAGCGCTGCTATTCGCCGGGCTGGGCACCGTGGGCCGAACCAGGCCGCCTCACAGGAGGTACAAACCCATGTTCCACCTTCTCTTTCTTCTCGCACTCTACTTTCTCCCTTCCCTCATCGCCGGCGGTCGTCACCTCCACGAGCGCGCGCCTATCACCTTGCTCAACCTCTTTCTAGGCTGGACATTCATCGGCTGGGTCGTCGCCCTCATCTGGGCCATCGTTGCTCCTTCCCCGTATGTCTACTACGCCCGGCCTCCCTACCCGCCCTACTATCGCTAGTGCGGAGGAAACCGATTTACTTGCGCCCGTTACTCGTTGCGCATCCTTGACTTTCGCCTCCCAGCCCTTTAGCGTTGCCTTCCGAAGAGCGGATCAAAAAACTCCTGCGGCCAAATCCCGCGGAAGCCATCTCAACCGCCATCGGGAGACGAAATGAGAATCTTTGCAACTCACTTGGCCGCGTTCGCAATCTTATGCGCCGCAGGCCTTGCAACTGCCGCACAGCAACCTCCAAAGCAGGATTCCCTAAAGCCCGTCTGGCTCGACACCACTTTGCCTCCCGAGCAGCGCGCCGCCGCTCTCGTCCAGCAAATGTCCCTCGACGAGAAGGCCACCCAGCTCGTCAACCAGGCCCGCGCCATCCCCCGCCTCAACGTCCCCTACTACGACTGGTGGAGCGAAGCTCTCCACGGCGTCATCAACAACGGCGTCACCGAATTCCCTGAGCCTATCGGCCTCGCCGCCACCTTCGACCCCCCCGCCGTCCACAAAATGGCGGAAGCCATCTCCACCGAGGGTCGCATAAAATACGAGCAGGCCCAGCGCGAAAAACGCGCCAATCTTTTCTTCCAGGGCCTCGACTTCTGGGCGCCCAACATCAACATCTTTCGCGATCCCCGTTGGGGCCGCGGCCAGGAAACATACGGCGAAGACCCGTTTCTCACCGGCCGCATGGGCGTAGCCTTCGTCACCGGCATGCAGGGCGACGATCCACGCTACTACCGCACAATCTCCACTCCCAAGCACTTCGCCGTTCATAGCGGTCCTGAGACCACCCGCCACACCGCCGAAGTCCCCGTCAGCAAACACGACGAGGAAGACACCTACCTGCCTGCCTTCCGCGCAGCCGTTACCGAGGGCCATGCTGGCTCCGTCATGTGCGCTTACAACTCCATCAACGGCCAGCCCGCCTGCGCCAATGAATTCCTGCTGCAGGACATGCTTCGCGGCTGGTGGAACTTCCAGGGCTACGTCGTCTCCGACTGTGGCGCTGTCATCGACATCTACAACGGCCACCACTTCAACGCTACCCAGCCTGAATCCTCCGCCGTCAGCGTTCGCCGCGGCATGGACAATGAGTGCACCGACGGCGGCAACCTCGTCAAGGACGACCACGACTACCGGCCCTATCTAGATGCCGTCAAAGAGGGCTACCTCAAGGAATCCGAGATCGACACTGCCCTCGTCCGCCTCTTCACCGCGCGCATCAAACTCGGCCTCTTCGACCCGCCGGACATGGTCCCTTATACCAAGATCGATCCACAGGAACTCGACTCGCCCGCCCATCGCGCACTGGCACGCCAAATTGCCAATGAGTCCATGGTCCTGCTCAAAAACGACGGCACACTGCCCCTCAAAACCCCCGGCACCTCTTCTGCTATCAAGATCGCCGTCGTCGGCCCCCTTGCGGACCAGACCAAGGTCCTTCTCGGTAACTACAACGGCCAGCCCAGCCACACCGTCTCCATCCTCGAGGGCATCCGCAAGGAATTCCCCGGCGCCACCGTCAATTACGTTGAAGGCACCCAGTTCCTCAGCCATTCTGCTGAGCCCGTACCCGCTTCAGCCCTCAGTTTCGAGGGCAAGCCCGGAGTCAGCATCGACTTCGCCAAACTCGACCTCAGCGACATCAACCACCCCAAACGCACTGCCTCGCTCGCCTCGCGCGTCGACCCGGTCCTCGACTTCAGCCTCGCACCCATCCCCGCTGCAGCCGCCGGTGTCAACCCGCTCTCCATTCTTTGGAAGGCCGACCTCACTGCTCCCACCACCGGCGAGTACAACCTCGGCCTCGTCGCCAACGGCTTCTTCCGCGTCCGTCTCGACGGCAAAAACGTAACCTCTGCCTGGGACAACAACGGCGTCGATGCCAAGGTCGGCCGCGTCCATCTCGAGGCCGCTAAACCCGCCAAGCTCGAAGTCGACTTCGCCCCCGGCCAAAACTCAAAGCCCAACGCTAAACTCGTCTGGGCGCTCGTCGATTTGAAACCCCAGCCCGCTGCCATCGCCGCCGCCAAATCCGCTGATGTCGTCGTTGCCGTCGTCGGCATCACCAGTGAACTCGAAGGCGAAGAGATGCAGGTGGAGGAGCCTGGCTTCAAGGGCGGCGACCGCACCTCGCTCGACCTGCCCAAAGCAGAGGAAGACCTGATCGAGGCCGTCGCCGCCACCGGCAAGCCACTCGTCGTCGTCCTCACCAATGGCAGCGCACTCGCCGTCAACTGGGCCAATGACCACGCCAACGCAATCATCGACGCCTTCTATCCCGGCGAAGAAGGTGGAGCGGCCGTTGCTGAAACGCTCTCCGGCAAAAACAATCCCGCCGGCCGCCTGCCCGTCACCTTCTACAAGGACGCAAACCAGTTACCGCCCTTCGAAGACTACGCAATGAAAGGCCGCACCTATCGTTACTTCGAAGGCACACCGCTCTATCCCTTTGGTTATGGCCTGAGTTACACAAAGTTCGCTTACAGCGGACTTACCGGTCCAACCGATGCCATTCCGGCAGGCAGCACGGCTGGCTTCGATGTAACAGTCACAAATATCGGCAAAAAAGCCGGGGATGAAGTAGCCCAACTCTATCTTGAATTCCCTAAAGTTCCCGGCGCGCCTTTGCGTGCATTGCGCGCATTCAAGCGCGTACATCTTGAAGCCGGCGCCAATCAGAAGGTGCATTTCGACCTCCAGCCGCGCGACCTGAGCATGGTCACAGAAGCAGGCGAGCCCATCGTAGCCGAAGGTCAATACAAAGTCTCAGTAGGTGGCGGCCAACCCAACACCGGCATCCAGACAGTTACAGCGACTTTCAGCGTCAAAGGTAACTTGTCACTACCCGAGTAGCCGGCGAAGTTTCCAAGAAAGACGGGCGCTTTTCAATCGACAGAGCGCCCGGAATCCATTGGCAGGGGTACCCTACCTCAGAGTCAGTAAAGAAGTCCCATCGTCGGTCTTATAACTCAATCCCTGACCGGCTATGAAGCCGCCGAAACCCTTCGGTGCTGGAATCACCTTGAGTGTCTTGTCCAACAACCCTTGGTCCGAGGCACCGTGAATAAGGTACACATAAATCTCTCCGCCTACCCACGCAGCAAGATAGTTGTGCGTTGCGTCTTCCTGAATGTGCCCCGCCGCAATCTGCTTTACCGGCGAAAACTCAAAGGAACTGCAGTTAGTTTGCTTCGACGGTACCTTTATTCCGCGCATGTCGATGAAAGCAGGCAGGCCCTTGCGCCCATCCATATGGACGAACGAGTCATAGACCACGAGCCCATTCATTCCGTTCTTTGCTGCAACCTTTAACATTCCTTCTGATGTGTTAGATCCTTTCGGAAAGGTAAAGTCCACCGCCATGCCAAGATTGTGCGAGTCTAGATAGTCACCGGAAATTGGCTGAATCGGTCCCGGCGCGAGTCCCTCGGTCAGTCTTGTCACTTTCAGGTCGCTGCTTACTTTGTAGATCAGGATCGGAGCGGACTGCAGATAGTGTGGACGGAAAAGAATCACGACTTCCTTTGATCCATCGTTTTCGATATCCGCGTCGAGCACGCCATCTATCCGGGTCTTGTAGTGGTCAGTCCCAAAGACTTCGGGGTAGTCTGTTTCGAGCACATATTTCCTCACAGCGTCGAGCCGTGCATCGTTCTGCTGCCCAGAAAGATTCCCGGAAAAGCAGGCAGCAACAAGCAAGAAGATCGCCAACCCCGATCTCACACCAACACCCCTTTCTCCTATTCCCTATTCCCTATTCCCTGTCCTTCAACTTCTTTCATCTTCAGATACACAGCATTACTCCACCCAAAGCCAACCTGGTTCACCTTGTATCCAGTACTCACCTGCACGTTGGAGTTACCCGCCAACACGTTGTACTTCTCCACAATCGTCCCATCCCGCGCAAACCCTTCATCGATAGTAGCGTCGAAGTGCCCCGCAATGCGCCGCGCATCCTCGCGGAATCCCATAGCCTCCAGCCCAGCAACCCCTATCCAATTCGTCGGCGCCCAGCCAAACGGCTCGTCCCATTGCATGCCTGAATTGAAGTTGCTCATCGACAACCCGCCGGGCCGTTCAAACAGATTCAGCTTGGCAACCATCTTTGTCGCTTCCTCCCGCGTCGCCACGCCCGCCCACAGCGGATACAGCGAACTTATGTAGGCATACGTCGATGACTTCGCGTGAACAAAGTCATAGTCCGCAAACACCCCGTCCTTGGGTCTCCAAAGATAGCGCTGCATCTCCACGTCCCGCGCCTTCGCGCGATGATTCCAGCGCACCGCATCCGCTGGAATTGCAAGCAGGTGCGCAAAGTGCTCCAGATCCTTTTCGTAGCGATATAGCAGGCTGTTCAGGCATACCGGCGCATAGTGATGCGTAGCTCCATCGAATGGCCCAAAGCGAAAGCTTGGATCGAATCCCGACTCCCGCATCGCCCGGTCGCCCTCATAGAAATCGCGGCTCAGCCGATAACCCTGCGCCCACGCACGCGCGCACACCACGCTGGTCTTAAGATCGCAACTCGTCTGCTTCAGCCGTGCCGTTTCGGCCGCATCAGGATGCTCGGACGCCTTTACCAGGAACCCCGCCGTCGCAGGTTCCGGATGCGCAATCAGCCACCGGATCACGTCGGGATAATATGTGCTGTCGTCCGCCATCTCCGGCACAGGACCGGTGGCAAAATCATAGTAGCGCGCCAACCCTGTTGTTCCTGCCTTGTGCTCCGGGCGCAGCCATGTCGAGTAGTCCTTCTCCGCCAGCGTGTAAGCGTGTTGCAGCCACTGCCTGGCTTCTGTCCGGCCCTCCGGTGTAGCAGGGAAGCTTTTCGGATTCTCATACACAGCCCTTATCATCGATGTTAGAAAGGGTGGCTGCGAGCGTGTCAGGTAGTAAGTCCGATTGGCATTCAGGACCGCGCCATAGTGATCGATCTCAAACAGGAAGTTATCCACCATGCCTTTGGCCAAAGCTTCCCGATGGTCGGCTTCCAATCCAAGAACAATAAAGTAGCTATCCCAGCCGTACATCTCATTGAAGCGTCCCCCGGGAACCACGTACGCGTTCGGCAGATACAACAACCCCGCAGCCGGTAACTCCTCCGGGCGCACGTCACCCAGCTTCTCAATGCGCCTCGGCAGCGCAACTACCCGCACATTGCATTTCTGCACCAGCGCGGTCACATCCGCCGGAGCGGGCACCTCTGCCGGCAGATACAGCACCGGGTTCGCGCTCACCTTGATGTCCACCAGCGAGTGGCAGTCGGTCATGGAGCGCGTCAGTGTGTCCCACGCGCCGTGAATGTATTGGAGCGTTGCTTCGGGGTTGGGTACGGGCGTCGGACCAGCTGGTGCTTCCTGCGCCTGAACATGGGATATTCCGATTGCGGCTGCTGCAAGGAAAAACAAGTGATACAACTTCATGCCAACTCCAACGTTTGCCGTTGTGAATCTTCTGGAGTGTAACGCAAGATGCAGACGATTGGCGCAATTCATAACGCAGCGTGGGAACACTTCTCGTGCAATCGGTGTCTACACAAGCACAGTGGTTCCGATTGGGATGAACGGATGGCTCCAGGGTTCCCAACGACAGGTCTTCGTCGGTGGGATGGTAAGCTCCGCTCCCCGCGCCCCGAATCGTCCATAGATTCCAGCGCGCAGAGCGGTCAGCCCGCCTGCGCCTTGCAGAACGCTACTCCTGACTCCCAGGCGGCGCGGCTGAATTGCTCCCGGGAGGCAGGCCATGTTTGAAGACTCCACATTCGAATCCACAGGCAGAATCCGCACCCGCAGCCGCGGATGGATGATCGCCGCAACCCTCTTTAACAGCTCCATTCTGCTCACGCTGATCCTTATTCCACTCATCTACCCTGATGCATTACCGAATCACACGCTGCCCATCCTGATCTCGGTTCCCACGCCACCTCCAACCCAAGATCCTCCGCCGCCGCAGCGATCAACCCCCGCTAGAGGTGTCTCTGAGATGACAGCGGGCGGGATCCAGGCGCCGATTCACTTTCCCCGCACGCCTTTCATTCCAGATAGCCCTGAACCTGCCGGCCCCATTGACCCGAGTGCTCTCGGTCCCGGCCCCGGTGTCCCAGGCGGCGTCGGTCTTCCCGCCCCAGGCCACCCCGCAGCCTCCGTCGTCCGCCTCGTTCCCAAAGCCCCCGTCCGTCTCTCAGGCGGTGTGATGGAAGGTTTGCTGATTGACAAGAAACTTCCCGTCTACCCGCGACTCGCTATCGCCGTCCGCGCGGAAGGCACCGTGGTTCTGCAGGCCACCATCTCCAAAGCCGGCACCATCGAGAACCTGCACGTCGTCAGCGGTCCGCCCATGCTGCAGCAGGCCGCAATTGACGCCGTACAATCCTGGCGCTACAAACCTTATCTCCTCGGCGGAGAACCCGTCGAAGTCGAGACCACCGTCAACGTCATCTTCACCCTCGGGCGATGATCCGCGTCGCTCCACACCCGGCAGCGCCCTAACTCGCCGCCAGCTTTTCGCGTGTCAGCTCGTTCCATGTTCCAATCGCCTCGGGCATGGGCGGGCTGACCACGCCCGGCGCAACCGTCTCAATCGCCGCCTGCGGTTCCACGGTACCGCGTTTGTCGCGCAGCACGCCCTTCACCCAGCCCACTGCGGCCAGCCCCTGCCGCCCTTCAAAGGTCTGCTCAATGTAGAACCATCGCTCATCCCAGCACACCAGCCGCGAGCTTAACCAGAAGCTCGAAAACACAGGGAGGGGACGCCGATACGTCATCCAAACAGCGCCCACCATCGGCTGCCATCGTGCGCGAATCACGTGCTCCAGCAGTCCGGTCCGCGCCAGCAGGTGTGTCCGCGCATAATCCATAATGTTCAGATACCGCGCGTTGTTCAGATGCAGGTTAAAGTCGATATCGTTGGGCCACACGTGCATCCGCAGCCTGTCTTCCTCCAGCACCCCCAGCGGCGCAAGCGGCAAAATATGCTGCCGGATTGCCAGCGCCGGAATCCGCACAAAGCTGATGAAATGTGACAAGCCTCTCCCTCGTACGCGCTGCTCTTTCGTTCAGTGTAGAAGAGGGGGGGCCGCAGGTGGCTGGCACACTCAACGTCCTATCGGCGACAATCTCTTCTGCCATGGATAAACTCGACAAACTGAATCGCCGTGATTTCATGATGACCGCCTCCGCCGCTACCCTCGCCCTCGCATCACCGTCGCTTGCCGCCACCCCACGCCAGCGCGTCTTCATCGGCTCCAACAAACCTGACGGCATCCTCGCCTTCGATTGGGACCCGGCTACAGCCGAACTCACCCCCGCCGGCGTAGCCGCCAAACTCGACAACGTGGATTGGATCACCTTTTCCCCGGATCGGCAGTTTCTTTTCGCCGCATCTGAAGTCGACTCCTTCAACGGCAAGCCCACCGGAGCAGTGGCCAGCTTCCGCGTCCAGGATGGGCAGCTCCACCCGCTCTCCGAGCAAAACTCCACCGGCACCGGTACCTGTCATGTGGCCGTCGACCACACAGGCCGTGTTCTGCTTTCCGCGGATTACGGTGGCGGCAGCGCGGCCAGCTTCCTGGTCACTGCCGGCAACCTCAGCCCCGCCGTCTGGACCGAGCACTACACCGCGCACGGTCCCAACACCGACCGCCAGAAAAGCGCTCACGCGCACTTCGCTTCATTCTCGCCCGACAATCGCTTTGCCTACATTAACGACCTCGGCGGAGACCGCATTCATATCTATGATCTTGACCCGGCCTCAGCCCTGCTCACACCCGCCAGCGTTTACCACGCCCGTCCCGGCGCCGGCTGCCGCACCCTCCATTTCCATCCCAACGGCCACACTGCCTACTGCGTCAACGAGCTCGATTCAACCGTCGACATCCTCGAATGGCACAAGGCCGACGGCAGTCTCACCCTGATCTCGCGCCTCAACCTGCTGCCAGAGGGCTATCACGGCTCCACGCGCGCCTGCGACACCGTCATCTCCCGAGACGGAAGATTCGTCTACTTCGCCAACCGCGACGACGACTTTCTCTTCAGCCTTCACGCCGACCCAAAAACCGGAGCACTCACGCCCATCGGCCGTTCCAGTTGTGGCGGAAAAATTCCCCGCAACTTCGTCCTCGATCCAGCCGAGCGTTGGATGATTGTAGCCAATCAGGATTCAAACAACGTCAGCGTCTTCGCCCGCAATCCAGAAACAGGCGTCCTCGCCGAGCAGGGAAAGAGCGTCGCGGTAGCCGCGCCCATGTGCATTTTGTTTGCTTGAAAGAGAAGTTAGATACGGAAAAGTGGAACGGGTCTCAGGCGCCCACCAAAGCCGGGCTCGCCAATGCATTCCCTGCTAGCGCATCCGATGTATCTTCTTCCGTCGGCGCATTCATCGGTACATGAGCCAGCTCCCACGCTGACCGGTCTTTCATCAACCGCGATACCAGCGCCGTATGCATCGCGTGGCCGGCCCGCTCCGCTACCACGTGGCCTTCAATGCGCCGTCCCGCGAGCGCCAAGTCCCCAATCAGATCCAGCACCTTGTGCCGCACATACTCGTCGTCAAAGCGTAGCGGTCCGTTTTCCGGTCCCTGCGCGCCTAGAATAATTGCGTTCTCCGGCCCGGCGCCGCGAATTAGGCCCATGTCCCGCAGCCGCTGCTCATCGGCCTTGTACCCGAACGTCCGTGCCGGTGCAATCAAACTGCCGTAGGTCTCCGCCGCCAAGTCGATGCACGCACTCTGGTGCCCAATCGGGGCAGGAAACTCAATGGCGTATAGGATCTTGTAACCCGACCCCGGATACACGCCGATAAACTTCTCCCCTTCGCGCACTTCCACCGGCCGCAGCACGCGGATCGTCTCGCGTCGCCGCCGCTGGGTGCGAATCCCGGCGCTCTGAAACGCCCTCACATACGGCTGTGCACTGCCGTCCAGAATCGGCAACTCCAGGTTATCCAGCTCCACAATCACGTTGTCCACGCCCATTCCGATCAGCGCGGAAAGCAAATGTTCAGTGGTCGAAATAAGCACGCCTTGCCGCATCAGGCTGGTGGCATAACTCACCTTGGCAATGTTTCGGCCAATCGCGGGTATCTCAAAGTTGTCCAAATCGGTACGCCGGAAGACGATTCCTGACCCGGCCGGCGCGGGCAAAAGCCGCATCGTAACCGGAGCCCCTGAATGAAGCCCTACCCCTGTGAATTCCAAGGGCTCGGCTATCGTCTGTTCCAGGTGTGCTGGATGTCCCAAAATACAATCTCCAACCGTGCAAAAACTGGGCGCAATTGTTAGGTTAGACGGAAAGTTCCTCCTGACTACTGTGGCATTTTAGCCACACCCTGCGCCATGCCGGCAATTCCATCAACCACAAATTCCGTTCTTAAGCGAGCCTTAACTAACGTAGAATCATGGCGTGACTTCGCGACATCTTGCCGCTCCCTGAAAGGTCCGCATGTCCGCCATTCCTTCGCCCCTCATTCCTATGCGTGCCCTTCTGGCCGGAGCCCGCCGCAAGCAGGCCGCCTTGCTCGACCTCATTCGCCAACTGGTATTGGCCGAGTCGCCCTCCGACGACAAATCCGCCGTCGATGCCTGTGTCGCCCTCGTCACCGCCCACGCCAAATCTCTCGGCGGCCGCGTCAAGCTCCACCGCCAGCGCGCCTTCGGCCATGTACTCGAAGCCCGCTTCGGCACCAAAACCAAACCCGGCTCTGCCAAACCGATCCTCCTCCTCGGTCATCTCGATACCGTCTGGCCCCTCGGCACCCTCAAAACCATGCCCTGCCGCATCGCCGAAGGCCGTTTCTGGGGACCCGGCACACTCGACATGAAAGCCGGCGTCGCCATGGCCCTCATCGCCATCGAAATGTTGTCTGAAGCCGACCTGCTCCAAAGCGAAATCGTCCTACTCCTCAACAGCGACGAGGAAATCGGCAGCCCTGTCTCACGCCCCATCACCGAGTCGCTGGCCGCCGAATGCTCCGCCGTCTACGTCCTCGAGCCAGCCCAGGGCCTCGCCTATAAAACTGCGCGCAAAGGCACCGGCAATTGGCGCATCGGCGTCACCGGCATCGCCGCCCACGCCGGAGTCGACTTTGAAAAAGGAGCCAGCGCCATCCGCGAGCTGTCTCGCGTCGTCGAAACCGTAAGCGGTTGGACCGATCTCAAGCGCGGCCTTACCGTCAGCGTGGGTCTGGCCGCCGGCGGATCAAAAACCAACGTCATCCCCGCCGAAGCCTGGGCCGAAGTAGACGTCCGCATCGCCAAGAAAGCTGACAGCCGCCGCATCGAGCGCAAATTTGCCGCTCTCAAGCCAGTCGACAAGCGCTGCACCTTCGCTCTCACCGGCGGCATCAACCGTCCCCCCATGGAGCGCACCCGCGGAACTGTCCAGCTCTATCGCCGCGCCCGCGCGCTCGCCCAGGAACTCGGCTTTTCGCTCGACGAAGCTTCCACCGGCGGAGCCTCCGACGGCAACTTCACCTCAGCCCTCGGCGTTCCCACGCTCGACGGGATGGGCGCAGTCGGCGAAGGCGCCCACGCCCGCCACGAATCGATTCTCATTGAGCACCTCGCCCCCAGAACCGCCCTGCTCGCAGCAATGCTCACTCACGGATGAACCAAATAGTTCTGCAGAAAGAAATACCCCGCCGTCACAAACCCGATCACCGCCACCGTCCACCGCATAGCCCGCTGGTTCACCTTCCGGCTGAAGTGTGCCCCCAGGTAGCCGCCTAGCCCCGCCAGAACTGCCATCACCAAGCAAAACTGCCAAGCCACCCGCGCCGCAAGCATGAACGTGATTGCCGGAATGCCGATCGACACCGCCGCCGTCAGAACCTTCAGTGCATTCATCTCGTGGATGTCATGCACCCCGCAAAAACCGAACAGCGCCATAGCCAGAAACCCCCCGCCTGCACCGAAGTACCCCACGTACACGCTCACCACCACCATACCCAGAATCAGCGCCTTGTTATACCGCTGCCCGCCCGACATGCTCGCCAGCCATTTCCCAAGCGGAAAGCTCAGCACAAACAACACCGCCGCAAACAGCAGCAGCCACGGCAGTAGCTCGCGGAAGCGCTTGTTGCCGGTATGCATCAGCAGCTCGCCGCCCATCCATCCGCCAATGCCCGAAGCCAGGCCCAGCGGTAGCAGCTTCCATCCGTAGGTCTTTAATTGCCGTCGAAAAGCCACCAGCGACGTCAACTGTCCCGGCCACAACGCCACTGTATTGGTAGCCTGTGCGGAAACCGCGCCCACTCCGACAGCCGTGGTGCTGGCCAGCAATGCCGGAAGCGAAAGGAACGATCCGCCGCCCGCGATGGTGTTGAGTACTCCGGCAAAGAACGAGGCCGCCGGAAGCCAAAGAATGCGAAGAATGTGAAAAATGGGAGGAATCACCCCTCACTCTAAATCCAATTCACATAAAAACGTATAAGGGTTTGCTCTCCTGCAATCGGTTTCCTGAGCCAAACTTCCGCGTTTCCCGTGCGCCGCCTGATAAACTCCCGTCAAGAACTTTTGGAGCCTTCCAACGTCATGAAACAATCAGTTCTGCTTCTCCTTATGGCGTCAGCCGCCGTGGCTGCAATCGCCCAAACTCCCGCCAAACCCGCTGTCACCACCCCCAAACCGGCATCCACCACGGCCAAGTCCGCCGCCTCCACCACTGGCATCAAGCTGCCTCCCGGCATTCCCCCCGTCCACGGCATCCTCAAGACCGCCTTCTGCCTGCGTTACCAGGACATCAAAATCGGCACCGGCGCCGACGCCGAGCCCGGCAAGCTGTATAAGGTTCATTACACCGGCTACCGTGCCGCCGATGGCGTCAAGTTCGACTCTTCCTACGACCATCCCGGCCAACCCGAGAAAGACAAGGACGGCAAGCCCGTGCTCGGCGAAGACGGCAAGCCCAAAGTGGGGCCGCCGCAGCCCATGTCATTTCCCCAGGGCATGGGACGCCTTATTCCCGGCTTCGACCAGGGCTTTGCCGGCATGAAGATCGGTGGCAAGCGCCGCATCTTCATTCCCTGGCAACTCGCTTACGGAATCCGCGTCATCCCCGACCACGGACCCGAGCATCCCGGGATTCCCGCAAAATCCGATCTCATCTTCGATGTCGAATTGGTTGACGTAGCTGAGATGCCCGCTCCGCCGCAGCGCCCTGGCATGCCAGGTGGACGGCCCGGTGCCCCCGGCGGCGTACCTCCGCATCCCGGCGCTCCCGCTGCTCCGGCAACTCCTGGTGCCTCGACACCGCCTCCCGGCACCACCGTCACCCCGGCGCCTGGCACTGTGAAAGAGCCAGCGGCTCCAGCAACGCCGCCCACGTCTTCCGCGCCCTCAACCACCGCCCCAGCGCCATCCACTCCCGCACCCTCAACCTCGCAGCCTCCGAAGTAGACTCGTCAGTTAACCGCTGGATACCCTGCGAATAACGCATACCCATTCATCGTGGCTTTATCGCGATGAATGGGTATGAGACGAAGTTCATGCGAGCCTCCCGCGAGCGTCTGCCGCACCGCAGGTGCCGTTGGCCGGTAACTCCGGTGTGGCGGCAATCAGTTGCCGCGTATACGCTGTCTGTGGATTCTCACACAGCGCCAGGGCCTCGCCCATCTCCACCAGCCGCCCCTGCTGCATCACCGCAATGCGCGTACTCAAATACCGCACCAGCGGCATCGAGTGCGATATGAACAGGTAAGTCAGCCCATAATCACGCTGCAACCTGCGCAGCAGGTTCACAATCTGCGCGCCCACGCTCACGTCCAGCGCGGAAACCGGCTCATCCAGAATCAGCAATCGCGGCCTCAGTGCCAGCGCCCGTGCAATGTTGATGCGCTGCCGCTGCCCGCCTGAAAACTCGTGCGGATGCCGTCCCAGCGCCGACTCGTCCAGACCCACTTCCTTCAGCAACTCAATCGCCTTCGCCCGCAGCGATGCGCGATCCGTCCGTATCCCCGCCTCGTCCCCATGGATCACCAGCGGCTCAGTCACGATGTCCAGCACCTTCATCCGCGGATTCAGAGCCGCATAAGGGTCCTGAAAAACCGGCTGCATCTGTCTCCGCAGCCGTCGCATTTGGCTCGCCGAAGCCCGCGCAACATCCGTTCCTTCCACACGCACGCTGCCCCGGCTCGGCACAACCAGTCCCAGAATCATTCGCGCCACCGTGGTCTTGCCCGAGCCCGACTCACCCACCAGCCCCAGCGTCTCCCCGGCCTCAATCGCCACCGAAACATCTTCCACCACATGTTTCAATTCGGTCCGCAGCCCAGCTCGTCTGGGATAACTCTTCCAAACCGCATCCACTTCCACCAGCGCCATGCCCAAATGGTACATCGCATAACAAAACAGAGGCCGCCATTCCAGCGCGGGATCAAGCAATGAGGCACCGTGCCCCGTTCTTGCGACTTTTTTCTATCGCAAGGGCGGGAAAGCACAAACCTCATCAAGCCCGTTCATAGGGAGAGAGCGGGGGAGGCTAGTCGAAGCACCCCATCAATCCAGATTCGGATGCACCTTATGGAACCCCGTTGCCTCCTGGTAAGCCGACGCAAACGCCATCAGCTTCGCCTCCTGAAAATGCCCCGCAAGGAACGTCAGCGAAACCGGCGTCCCCGGCCCGCCAATGTCATCGCTGTCTCCATCATCGATCTTCGGCGGCCTGGGAGCGTCATCCCCCCGCAACCCGTTAGGCAATATCAGCGCCGGATGCCCCGTCAGGTTGGTCGCCACCAGTTGCGTTCCCGTCGTCGGCGTCACAATCACGTCCACCCGCTCAAACAGCGCCGAAACCTGCTGCACGGCCAGCGTTCGCGCACGGTTCGCCTGGATGTACTCAACCGCCGGATAAAGCCGCGCAACGCGGAACAAATTCGGCCAATCCTCCACGCCCTGCTCAGTCAACAGCTTGTCCCTTCCAGACATCGTCAGGTCGTCGAACGCCGCCGCGCCCTCCGCCGTCAGCAGCGGCACCATCGCGTCGTAAGGCAGCTTCGGCAACTCCACCGGAATCAGCTTCACGCCCATCCCGCGCAGCTTGTCCAGCGCAGCCAGCTCATACCGCCGGTCATAATCCCGCCGCGCCCGCGCAGCCTTCGCCGCTTCATTCGAGTGTTCGCGCTTCTGGGTCTCCTCGGCAGTCTCATTCGGCTTTGCCTCCGCCAGCTTCAGCGGCTCAGGCGCATCAAACTCACTCTTCAGATACCCAATCCGCAGCGTTTTCCAATCGTTCAAGAACAACGGAACGCTATCCGTCTGCGCCGCCGCCGTGTCCTTGCCATCCGGTCCATGAATCGCATTCAGAACCAGAGCACAATCCTCAACGGAGCGAGAGATTGGCCCCAGCTTATCCATCGTCCAGCTAAGTGCCATCGCTCCAGTCCGCGGGACCATTCCAAACGTCGGCCGCAACCCAGTACATCCGCACCGCGTAGAAGGCGACGAAATCGATCCCAGCGTCTCCGACCCAATCGCGAACGCCACACATCCCGCCGCCACAGCGCTCGCCGACCCCGCCGAAGACCCACTCGACCCCTGTGCCGGATTCCACGGGTTGCGCGTCCGCCCGCCGAACCACTTGTCCCCCATGGCCAGCGCGCCCAGCGAAAACTTAGCCACCAGCACCGCACCCGCCTCATCCAGCCGCTGCACCACCGTCGCATCTTCATCGAACGACTGGTGCTCAAACCCTCCAGCGCCCCAAGTCGTCGGATAACCCTTCACCGCAAGCAGATCCTTCGCGCCCCAGGGAATCCCATGCAACGGCCCACGATACTTTCCGGCCGCGATCTCCTCATCTGCTTTCTTCGCCTGTGCAAGCGCACGCTCTTCAGTCAGCGTGATCACAAAATGCAGCTTGGACTCGTAGCGCTTCAAGCGTTCTAAATACATCTTCGTAAGCGAAGTGGAAGTAATCTTCTTCCGTTTCAGAAGCCCAGCGAGGGGTGCGATAGATGCGAACGCGAGCTCTTCGAAACGATCAGGAGCTTCTGGCTCCTTGAGACAGTCGCCGCCAACACAGTCGATGAGGATAATTTGAGAATTCGTTGGGAGAATCTCGCATTCTGCCTTGGGGATTAAAGCCGCCGCCGGCCCCGGATGAAACACAAACGCTGGCGCCACCGAATTCGGAATCTTCAGCGCCCGGATCGGCGCATAAGAATCGCGCTGGTCATTCAACCCATCCAGCATCATCTTTTTCTGTTCCGCGCTAAATGGCCCCACCCCCGCCAGCGCTCCAGCCTGATCCAGCATCTCCGGCGTAATCTTCGCTAGCGTCTTCTTTTCGGCGGAATCCGCAGTGGACGCAGCTCCCTGCGCCTGCGCCGCCAGCGTATACAAAACCCCCGGCAGCAGCGCGGAAGTAATCCCCGCACGCGAACAGGCAGTCAAAAATCCACGACGATCAAGTGTCATTGCCGGAGTGTCCTTTGCAAAGCAAAAATGTCTTTCGCAAACTATACCCGACTTCACCGCAGAATCAGCGCTTCTCGCGGACTACTTCGCCGGCGTCAGCTTCAGCGCATAAGCATACTTGCAACTGGCCCCGACCGGAAGCGTCACCGTCAACGCCTCCGCACCCTGCATCCACGTCACCTTGTCCGTCGATCCCAGCAACTCAATCGACCCCACCGGAATCGTCTTCCCCTCATGCGCCCATCCCAGCGAATGAATCGTCGCTTTCCCATCCTTTGGGCAAGCCATCCCAATCACGTACACCGCCGCCCCCTTCGCAGTGAACCGGAAATCATCCGCCGTGTAAGGCTTCGTATCCGTATCGTGGAACGCCCCACCCTTCACCTGCGTCGGCCCCTCGCCGTACGTCGTCCACGGCGTCGTGTCATAAATGGCCTCGCCATTCACCTTCAGCCATCCGCCCATCTCCAGCAGCGTCTGCTTGATCTCGTCCGGAATCGTCCCGTCCGACTTCGGCCCAAAGTTCAGCAGCAGATTCCCGTTCTTGCTCACGATATCCACCAACTGGTGCACCAGGAACTCCGGCGACTTGAACGTATCGTGCTCAATGTATCCCCAGCTCCCGTTGCTGATCGACGTATCCGTCTGCCAGTGGTCCGCCAGAATGTGGTCCAACTGCCCGCGCTCAAAATCCCGCGTCCCCGCCTTCCAGTTCAGTGACCAATCCTTGAAATCGATCACCCCCGTATACCCATGCGCCACGGCAAAGTTGTAATAGAACGCCGCAAACTGGCTCACCGTCCGCCGAAACTGCGGCTCGCCAATCCACCAGTCGAAGTAAACAACCTCGGGCTTATACTTCTCCACCAGCTCCGTATCCCGCGCCAGCCAGTCGCGCGTCCAAGCCTCGCTCACATAGGTCCAGTCTTCTTCCAGGCCATGCGCATCACTGGGAGCGGCAAACCACTGGTGCGCCGGCCCGTAAAGCGACGCATACTTCGGGTCATTCACATCCGACCGAATCGCCCGCCCACCATCGTAGAAAAAGTTATGCTCAGCCCGATGCGAGCTCAGCCCGAAATGCAAGCCCTCGCCCCGAATCGCCGCCGCCAACTCACCCAGCGTGTCCCGCTTCGGCCCCATCTTCACCACGGTCCAGTCCGACAGCCCCGAGTCATACATCGAGAACCCATCATGGTGCTCCGCCACCGGAACCACGTATCGCGCCCCCGACTCCTTGAACACCCGCGCCCACTCCTTCGCGTCAAAATGTTCCGCGCGGAAAAGCGGAATCAAATCCTTGTATCCCTTCGCATCCTTCTCCGCCGGATCCTTCGACGCAAAATGTTCCTGAAAATTCTTGTAGGCCCCCTCGCCCGGCCTGTACATGTTTCGCGGATACCACTCGTTCACCGCCGCCGGCACCGAGTACACGCCCCAGTGAATGAAGATCCCAAACTTCGCGTCCTTGTACCACTGCGGCTGCTGGTAGTTCATCAGCGTCGCCCAGTCCGCCCGATACGGCCCGTCGTTCTCCTGCTTCTCTTCAATCGCCAGCAGCCGATTCCGTTCGCCATCGTATTTGCTCACCGACTGCTGCCACTCGCGGTCAATCTCCGCAGCAGACTTCACGCCCTGCGTCGGCGCCAGCGGGTCAGTCACAGCCGTCGTAGCCTGCGCAAACATCAGCGGCGCAGCCAAAAGAAAAATACAGGGCACAAAACGAATAGGATTTCTCATTAGCGCGAATCCTAAACCGCTCCAACGGGTCCGCGCAAACGTTTTCATTCCCGGCCGACAATAAGCGTTGAAAACATTCCCCAGAGAGCAAAGAGAATTTCCTTGACATATTCCCATATAAGCATGTATTGTTCCGTTCATGGCAAGAGCTGCAACCACGACCGATGCTTTTAACGCCGTAGCCGAGCCCCGCCGCCGGCAGATCCTCACCTATCTCGCCCTCCGCGAGCGCCCAGTCGGCGACATCGTCACCGACCTCAAGCTCGACCAGCCTTCCGTCTCCAAGCACCTCGGCGTCCTGCGCCGCGTGGGCCTCGTCCACGTCCGCTGCTCCGGCCGCCACAAGTTTTACCGCACCAACGCCGAAGCCATCCGCCCACTCCACGAGTGGGCCGCCACATTCGAGCGCTACTGGACCCATCAGTTGCTCCGCGTCAAGCAAATCGCGGAACAGGAGATGAAGCAACTCAAGCCAGCGCCCACTTCCAGCAAACCCTGACCAAATTCAATCCCGAGGAGGAAGCATGAGCACAGCAGCAATGAGCATTGAGAACATGACCCTTGATATTAAGCAGGAAATCCACGTCAACGCGTCCCTTGAAGTCACCTTCGCCGCGCTGCTTGAGCAGATCGGCCCGCGCAATGAGAGAGGCGCAGGCGACCCCATGCCCATGAAGATCGAACCCTGGCCCGGAGGCCGGTGGTACCGCGACCTGGGCGACAACAATGGCCATCTCTGGGGACACGTTCAGGCCATCAAGCGGCCCACGCTGCTTGAAATCTGTGGCCCGCTCTTTGCCTCCTACCCCTTCCTCTCCAATGTCCAGTACCGCCTCAAGGAAGTTGAAGGAGGCACCCTCATCGCCTTCCGGCACACCGCCCTCGGCTTCATCCAGGACGATCACAAGCGCGGCGTCAACGGCGGCTGGGCCTCCATTCTCGAGCGCGTTCGCAAACACGCTGAAGCCTAGTCAAAACGTGGTCGCCTGCACTGGCAATCTCGATGCAGATTTGCACCTTCTAAATCAATGAACAGACGGTTTAAGCCGTAAATGAGGGGAGAGAAGTATGTGCCCAGTCTGTATAGCAACCGCGGCGTTGTTCGCCGTCAAAGCTACATCCGGAAGCGCGCTTGCTGCTCTCGCCTACCGGAAGATCTACGGAAAGACGATCCCGAACGAAATCCCCATCGAACCCGAAACCAAGGAGGATCAACATGTCCACCACCATGACCGCGATTGAACACCCGAACGTTGTCTCGCACCAGGAATGGCTCGAAGCACGCAAGGAATTCCTGGCCAAGGAAAAGGAGTTCACTCGCCAGCGAGACGAACTCAGCCGCCAGCGCCGCCAACTCCCCTGGGAAAAGGTCGAGAAAAACTATGTCTTCGACGGCCCCACCGGCAAAGAGACGCTGTCTGCCCTCTTCGGCCAGCACAGCCAGCTCATCATCTACCACTTCATGTTCGGCCCTGGATGGAAGGAAGGTTGCCCAAGCTGCTCCTACCTTGCCGACCACTTCGACGGCACAACCATCCACCTCGCCCATCGCGACGTAGCATTCGGCGTCATCTCCCACGCGCCCATCGCCGAAATTGAAGCCTTCAAAAAGCGCATGGGCTGGCGCTTCAACTGGGTCTCGTCCTTCGCCAACGATTTCAACTTCGACTACCACGTCTCCTTCACCCCGGAGCAGAGGGCGAAGGGCAAAGTTGAATACAACTACAAACAGATGGAGTTTCCCAGCGAGGAAGCCCCCGGCCTCAGCGTATTCGCAAAAGACGCCGCAGGCGATGTCTTCCACACCTACTCGGCCTATGAGCGTGGCCTCGACATCTTTGTAGGGACCTACAACTTCCTCGACCACGTGCCCAAAGGCCGCGACGAAGAAGGCCTGAAACACTCCATGGCCTGGGTGCGCCACCATGACAAGTACGAAGACGGATACGCCGTCGACCCCAGGCAGGGCTACGTCCAGCCGGAGACCGTGCAGATCAAGACTGCAACCCACTCCTGCTGTTCAGAAGACCACCGCAACTAGTGTCCTGTCTCTAATGTTCATAACAGAAGCAGAAACTGTCATCCTGAGCAGCGCTACTCGCGTGGCGAGTAGCGCCCGCAGATGAACAAGCTTCTGTGCGGGGTTATGCTGGATTCAGCTGTCGCACGTGGAAGTAGGCCGGCTTCGCAACGAATCCACAACCTTATGTTCGATCTCCCCGCCCTCAAATCCGCGCTAGCCGGAACCATATTCGCCGGGAAGCTGCACTTCGCCCCCGTCACCGACTCCACTAACACTGACGCTCTCCAAGCCGCCCGCTCCGGCGCTCCCCATGGCTCCGTATACTTTGCCGATGAGCAACTAGCCGGTCGAGGCCGAAGCAATCACACTTGGCACTCCGCCGCCGGCGAGGGACTTTACGTCAGCGTGCTGCTTCGACCCAACACTTTTGCGACTGCTCTACCGATGTTGCCCTTGATTACTGGTCTTGCCGCAGCAAGTGCGATCAACGAAGTGTCCGGCCTGACTGTGGACCTGCGTTGGCCCAACGATTTGCTTATCGGCCCGCGCAAGACCGGAGGGATTCTAGTCGAGGCGCGCACCGAGGCGGGCAACATTGCCTACGCCGTCGTCGGCATCGGCATCAACGTGCATCAGAGGGAGTTTGCCGCCGGCTTGGCCACCCCCGCAACTTCGCTCGATCTTGAATCCGGAGCCCCCAGCGACAGGTCCACGTCGCACGGGTGGGAATCCGGCCAGCGTATCTCGCGCCAGCAGCTTCTCACCGCCCTCCTGAAATCGCTCGAATTGGAACTCCGCTCTTTGTATGTCCCGCAAGCATTTGAGATGATTCCGAGGCAAATTGAAAAAGCTTCGACATGGGTCCGCGGAAAGCAGGTCGTGGTCCACGGCCCGCAAGCCTGCACCGGTGTAACGGCCGGCTTGGACCAGTACGGCTTCTTGCGCGTCCAAACCGAAGACGGCCTGGTCACGGTGCAAACCGGCGGCCTCCGCGCCGCTGAAAATGAATCGGCGGATATAAGCTAAGAACACCATGCTGCTCGCACTCGACGTTGGCAACACCAATACCAAGCTCGGCCTTTATCGCCTCGACGGCGCGGACCCCGCGACGGCTCCAACTCCGGAAGCCCCTAAAAAGCCCGTCCTCGTTGCCACCTGGCGCGTCACCACCCACCATCAACAAACCGCGGACGAGTACAGCGTGCTCTTCGTCAATCTCTTCAAGATGAACGGCATTGAGCCCAGCCAGGTCACGCACATCATCATCTCCTCGGTCGTGCCGCCGGTTGAAACCACCCTGCGCCAGGTCTGCGAAACCTGCTTCAACGTCGACCCGCTCTTCGTCGAGCCCGGCATCAAGACCGGTATGCCCGTCCTGGTCGACAATCCCTCCGAACTGGGTGCAGACCGCCTCGCCGACTCCATCGCTGCCTACGAGCGCTACGGCGGTCCTTGCATCGTCGTGAACTTCGGCACCGCCACCCGCTTTGAAGCCATCTCCGCCCGCGGCGAATACTTGGGCGGAGCCATTTCCCCCGGCCTCGGCATCAGTGCTGACGCCCTCTTCTCTCACGCCGCGCGTCTTAGCCGCGTCGACATCAAGCGCCCCGCCAAAGTCATCGGCACCAATACCGTCACCCACCTTCAGAGCGGCATCTACTTCGGCTACATTGGCCTCGTCGACGGCATCCTCGAGCGCATGATCGCTGAACTCGGCGCAAAACCTCGCGTCATCGCATGCGGAGGCCTTGCCCACATGATCGCCGAAGGCTCACGCTACATCACTGACATCGACGACATGCTCACCCTCGACGGTCTCGTCATTCTCTTCGAACGCAACCGCGCCCCCCGCCCGCGCACCCGCACCCACTGAGGCAGTCAGAAGTCCCGGTTTTAAACCCCGCAATGAACCCGCCTGAGCGTGAGCACCGAGATGTCGTCCTCCTGTCCGAATTCAACCGCCGCCGTGGAAGCCGCAGTTGCGTCGGGAGTCATTGCGAACAGCGCCTCAAGGCGGTTGAAGCTGAAGATTTCGCCGGACTCGAATCGCACCTCGACCAGACAGTCCGCAGGCGAATGACTCCTGAATCGCCGGCAGTCCAGAATTACCCCGTCCCAAAAGGGCAGAGTCCGGATAGCCGGCATAAGCCAGGAGCTGGAGCGAAAGAACCCGCTATCGATGGCTGATCGTTACGTTAGAGAGATACACGTTGTAAGACTCGTCTGAACCATCGCCCCCTTCGAAGAAGAGACCTTCAATGTCATCCGGCGTTTTGTTGTTCGGGTTATAGAGAGCGCTGTTGAGCGTGTAGGTCTGAGCTCTGATCGCAAGACTGAGGTATTGCATTTGGTTGGAGGATGTGCGCTGTGCCACAAGGGTGATGTGTGTCCAGCCGGCTGGGGTAAAGGATTGGCTGGTGCACGAAACCGAGGTCTGAACCCAGGAGCCTGCGCCGAGATTCCAGATGCGCCACCAGCCACCGCCTTTCAGGTCGCACATAAACATGTAGGCGTAGTAGTTGTTGCTGAGGGCCTGCGCCATGCCGAAGATCAGGTTTTCCGGCTTGGTCGCGTCGGAGACGTAGACGTCCATATCCATCTGGAGAGTGCTGTAGGAGTCCTGAGCGCCCTTGACGTCCTCGAATCTGCTGTTGGAGTACTCGGGACTACCGCTAAAGGCTGCGAGGCCGCTCTCCTGGCTGTTGAGTTCTTCTGTAGTGTCATCGGGCGTCCAGGTGCTGGTGGCGCCGCCATCCCCGCCAGCGCAGGCAGTGGTGTTGCAGACTGACCATGAATCGTTCTGCATCCCCGAGTAGAGAATGGTGGATGGATTGAGAGTGGTGCCGGTGGCATTGGCGGTGAGGGTGGAACTACCGCTTACGGTGAGGGATGTTGTTAGAGTTCCATAAGTGGAGGTGTTGTTGTAAGTGAGTCCTATTTGGCAACTGGAGCTCGGCGCCAATGAAGATGGGCACTGGTTATTGAGAGTGAAGTTAGCGCTGTTGCCGACAGAAACGGAGCTGATGTTATAGGCCGCCTGGCCGTTGTTGGTGACGGTGAAAAATTGCTGGGCACTGCTGCCGTTCACGGTGCCGAGATCGAGTGTGGCCGGCGAGATGGAAGCATTGGGAGCCGGCGCAAGGTCATAGGCGATCATGTTATCAACCCACATATTGAAGGGCGTCTCGGTATTGTTTCCATCGAGCACGAGGATGGCATCGAGTGAGTCCGGGGACTGGGACGCCGGCGGGTACCCGGAGAATTCGGATGAAAGTGCTTGCGCCGAGCCGACACCGACGCCAAGATAGTTCACGGTGTTACCGGCGGTACTCATCTGGAATACGAGATGGACCCACTGATTGGCGGGGAACTGGCTGGCTGTGCACACTATGCCGGTGTTTTCCCAACCGCTGTTGGCCGTGTCCCAAACGTTCCAGGTTCCTCTGCCTTTCAGGTCACACTCGAACTGGAAGGGATAGAAGTTATTGTCGATGGCTTTGGCCAGCGTGAAGACCAGGGCTTCCGGCGCGGAAGGGTTATCGATGTAAACATCGGTATCAAGCTCGAATTCAGAAACCTGGTCTTCAGCCCCGAGCTGGATCTCATACTTGACGTTCGAGTAGCCGCTGCTGGTTCCGGTGGAGAGGCCGAAGTCAGTGCTGTTGACGGTCTGATTTGGATCGAGCACATTAGCCTCATCAGGGCTGGATTGATTGAATTGGAAATTGGCCACGGCGCCGCCATTACCGCCGGCGCAGGCGTTCGAGGCTACAGTGCAGGAGACCCATCCGTTCATTAACTGGATCTGGCTGTATAGAACGGTCTTGTTGCCATTGTTACTGTAGCCGCTACCGGAGATGGAAGCGGACGCAAGAGTAGTTGAGCCGTTCTTGGCATTGAGCACGCCGGAGTAAGAAACGGCCTGCGATGGCGAGAACTTGAGGGTGACAGAGCAGCTTGACCCGTTGGCGAGATTCGTGCAATTGGATCCTGGAGTTATGGAGAAGTCGGCTGCGGGGCCGCTGGTGGCAGAGTAACTGAAGGCTGGGGTAAAGGTGGACCCGGTCTCGTTCGTGAACGTGAATTGCTCTGAACCGCTGCTGCCAATTGAAACGCTTCCGAAGCTATAGGTGGATGGAGTCAGCGTGGATGGAGAGGTGCAGGAACCGCCGTTGGTTCCGGTGCCTTGCAGGCTGATGGTCTGCACGGCGTTCGAGGTGGCGTTATCGGTAATCTGGAGAGTGCCGTTGAACTCGGTGCAGGCGTTGGGTTGGAAGCTGACAGTGATGGACGGGCAGGATTGGCCAGGCGATGCGCCGCTGCATCCGCCGTAGTTGACGGAAAAGACGCCGCTCGGATTGGACGTGAGTATGACGCCGGAAGACTGGATGGAGAGAATCGCCGTGGCTGAAGAAGCGTTGGCGACAGTGATGGTCTGCTGCGAGGTGCTGCCCACCTGGGTGCTGGGAAAGACGACGCTGGTTGGAGAATACTGCGGCGCCGGTTCGGCGCTGTAGGCGATGCCGGAAGAGGAGAGATGGTTCCACACGGAGTTCACACCGACCGTCTGGACATAAAGGGTGTAACTTCCCGGTGAGAGGTTTGAGACTGGCGCGGCGCCGGAGCAACTATAACTTCCGTTGCCCTGGGAGGAGCAGTTGGAGGCATTGGCGAAGCCGGAAGTGGGGTCGCTCATCTGAGTCCAGGAGTTACCCTGGTTGGCCCAGAGAGCGAAGTGATCGAGGGTGGCGGTGGAGCCAACTGTCGCGGACCACGGGTAATTGCTGGGTGGATCGGCGATGGCTGGTTGGGTGCCGTAACCGAGGTCCCAGGTGAAGTTACCGCCGCTCAGATTGAGGCTGGTGATGCCCGTACCGCCCTTGGTGGTGAGACAGTCATCGATGCCGGTTTCGATTTCGGTGCCTTCGTCGTAGTCGTTCCAAGTGGCTACCTGGAATAAATGGAGGGGACTGGAGTTAGTAAAGTCATTGTGAACGGTAATCTGGCCTATCGACTGAACCCAGGTCTGTCCGCATTGCTGGCTGATGGTTTTAGCAGCGCATGGGGCCAGGTTAGTGGTGCTTCCCAGACAGTTGCCCCCGAAGCCCTGGCTATTATCAAAGCCCTTCCAGCCTGCGCCGATAATGTCCAAACCCTCGGCGTAATAATTGGTTCCCGAGTAGTAGCCGACGGAGTAATCATAAAATGCCTCAAGATTGCAGAGCCCTAAAGGATCTGAAGCGTCGCAATTGGAATAGTCAGTGTAGTGACCGACCCAGGCATATTGACCGGCGTAGCTGGAGTTAGTTCCGACGATAGCATTCTCAACAATGTACTGCGGCGATCCTCCCCAGGCGGACTGGGCATCATCTATGATCTGCTGGTTTGTGATAACGATGCTCCCCGTTGAATTTTGCCAAAACACGCTGTTTGAGAAATCAGAAAAATTGAGCAATACGGGCTGGCCCGAGCTGTTGACCTTACCGCTGGCCATGCGGAGATAGGCCGGGTTGCCGTCAATGAAGAGCGAGTAGATCTGTTGAATGTCGGAGAGTGCAGCAGCCTCGCAACTGGACTGAGAGGGGTTGGAGCCCGTGCAGGCCGAGTTGTTGGAGAGGGCGCCTGGATCGTACAGGATGGCGAAGTAGAAGCGGTTATTGAAACATCCGGGACAGCTTGCCGTTTTGAGAGAGTTGGCGACGCCCTCTGTGATCTGCTGGATGCTGGGAATAGCGCTGCCATAGTAGTCAATTATGGTGCCCTGATAGCCGCGCTGCTCCATATCGGCGATCTGGGCCTCGTAAGTCTGGGCATCCATTTCGCTGTAACCAACATTCACGTGGCTGCCAGTGCTGCACCCGCTGGTGCCCTGGCAGAACCATGGCTGGTATTCGGTGAAAGCCCACGTGGCAGTGCCTTGGGGAAGCAATCGCGAGATCGGAACCGTACTGATGTTCTGTGGCGTTGGATTGAAGGTGTAGTCCGACTGCCCGGAATCCTGCATACCCTCGAATTCCTGATAGCACTTTGAGCTGTTATTGCCCAAGGCAGCGCAGGCGGAGGTGTTATTGAAGGAGTCAATAGGTTGATAAGGGCTTTGGATCTGGGCATGCAGAGTGAAGGCTGCAAAGCACACGGAGACGATGCATTCAGATACGCGGACGAAATGCAGTTTCATCACACACACTCCTGTCGGATCGGCCATGCGGCTTGGCCTTCGGGAAGCTTTTCTGATTGGCAACAGAAAACGAAGACAGCGTAAGCCGGCCGCGCGCATTGGGATTGCATGCGCCATAAGTGTCGAACATCGCGCAGTTTCTGTCTCAGACTGAGGGGGGCCGACAGGCCTTATCTCTTGCGCAATTCTTTCTGGCTGTTGGTTTCAATTTGTATAACACTCTCCGGATGCAAAGGGTCTGGAGGCCAACATGCGAGTTAGAATGCGGGGATAACTCCCAGGTTGCTTGCGTTTTTTTTGAACGCTTCCCAAGTCCGGTTCTCGGCGACCATCTTGAAGATCAATTCGCGCAGTTCGTTGTTCGTGATCTTAGGCGGCTAGGGCCCCCTGCGCCGGAAGACCAATTCCAATCCACCTTGAATTTGACCCGATGCCAGCGGACGACCGTTTCGGGCAGATCGATGAGAGGCGCGGGTCTCCATTCGAGCCCAGGGCCACTGGCCGAAGGCGAAGCCACCGATGCATACAGCAACTCCGGCAAGCAGGCTATGAAAGAGATTGAAGTCGCCCACAGCAACGGCGCATACCAAAACAAAACCGCGTGCGTTCCACGCCCAGGCACTTGAGGAGCTTGCGCCGGTTTTGGCGTGTGATCTTCAGATGACACAACCAGGATCTTTGCAGCCCGGCTGCAATAGCGCGTCGTCAGCATTGTGCTATGCCTCAGGTCCCGAGCCGAATCAATTCAAAGGGCAATGGGACCCCTTGGGCGCGCATTTCGAAGCGCAATTGCACTGTAAACAAAACCAAAATAAAGCGCACAGTATCAACAAGTTAAACCACTATCTCCTGCAAAATCAGCGCGTTTTCCCCAAAAAAACGGTGGTCCAGACAAACTTTTACCTCAAAATGAGAAATTCCAGGCAGACAAAACATCGCATTCATCACCATGCGCGGTCCACTGCGGAGCGAATCCTAACCCAATAGGCGAACGTTTGCCTTGTTTCTTCACTCCTTAAGCAACCAATTACCCCATGTAGCACAGCCCCTCCGAGCAGCCATTTCGTCGATACGCCGCTTCACTGATCCCAACCTCTGAAAACTGCCCGGATGACTGAAAACTAACCACTAACAACTGATCACTGACAACTGTTCTGCTATCCTTTTGCCATGCCAAACTCATCCGTCGCCGAAGCTCTCAAGGCGCTGGCCAATGGTCCGCAAGTACATCTTAATCTAGGAGTTGCGCAGCTCGTCGAAACCGCGCTCCTGCGCGGCGAAGCCCGCCTCGCCGCCAACGGCGCCCTGGTCGCAACCACCGGGGCCCGCACCGGCCGCAGCCCCCGCGACAAGTTCATCGTCGACGACGAAATCACCCACCCCACCGTCGACTGGGGGAAGGTCAACCAACTCTTTGATTCCAAAAGGTTTGACGCCCTGCTTGAATGCGTCACAACGCACATGCGCGAGCGCGACCTCTTCATCCAGGACCTCTACTCCGGCGCAGACCCGTCCTACCGCCTCCCCATCCGCATCATCGCCGAATATGCCTGGCATTCTCTCTTCGTCCGCCAGCTTTTCATCCGCCCGGAAGCCGCTGAACTTGCAGGCTTTACTCCCGATTTCACGGTGATCGCCGCACCCGAGTTTGAGGCCGTTCCCGAGCGTGACGGCACCCGCTCCGGCGCCTTCATCATTTCGGATTTCACCCGCAGGATTGTCCTCATCGGTGGAACCAAATACGCGGGCGAAATGAAAAAGTCCATCTTCGGCGTAATGAACTTCCTGATGCCCCCCCAACACGTTCTGCCCATGCACTGCTCGGCAAACGTAGGTGCGGACGGCGTAACTGCCTTGTTCTTTGGGCTTTCCGGAACCGGAAAAACCACACTGTCAGCCGACCCCGCCCGCCGTCTCATCGGCGATGATGAGCATGGTTGGAGTCCCGCCGGAGTTTTCAATTTTGAAGGCGGCTGCTATGCCAAGTGCGTTGACCTCAGCAAAGAGAAGGAGCCGCAGATCTTCGACGCCATCCGCTTCGGCTCGGTTCTCGAAAACGTGGTTCTCGATCCCGCCACAAGTCAACCCGATTATTCCAACATCGGGCTCACTGAAAACACAAGGGCGGCTTATCCCATTGAATTTATTGAGAATTCCCTAATTCCAAGCGTGGGCGGCCATCCCCGCAACGTGCTATTTCTCGCCGCGGATGCTTTCGGCGTCTTGCCGCCCATTGCCCGCCTCACGCCACAACAAGCCATGTATCACTTTCTATCCGGCTACACAGCCAAGCTGGCCGGTACTGAAGCCGGCTTGGGCTCAGAGCCGGTGCCTGAATTTTCTGCCTGCTTCGGCTCGCCATTTCTGCCCCTGGCGCCGCGCATCTATGCGGAAATGTTGGGCGAGCTTCTCCAGCAACACAACGCCAGTTGCTGGCTCGTAAATACCGGCTGGTCCGGGGGCAAATTCGGAGTCGGAAAGCGCATGAGTCTGAAGCACACACGCGCCCTGGTGAATGCTGTCCTGGACGGCAAACTCGGTGACGTTGAGTTTGTGATCGAGCCATCCTTCGGCTTCCACATCCCCACGTCCTGCCCCGGCGTCCCGTCAGAAATTCTCAACCCACGCAATATGTGGGGCGATAAGCCGGCATATGACCGTCAAGCGTCTTCCCTGGCCGCCCGCTTCGAGTCCAACTTCCGCCAATTCGACGCCCCAGACGAAATCCGCGCCGCCGCTCCCAAAAACTTGGCTCGGGGAGCTTAACGAAGCCACAAGCTGCTATTCCGAATAGCTGAGCCCAGACGCAGAAAAGCCCACCTTCACGGTGGGCTTTTCTGTTCGAATTTATTGCCGGCGATCACCTAATCTCCCACACAGTCGCCCGTGCAGTACCATCGGCCCAGCGAGGCTTAACTTCCGTGTTCGGGATGGGAACGGGTGATCCCTCGCAGTATGGTCACCGGCAAA
>Ga0187847_10000775_pt1 | contig 32496 bp, 27 predicted proteins | sample June2016WEW_4_10_FD_132458 | JGI IMG/M metagenome (GOLD analysis project Ga0187847, IMG submission 132458) | Peatland microbial communities from SPRUCE experiment site at the Marcell Experimental Forest, Minnesota, USA - June2016WEW_4_10 | ecosystem: Environmental > Terrestrial > Soil >...
CCCGCGTCATGATTTGGACCTTTGTGCTGGTCGGCTCCGCGTCAGCATTCTCACCCGGAGCCATTGCCCGCGCTCAGCAACCCGCCGCGCCGCCCATCGTCCTCCGCGCCGCCCGCCTGCTGCAGGTCGACACCGGCACCCTCCTCCAGCCCGGCGAAATCCTTATCAACGGCGACCGCATTCGCGCCGTCGGCACATCCGTCGACCATCCCCAGGGCGCCAAACTCATCGATCTCGGCAACGTGACCCTGCTCCCCGGCCTCATCGATGCTCACGTTCATCTCTTTCTGCATCCCGGTGCGGAAGACCTGCAAACGGTGGAAGAATCCGTTCCCTGGCGCACCATCCTCGCCGAGCAGGCCGCCAAGGCCGATCTGCTTGCCGGTTTCACCGCGGAACGAGACATGGGCACTGAAGGCGCGGGCTCCGCCGACACTGCCGTCCGCGATGCCATCAATCAGGGACTCATCCCCGGTCCGCGTCTGCGCATCAGCGGCAACGCCATCGACATCCTCGGCGGCCACGAAGACGCCAACAGCTTCAATCCCGCCCAGCACGTTCTCTCCAACGCCGATTACGCCAACTCCGCCGACCAGCTCATCACCGTCATCCGCGCACAGCACAAGGAAGGCTCCGACTTCGCCAAGGTCTACGAAACCGGCCCGGACCGCATGGTCGACGGTGTTCTGCACACGCCCTACCAATACACTGAGGCCGAGCTGGCCGCTGCCGTTACTGAAGCCCATCGTCTGGGCACGCGCGTTGGTGTCCACGCCATGGGCGAACCCGGTACGCTCTATGCCGCGCAGGCCGGCGTTGCCTCCATCGACCACGCTACGCAGCTCAGCGACGAAACCATGCGCCTGATGCGCGAGAAGCACATCCCCGCCGTCCCCACCTTCGCCATCTTCGACTACTTCGCCCACAATCGCACTTCGGCCACTGAGGCCGCGCGCGAAGGCGCAATGCTGCAGTACAAAATCAGCGAATTCAAAAAGCAGATCGCCGCCGGCATTCCTTTTGCTGTCGGCTCCGATGTGGGCCCGTTTCCGCACGGCACACAAGCCGTTGAGATGGAGTTGATGGTTCGCTTCGGCATGAAGCCGCTCGCCGTTCTGCAGGCCGACATGATCGAAGGCGCGCGGCTCCTGGGATGGGAAGACCAGATCGGTCAACTCAAGCCCGGCTACTTTGCTGACATTGTCGCCGTCCCCGGCAATCCCCTCGAAGACATCACCGCGGTCGAGCATGTCAGCTTCGTGATGAAGGGCGGCGCGATAGTCAGGCAGCCATAATCCGTTTCCCCTTTAAGGTGTCGTAGCCGGCGCAGCATAGTCGGCCAGGTTGAACGGGCGCGTTGGTCCTCCCGGAGGCTTAATCGTCAGGATGAGCGCAACTCCCGGCGGCGACCCCTGGAAATACGGCACGTGGATCGTATGCCGGCCCACAGCGAGAGTGATCTTCGCGGTCTTTGACTGGGCCGGATGAAGTTCGTCGTTCTCGATAACCTTCTGGTTATCTATCTCCAGTTTGGAACCATCGTCGGACTCGAGGTCGAACTTATATTCGCCCGGTTTTGTGATCCAGAACTCGCCGTAATAATCAATGCCGAACCACATCACGGAGTGCGACACCCCCGGAATGCCAACAGCACCCGTTACGTCCTGATCCTGAACATTCAACGCATTGGTATAGAGAGAGCCGATCGGCTCGAGATTCCAAAAATCGGGAATCACCGCGGCACCGAGGGATATCTCGTAGAAGTCGCCGCAGAATGAGTGCGGAAGCGGGGTGATGACGCCGAAGGCCCTCACGGTTCCCACCGGAGGCGGTTGGAATTTGTCTTGACCTGTCAGTGACACCGGGCGCGACACATCCACGATGCCTAGGTTGCCGGTCTCGGGTTCACGGATGGCGATGCGCACCAGGTATGGCGTATCGCCGGGGATCTCGAGCTGTTTTTGAAGCCCGTGAGCCTGGGCGTCCGCGGCTTCGGAGGGAGTCAGTTGCTTGTCGGAAGACGTGTGATAGTAATTGGCAAAATTGCCGGATGCATCAAAGGTGCACATGCCAAATTCGAGGCGGACCCGCGTGTTGCTTCCGTCGAGGCCGATGCTGGAAAGAGACTCGGGGCGGACAACGACCGTGTAACGCGTCGATCCTCCGCCAGTAACGATTGTTGGGTGCGCGGTGACTGCAAGCGTGGGCGGAAGGAGGGTATGGAAGCAGGCAGCGTCGCCCAGAGTGATGCTTTCGGAGTTGTCCTTGCTCTGCTTGGCGGATGGGTTGGGGGTCGCGCCCACATAGTATTGATGCCGGAACGAGAGCGCAACCTGGGCGCGGGTGGTCTTTATTTGTATCTGGTGGAACCCGGGCTCCGGCGCGGCCGGAATTGCGATCTCGTAGTGAGGCGTGGAACTGAGTGCGCACGTAGCGCCCGAGCGGATGCTGAAGCCGCTTTCCCGTCCTACAGCCTGGCCGGTGTCGCTTTGCGGGTCGATGAGGCGCATGGAGAGAATGTGCAGCGGATTCTTGTCAGCATTCTTACCGGCTTGAAAAACCTGAAATTCGCTCTCCTTAAGGTCGCCGATTGGACTGCCACGCTTGTCTCGCGCCACCACGTCGATCACCACCTCGCGCGTGGTTACATGGAAGACATAGGGCGTATCGGGCTGAGCGGTGGGTGCCGCTTGTTGCGCGGCCATCGGAACGCAAAGCGCAGGGATAAGGCACACCCCGAGTAAAAGAAAGCGTTTTCTTTCGTGCTTACTGAACATGGGCACAAATGTATCGCACGAGAAACTGAATTGGGAAGAGAAATATTCGAAAGAGTTTAATTGCTTAACCTGAACCGGCTGGCCTTACTCCAGCCCCGCCACCATCTCAGCCAGCGTCGCAATCGTGTTCATGTTGCGCGCGGTCCCATTTTTTGCCGCCGGAATCTTCAGCTTCGAAACCCCCATGCCATCGGGATAGTACCCATAAATTTCTCGTTCCCCGAGCTTGAGCTGTTCATTGGTCTGATTGCTGACCGTCTTCGTTGCATCTGCTGCCGGAGCCTTATCCAGAAAGAAGGCCATCGTGCGGTTGCCGGGCAGCTGTGAAAACGGATTCCCGGCAACAACAGCGGCCATCTCCGCAGCAGTTCGCACCAGCACGGCAACCGGCTTGCCGGCATAAGCTGCCAGCGCCGCCTCAAGCGTAGCCTTTACCTGCGCCTCAGTCTTCGACGCCTTGAACACAACATTCCCACTGGCGATATAAGTCCGCACGGATTTAAAACCCGCCGCTTCGCACATGGATTTCAATTCGGTCATCGGCAGCTTGCCGGTGCCGCCCACGTTCACCGCGCGCAGAAGGGCAATATAAGCGCTCATGGGACTTCAGTCGGCTTCGGCACAGTAGGCGCATCCGCCGCGCGCTTGGCCCCGACCTTCTTCAGCGTTTCCCGCCACCGCTTCGACTTCTCTTCCTTGAGAAAATCTTCCACGGCCTTGCGATAGCCGCCCAGATAGATGGAATACAGGATGGCAAGCGAGCACCCCGTGCCCCACAGGAAACCGATGAAGAGACCAATGATAGCGGCCTGGCTAAATGCAATCATTCAATCCACTCTTTCCTTCCGCTAGTTACACGGCCACGGTAAAGCTGTCCTCGGTCCGAGTTACCGCGTGATAAAGTGTATCGCGCTCCACAGGAACCCGCCCAGCCTCGGTAATCAGCCGGCAAAGCTCCTTGCGCGTCATACCCTGCGGCGTGGTTGCTCCGGCATCGTGATAAATCTTTTCTTCAATCACCGTGCCGTCCAGATCATCGGCGCCAAAACGTAGCGCGATCTGCGCAATCTTCGGAGTCAGCATCTGCCAGTAGGCCTTGATATGCGGGAAATTATCCAGCAGCAGCCGGCTCACCGCAATCTGACGAATGTCGGTCAAGCCCGTCGTCACTGGCAGATGATCGAGAGGGGTATTCTCCGGATGGAACGCCAGCGGAATAAACGTCTGGAAGCCGCCGGTCTCGTCCTGCACCGCGCGCAGCTTCAGCAGGTGGTCCACGCGGTCCTCGTCATTCTCAATGTGCCCGTAAAGCATGGTCGCATTCGATTTGAATCCCAGCTTGTGCGCCAGCCGCGCCGTCTCCAGCCACTCGTCGCCGTCAATCTTGTGGTCGCAGATAATCGACCGCACTCGCGCCGCAAAAATCTCCGCTCCGCCTCCGGGCATCGAGTCCACCCCCGCGTCGCGCAGCTTCACCAGCGTTTCCTCAATGGTCAGCTTGGCCCGCCGCGCAAAAAACGCTACCTCCACCATGGTGAAGGCCTTGATGTGCACCAGGGGGAATCGCTGCTTCAGCCCGCGTACCAAGTCAAGAAAATATTCGAGCGGCAGATCCGGGTGCAGACCGCCGACAATGTGAAACTCCGTCACTGCCTCCGAGTAGCCGGAAGCCGCCGTCTCCCACGCCTCTTCGAGGGCCATCGTGTATCCGGCCGGGTCACCCTTCTTGCGTCCAAAGGCACACAGCTTGCAGGCGGCGACACAAACATTAGTTGGATTGATATGCCGATTCACATTGAAGTAGGTAACGTCCCCATGCATCCGTTCGCGTACATGATTGGCCAGCCAGCCCACCGCCAGCACATCCGACGACCCGTAAAGCGTCAGGCCATCGTTGAAGTCCAGCCGTTGCCCGGCCAGCACCTTGGCCGCAATCGGCTCAAGCCGCGCATCGTGGCTCCGAAAGCCGGCAGGTACACGCGAATCCAAGGTTTCAGCGCTCATATTCCCATGATACAGAAATCCCCGATTCCTGATCTCTCTGACCCCTGATCCCTGACCTCTACTTTTCAACGTTCCACTAGCACCCCGTCAAACATCGACGCGGCCACCATCTTCTCCCCCGCCCCGCGGATCAGTCCGATCGCGTATCCGGTATGCGCCCACGTCCAGTTCAACGTCTTGGGGGCGATGGAATATACCTGGTCGCTGCTGCGCGAACTCACCAGCACCTTGTCCAGGTGAGCGTCATAGTACAAATCGTCCACATCCCGGAACGGCATCCGTTCAATCCACAGCCATGTCTTTCCCAGGTCGTGCGTAAAGTACACACCCTCGCGCGCACCCAGCCATAACGTCCCATCGGTAGAGAACGCAACCCTGTGAATGCGCGTCAGCATTGTGGGGATCTGCATCGGCATCCAGGTCTGACCGGAATCTCGCGAGAGAACCACTCCGTCCGGCCTTGCCGCGGCCATCGTTTCCCCGTGCGCGGTTACCGAAAGGTATTCACCCGCACCCATCACCGGACCGCCCTGCCAACTGGCGCCCTGGTCCTTGCTCGTCACAATGCCGTAGCTGGTGCTGGCCACCCACACATCTCCCCCAACATCAAGTGCATTCACCCGGCTCGCCAGCTCAATCACCGGAGCCTTCACCTGCTTCTCGATATTCACGCGCTTGCCGTAGTGGGTCTCGCTGGCGGTCTTCACCAGCGTGTTCGCAATCGTATTCCTCGGCTGCCACACCGGTGCCGGTCCCTCCGTATTCAATGCGAAGATTCCGTGGCTGGTTCCGGCCAGCACCGTCCCGTCCTTGGCCTGCGCCAGGGCAAACACGTCCCGCCCGTCCAGTCCTCCGTCGGGACCGGCGCCAATCTGCGCCCAGGCCGAGCCGCCATTGGTGGAGACAAACACGCCCCCATAGCCTTTGTCGTTCACCACGCCTGCATACATCCGCGCAGGGTCGTTTCGGTCCACCAGCAGTGCTTCCACCTTGCGCGCTGAAATGCCCTCATTCGATACCGTGAAGCTGGCTCCCCCGTCCTTGCTCGCCAGCACGCCTCCGCGATCCGTCGCCAGTAGCAGGCGATTCGAGTCGTGCGGGTCCACATAGACGTCGTTCACAATCACGTCCGCGCCGGTCATGCTCTGGAAGGTCTTTCCACCGTCCTGCGTCTTGTACAAGCCTTCCGTCGTCCCGGCATACACCACTTCGTGGTTCTCCGGGTCCTGCATCAGCACCCGCGTTCGCCGCGCAGTGGACGGAATGCCGTGAATCTTCCTAAACAGCTCTCCGGCCGTCTCGCTCTTGTAAATCCCGCTGCACGCGCTCAGAAACACAGTCCGCCGCTTATCCGGATCGATGATGATCGAAAACACGTCCGAGTCGTCGATCAGGCCCTTCTTGATGTTGTGCCAGGTTGCGCCGCCGTCTTCCGTCTTCCACGGCAGATGCCATGTACCCGCGTACACAACTTGCGGATCAGCCGGGTCCACTGCAAGCGACTCGACCTCGTGAATCTCCTTGCTCCCTTCGGGGCTGATCTGCGACCAGGTTTCCCCGCCATCCGTGCTGCGAAACACCCCCGCCAGCGTCCCGGCAAACAGCATCTTCGCGTCCGACGGCGCCTGCGCCAGCGAGAAAATCGATTGCCCGCGCAAGCTTTCCACCGCGCTCCAATGCTTGCCCGCATCGCGGCTCACCCAAAGACCGCCGTCCTGCTTGTCAGGCTTCCATCCTCCCGCAAATACGGCCGCGGGATTCGATTCATCCACTAGGATTTTGTAGACCACCAGGTCTTCAGCGGGATCCAGTTTGGCAAGCCGACGCCACGAGGCGCCCTCATCCACCGATTCGTAAATCCAGCTATTGGTGGTGCCCAAATACAGGTGCTTGGGCTCGCCGGGAACCGCACCGAACGCCCGCGCATCTCCGCCTGCCGGGCCAACCGCGTTCCACGCCGTCTGCGCCGGCAGGCCTCCGCAGGCCATCGCAATCAGAAAAACAGGAACTCCCTGCGCAAGCATCAGGCGCAGGCTGAGCAAACCAAGTGCAGTCCGCAAGCGGCTCATCAAAGAATAATTGCTCCCAGCTTTCAAACAGAATAAGTAAGAAATAGGCCGCAGAAAACTGAAGAGGCCGGCCGGCTTCCCGGTCGGCCTCAAGTCATACAAGAGGAAACTTTCAGCCTTTTCGCCGTTCCTCCCTCCATTCCAACGGAATGGAGGGAGGAATCAAGCGATCTGCTTCCGAGGCAAGCCAGACGGTCTATTGTCCGGGCGCCGTCGCGGCTGCCTTCCTATGGTGGTGCCTTTCGCCCAGTGGCTTGCGAGCCTGCGGCTTCACCGCAGTCTCATCCACCGGCGTGGTTCCCTGCACATCCGCTGCGAAGTTCGCTCCGGCCGGCACCAGGTAGTTCTCCACCGTTGCTGAATCGGCCGTGCCAGTAGCAACGCTGATTCGGCTGGCGTCGATGCCCTTTTCCGTTACAAGGTAATCCTTGACGTTCACGGCACGTTGCGCAGCCAGATCCTCGACCTTTGCATGCCTGTGACCCTTTTTCGGAGTCTTCTCCTCTGCGGTCGACTCACCCACCACCACCAGCTTCGCATCCGGAGCATTTTGCAAAGACACTGCGATCCCGTCCAGGGCCGCCTTGGCTTCGTTGTCCACACGTTCCGGACGGTCCTTGTCAAAGCTGACCGAGGCAAGTGCCTGGGTATGTGGAATCGGCTTCACATACGGCGCAGTAATCGTCACGCTGGTGCCGGCCGATGCCGTGTGGCCCTTGTCGTCCGCCACATTGCACGTGATGCCGATCGACCCGGTCGGAGCGCCCGCGGAAGAGAACGCCGCGGTCGTGCCGGTGCCGGTAATGGTGCCGGCAGAAGCCGAGTAGCTGTAGGTTAACGGCCGATTCTGCGGGCTCACACCCGCCGCAGTAACGGTGGCGCTGTCGCCCGGGTTGATGCTGCTGGGGCTGGCCGAGCAGCTGATTGTCGGAGGCTCAAACTCCTTTACCGTGAAGGTGGCCGAGGCATCTGCTGTCTCGCCGGGCTTCAGGCCTTCCTTACCCGGTTTGCCCTCCTTCACTTCTGCCTTCACGGTGTAGCTGCCGGGTGCCAATGAATCGGTGGCCACGGTGGTCGTGGTTCCATCTCCCGATGCGCCGGTTCCCGACCAGCTGTAAACCACTTTGATCTTCTTCTTGTCAGATACCGATCCAGCCGTCGCGGTTACCGTGACCGCCTGCCCAGGGAACACCGCGGGGGGACTGGCCTGTGCTGTCAGTGTTATCGGCGGAGCCTTCTTGCACCCCATTGGCAGGAGGGCAAAGCTCATCACAATTGGGACCAGATAAACAGACTTCATATTCTGCAAGTGCACGGTATGCTCCTTCAAACTGCTTGCTGAAAACGCGGAAAGTTTTCTGGGAGGAGGCGTTGTGCGCCTCCTCCCGGCCTTAGTTCACCTTAGTGCGACTTCTTGGCTTCAGTCTTCCTTTTGGGTGTCGGGCTCTTCAAGTCGAGAAGAGTCATGGAATCGGCCGCGTTGAACGGATACAGGCGAACCGATTGTTGGCCCGTGGAGCTCAGAGTGATATCCACACGCCGGTTTTGAGCCAGCACAATGACGTTCAGCTTTTTCAGCACCCTGGCCCGCTCTACTTCACTGAGGTCAGGATTCTCTGAAACCAGCGTTTTCACCTCGTCCGTGGTCAGTTCTTTATCCTTGCCAACGGCCGCGGTGTCAATGCTGCCTGCGGGAACGCCCTGTTCGACCAGGAATTGCTTTGTACGAGCAACACGACGCTCGGAAAGTTTCTGGTTATACTCGTCAGTTCCACGCACGTCCGCATGACCCGTTAAGGTCAGATGGGCGTCCGGTTTGATTTGAAGGTAGCTCTTGAAGTCCGTAGCGAGGGAGGTCAAGGTCCTTTCCTGGCTTTCAACCAAGCCACCTTCGGGATGCTCGGCACGAGGCAGAGCCGTCGGGAAGAATACACTATGCAGCGCCAGGCGAGCCTCAAGTCGTACCTGCTCTGGGGTGGGTCCCGGAGGAGGCGGAGGTGCCGCGATTGTTATGGAAGTGCTGCCTGTCGCGGTCTGACCCTTGTCGTCCGTTACGTTGCAGGCGATGTTTACCGCGCCGCTCGGTGCTCCAGTTGAGGAGAATGAAGCCGTTGTACCGCTGCCGGTGATAGTGCCTGCGGAAGCCGAATAGCCGTAGGTCAATGGGCGATTCTGCGGGCTCACACCCACTGCAGTAACAGTGCTGCTGTCGCCCGGGTTGAGCGTGCTGGGGCTGGCCGAGCAACTGATCGTCGGCGGCTCATAGGCCTTCACCGCAAAGCTCGCCGAGCAGTCAGCCGTCTGTCCGGGCTTGGGGCCTTCCTTCACTTCACCCTTCACCGTATAGCTGCCGGCTGCCAGCGAACCCGTCGCCACAGTGGCTGTCGTTCCGCTGCCCGTCACCCCGTTGCCGGTCCACGTATAAACCGCGGTCAGCTTGGGGTTCAGGTCACCCGCCGTCGCCGTCACCGTGACAGGATCGCCAGGGAAGATCGAGGCCGGGCTGGCCGAGCAGGAAAGCGTTACCGGCGGAGGCGGCGTAAAGGAGCCGAGGCCGATCACAATGCCGGCGCTCAAACGCGCTGCATTGATGTTGGCGCGCCCGCCATTGTACCCGGCTCCGAAATTCTCATGACTGTACTGGTAGTCCGCCTGGAAGATCCGGATCGACAAATGATGGTTGAAAAGCGGAGTGTGATAGTCCATACCGCCGCCTGCCGTCAATACCGCGCCCCAGGTGTCGCTCTCCCAGTAAGGGCCGCCTACAAGCTCACCGCCTACCAGCGCATGCACAAAGGGTGTGATGTCCGCGGTCGGATAACGGAAGATCAATCCCAATGACCCGCCGCTCATATTGTCCTTCGAGGTCACCCACGGATTCTGCGACTCGTTCTCCAGGTGCACATCGCCGACTCCCTCAATCCCCGCATAGCGGTTGAAGTACCGGGCGACGCTCACGATTGCGCCGGGGGTGATCGCCGAGTAGGGCGTCGGCTGATACACGCCACCAGGTAGCGGAACCGCGATGGTGCCATGAGGCGCAATGTAGCTGTAGCCGGCAAAGATGTCCCATTTCGTCGCGGAATCCTCCGGGGCAGATTTTGCTGCTGGCTGGGCCGCTTCCTGCGCTGCAAGAGCAACGGGCACAAAGGCCACAATTGCAAGCGCAAGTACCCGGCTAAAAGATTTCGAAACACGACTGGACATGCGTTTTTCCTCCACAAGAATCTGACTGAAGTCAACAGATGAGTTCGATTGCGTCGAGCGCAAAATCAGGCTCAATTTCTTACATGGACAACTACAAGAGAGCCGGATTTCAATCCTGCAGCATCTTCAAAGTTACCATAGGACCAATCCGGCACATTACATTTTTTCAATGAGTTGCCCTATTTCCTATGGTTCTAAAGCCCTCAGGCGATGCCGGTTACCTTAGTAACAGCTCACCGGCCACCTGAACTCTGCTTCCCGGTTAACCAACATTCAGGGTCTTCAGAAGGCTGCGAGGTTCGCGCTGAATCTTCTCCTGAAGCAGGGTAATTGCATAGAGCAGTTGCTCCGGGCGGGGTGGGCATCCGGGGACATAAACGTCCACCGGAATCACCTGGTTCACGCCCTGTAGAAGCGCATAGTTATTGAAAACTCCACCGGAAGTCGCGCACGCCCCCATCGAAATCACCCACTTCGGCTCAGGCATTTGATCGTAGAGCCGGCGGATCACAGGAGCCATTTTTTGCGATACCCGGCCCGCAACCACCATCAGGTCGGACTGTCGTGGGGATGGCCGGAATACCTCCGCGCCAAATCGCGCGATGTCGAAGCGCGAGGCTCCCATGGACATCATTTCGATAGCGCAGCAGGCCAGCCCGAAGGTCATGGGCCACACCGAGCTTTTGCGCACCCAGTTCACCGCAAAATCCAGCGTGGTCAGCAAGACGCCTTCCGGCTGTTCGTAGCCATAACTCACTTCCTGAAGCTTCCCGCGATTCTTCGCGCTGCTTTCCAGTGAGCCAAAAAGGTAGCGGTCACGCTCTGCCGTAGCTGCCATGTTTCTAATATACCTCGACTTGCGTCAAGCGAACCTGTTCACATTTGCTCGCTTGTTTCCACGAACTGCCTGCTCTACAGCTCCCGCTCCCAAAACTTTTACAAAAAACTTGTGCACTCATGCGCTATCCTTCCATTTCGCGAATAATTGCCGGATTTATGCTCCATTCTGTTTGCCAGTCACTTCCAGGCCGAAGAATCCGAGGCCGGGTCGCATTGGCGGATGAATGGCAACTTCAACCTGTGCCTCGTACACACGTATGATGCACATTTTTATTTTTTGATGCGCATTCGTATCTTGGGATCGAAAAGAAAATGAGCCGTCGCACAATCAGTATGCTGTTCGTTCTATTCTTTTTTGGGCTACCCGCTCTCGTTCACGCCCAGTCCGCTTCCATCTCTTCCGCCCAGGCCCCCGCCACACAGGCCCAGATTGCGGCCCTCCAGCAAGCCGTGCAGAACGCCCAGTCCGCGGGCGACAACGCCTGGATGCTAGTCTCCGCCGCTTTGGTCCTGTTGATGACCGGCCCCGGCCTGGCCCTCTTCTACGGCGGTCTGGTGCGCCGCAAGAACATCCTCTCCACCATGATGCAAAGCTTCGCCATGATGTGCCTGGTGACCATCCTCTGGGCGATCGCCGGCTACTCGCTCGCCTTCGGCCACGGCAACCCCTTCATCGGCGGCTTCGAGCACCTTTTCCTCCGCGGCGTCGGCCTTGCGCCCAACCCCGATTACGCCGCCACCATTCCCGAGCAGACCTACATGGTCTACCAGCTCATGTTCGCCATCATTACTCCGGCCCTCATCACCGGAGCCTTTGCCGAGCGCATGAAGTTCAGTGCCATGGCCGTCTTCCTGTCCCTCTGGTCCCTGCTCGTCTATAGCCCCATGGCCCACATGGTGTGGGGAGTCGGCGGCTTCCTCAATGCCACCGGAGGCCACTTTCCCTCGCTCGATTTCGCCGGCGGCACCGTCGTCCACGTCACCAGCGGCGTCTCTGCGCTCGTCACCTGCATCTACCTCGGCAAGCGCATCGGCTATCCTCAAACCCCCATGCCGCCCCATTCCATGGTGCTCAGCTTCATCGGCGCCTGTCTTCTTTGGGTAGGCTGGTTTGGATTCAACGCCGGCTCCGCCCTCGCCGCCAGCCCTCTGGCCACCTCCGCCTTCGTCAACACCCACTTCGCCGCCGCTGCCGCTGCCCTCGGCTGGACCGTCGTCGAGTGGATCCACAACGGCAAGCCCACTGCCCTCGGCGCAATCTCCGGCGCGGTCGCAGGCCTGGTCGCCATCACCCCTGCCTCCGGCTTTGTCCAGCCCATGGCCGCGCTCGCCATCGGCATCATCGCCGGCATCTTCTGTTCCTTCATGGTTTTTGAAGTCAAAAGCCGCCTCGGCTACGACGATTCCCTCGATGCGTTTGGCGTCCACGGAGCCGGCGGAACCGTCGGCGCGCTGCTCACCGGCCTCTTTGCCACGCGCCTCATCAACCCCGCCTTCGGCAAAGACGTCGCCACCGGCGTCCTCGACGGACACTGGGGTCAGTTGCTCAACCAGTTCGCCGGCGTTGCTATCGCCTGGGTCATCTCAATCGTTGGGACGCTCATCCTGCTCTTTGTCGTCGATAAGGTCATCGGACTGCGCGTCTCCCCCGAACAGGAAATCGCCGGACTCGACCTCTCACAGCACAACGAAGAAGGATATGACTTTAACTCCTAGCGCTCAGCCATCAGCTCTCAGCTTTTAGCTAAATCCGCCGAGAGCTGATGGCTGAGAGCTGAAGGCTGAAAGCTCACAAAAAGCTGATAGCTCACAAAAAACTTTCCACCGGCGCGGAACCAATCACCCCTCCCGCCTGTTACGCTGTCAAACGAGGCATTTTGAACATGCTCAAGATCGAAGCCATTCTCCAGCCCTCCAAGCTGGATGCCGTTAAGGATGCGCTGCTGGAAGCAGGCATTGAAGGCATGACCATTCTCGAGGCCCGCGGCCATGGCCGCCAGAAGGGCCACACCGAGTTCTACCGCGGCCGCGAATACACCGTCGACCTCCTTCCTAAGGTCAAAATCGAACTCGTCGTCCCCGATGAGTTGAAAGATAAAGCCGTCGCAGCCATCGGCGCCGCCGCCCGCACCGGCCGCATAGGCGACGGAAAAATCTTCGTCAGCCGCATCGATGAAGCCATCCGCATTCGTAACGACGAGCGCGGCGAATCCGCTCTCTAGCGCCCCCATGCCTTTGCTCCGAGCGGGCATCGCGCTAGAATGTCAGCCATGAGTGTCTATCCATCCGACGGAGATATCCTCTACGGCTGGAAGTCCTATGGCCGCTCGTTCGCCCTCGTCGGAGCCGCATCCCTTGTCGTCGCCACCGTCGGATTCGCTGCGTCTCACGGCTATCTGTTCCATCCGCACACCCTCTCCGATCTGATGTTTGCGTTTGCAGCGCAGTGGATTGGATTCGTCTTATTCGTTCTTATGGCTATGGCCTCCTGGGGGTCGATTCAATTCTCCCTCTCAGAGCGGGGCGATGTGGAAGTTACAGAACTGGGGGTCCGCCGCATCATCAAGCCCGGCAGTGAGGAGTTCGTTCCCCGCGAGCTGATTGCAGGGTTTATTCCCAGGCCCTTCGGAGGCGTTACGCTCATCGAACTGGACGGAAACCGCCAGATGGTCATCCCGCGCAGCATCGAGGGCTATCGCGATTGCATCGCTCAATTGAAAGCCATGGGCATTACAGCGCTGCCCGCCACGCATTCGGTTTTAGCCCGGAAGAAGCTGCCTCTGTCCGGCCATATCGCAAACTGTTTAATCTTCACTGCCAGCTCCCTGGCTGGCGATATGCTCTTCAGCAAACAGAGCGCGCCTCTCACCATTTGGGTCGCGGGCTTCACACTCGCAATTCTGCTTCTGGCCGCAATTGTCCTGCACCGGCGAAAAGCCTATGGGTCTTTGCCCTGGCTGCTTGGAGGCTTTCTCTCCTCTATCTTCCTGCTCTGGTTGCGCAAGTAGACGGACGCCCATAACCAGTTCTCAGCCGCCTCCCAACTCCTGGACCCTAGCCCCGACCATCGCAAGATTCATACTCGTGTTACACTCCGGGCATGGTAGGCGGTCAATCGCTCAAATCCGATGATATCGATGATCGTAAAAGACTCTTCTTCAGTCTCGCCGGAGCCTTCTTTATCGCGTCCCTTGGCTTTGCCCTGATCTTCTATTTCTTCGCATGGCTGCCCTATGAAACGCTCGCTTGGCTGGACACCCTCCCGCAGGCACAGGCAGTCCGCATTCTGAAAATGACCACCATTTTCGCCAGAACTTTCTCCCTCTTCTTGGCTGTCGTTTCTCCGACGATCATCCTTGTAATCATGGCGCAAAAACAGCGATCCAAACAGAGACATCCAATAGAATCGACCTGGAAAAAGATCAGATAAGCGAGCTTTGGGGCCAGCTCATTCCCGCGGAATGTGCAAAAGCGTTCCCCCACCGGCCAACATCGCTTATTCTGTTAACAATTCCTAACTTGCCTCGGCGAGCCAATCAAAACACTTATGACTCCAGTCGTTTTCGCGGTTGACGATCTACGGGAGCAGTATCTGCGAGAGATGGCGCTCGTCCGCCAGACGTGTGAGCGCACCGGAGACGGCACTGCCGCCATCCGCCGCCGCTCCGCCGTAGTCGACCGGCTGCTCATTGAAATGTGGCGTCGCGCCTTCGCCGGACAGCCTTCTCTCAACATCTCCCTCCTCGCCCTCGGCGGATACGGACGCAAAGACCTCTTCCCCTACTCCGACATCGATGTCCTCTTCGCCTTTGCAGACGAAAAGGTGGAGGCGCAGGCTGCGGAACCCGTCCGCCTCATCATCCAGGGCATGTGGGACATCGGCCTCCGCGCCAGTCCTAGCTCGCGCACCGTCAAGGAAGCGGGAAAATTCGACCCCGACAACCTCGAATTCACCCTTGCCACCCTCGACCGCCGCTTCCTCGCCGGCCAGTTCCCTCTCTACCAGCAGTTGCACCAGGTGGTACTCCCCGGCCTCGTGCTCAGTGAGTGGAACACCATCACCCAGAAGCTCGGCGAAATTGCCCGCGCCCGTCACGCCAAGTACGGCAACACCATCTTCCACCTTGAGCCCAACCTGAAAGAGTGTCCAGGCGGCCTTCGCGACTACCACCTCGCCGTCTGGTTCGCCCTCCTGTTTCACCTCAAGGAAACCCGCGAATGGCCTCGCCAGCGCGGAGGCGTCTTCCAAAGCGCCCGCGGCGACGCCGAAGCCGCATTCGACTTCCTCGCCGCCGCCCGCTGTTTCCTTCACTTCCGCCACGGTCGCGATGACAATACCCTCGACTGGCAGTCCCAGGACGAGGCCGCCGCCAACTCCATCGGCCTTGAAACCCGCGGCACCGCCGATCCCAGCTACTGGATGCGCACCTACTATCGCCACGCGCGCATCATCTATCGCCGCGCGGCGCTCCTCATGGAGCATCTTCCCGCTCCCGTCAGCTTCTATCGCCAGTTTCGCCGCCGCCGCTCCCCCATTGCCGGCACCGACTTCCTCCTCGACCAGGGCCGCATCGATATTGTCCCCGGTGCGCAGTTCAATGACACCTCGGCCATCCTCCGCATCTTCTCCCTCATGGCCACTCACGGCTACACCCTCTCGCAGGCCGCCGAAGACCGCATCACCGACGCGCTCCCCGCCCTCGCCATCCACATCCCCGAGGGTCCCTACCTGTGGAATGCCCTCCGCGAAGTCCTGCTCGGCCCCCACGCCGCCCACGCACTCCGCACCATGCACGCCCTCGGCGTTCTTGAAATGCTCATCCCCGAGTTTCACGGCATCGATGCCTTGGTCATCCGCGACAGCTATCACCGCTACACCGTCGACGAGCACACCTTCCTTACAATCGATAACGTCCACGGCCTCCGCCAGCCCACTCGCGACTACGAACAGCGCCTCGCACAGCTTTTGCCGGAGATCGACCGCCTCGACCTCTTCCTGCTCGCTCTCCTGCTCCATGACACCGGCAAGGCCCGCCGCACAGGCGAACATGCCGCCCAGAGCGTGGAACTAGCCGACGCCTTCCTCGCCCGCCTCGACTTCGACTCCGAGGAGCGCGAGTCCATCCTCAAGCTCATCCGCCTCCATCTCGAAATGTCCAACGCCCTTCGCCGCGACATCTTCGATCTTGAGAATGTCCGCGGTTTTTCTGACAAAATTGGCAGCCCGCAATTACTCAAGATGCTCACTCTCATGACCTATGCGGACATCAAGGCCGTCAATCCCGACGCCCTGACCCCGTGGAAAGCCGAAAACATCTGGCAGTTTTATATGGCCACCGCCAACTTCATGGACCGCTCCGTCGACGAGATCCGCTACCGGGCCGCCATTGACCCAACCCTCCTCAACCGTCTCCGCTCCATGGTGCCCGCGGCGCAGTACGAAGCGTTAGGACAATTCCTCGAAGGCCTGCCCCAGCGCTACCTGCAAACCCGCCTCCCTGAGCAGATCCGCCATCACTTCCAAATGGCTCTCAACCTCGATCAGGACCCAAGTTCCAACTCGGTCCAGCTCGACCTCCGCCCTGTCCGCCAGCTCTTCGAGCTCACCGTCATCACTCGCGACCGCACCCGCCTCTTTGCCGATGTGGCCGGAACCCTCGCCGCCTGGGGCATGAACATCGTCAAGGCTGGCGCCTACTCCAACGAGTCCGGCGTCATCGTCGACAGCTTCCACTTCACTGACATCTTCCACACCCTCGAACTCAACCCCAGCGAGAAGGACCGCTTCCTCGCTAACCTCCATGATGTCGTCGCGCAAAAAGTCTCCGTCGAGCAGCTGCTGGAAGCCCGCCGCCATTTGAATCACCCCACGAACCTGAAGGTTGAAGTCGCCACCCGCCTCGAATTCGACTCCGAGTCCTCCACCCACTCCACTCTGCTCCAGGTCGTCGCCCAGGATGTCCCCGGCCTTCTCCGCCAGATCGCCCTAACCCTCAGCACCCACCAGTGCGACATTAAAGTGGCGCTGATCGATACCGAAGGCGAAACCGCCATCGACGTTTTCTACCTCACGAAGCAGGAAACCAAGCTCGCCGAGCCGACGCAGCAATCCCTCGCCGCCGATCTCACCGCCGCCCTCGGCGCCATGCGCGCGCCCACCGCATAACTCCAAGCTGCAAACTCGCTAACTCAGCAGGTGCCATCTCTTGCGGACTCAAGCGCACGCTGTGCCCCATTCATCGCAGTCTTATCGCGATGAGTGGGATAGCTCCATCTATCTATAGCGTCTAACGTTCTTATTGCCCTTCATAGCTCTTCTAACTAATCTCCCAGCGTGAACATATTCATAAACAGCGCAGCCCGCCTATGGCTACAAGCGGGCCGCGCTAACTCATCTTGATTCCTACTTTATCTGCCCTTCTTCTTCGCCACTTTCTTCTTAGCCGTCTTCTTACCCGCCGCTTTCTTGGCCGACTTCTTTGCCGTCTTGATCCCGGCCTTCTTACCCGCCTTCTTAGCCGCCTTCGCCGCCGCAGCGTTAATCGTCACCCCAGCCGGCGCCAGCAATGGAATCAGCTTGCTCGCAATCGGCGTCCCTTGCCCACTGCACGCATCCCATCCCGGCCCCGCTGAAAATGCCCCGTTGTTCCCCTGCGTAATGTCATTGAAAGCCGAGGCCGCCTTCGCCGCATAAATCGCCGGATTGATGAATCCCACCGGCTTGCCCAGTTGCTGGTTCGCTACAGCAATCAGCCCAGCCCACAGCGGAGCCACCGCGCTTGTTCCTCCAATCACGCTGGTCTGCCCATCCACGCGAATCGTGTAGCCGGTCGTCGGGTCAGCATCACCCGCCACATCCGGCACGCCCCGCCCTCCCGTGCTCACGCTCGGCGCAGGCACCTTGGAGTTAGCCTGCCAGCTCGGCAGCGGAAACAGATTGCTCACGCCGCCGCCCGTCGCGCCTTCGTTGCTCGCCGTCTCATTCCACACCACCTCCGACACAATCGTCGACCCGTTCGCGTCCAGCTTCGTCCCGCCGCAAGCCAGCACATGCGGACTCGACGCCGGAAAGTCGACATTATTCCCCGTCGCCCCGTCGCTCGACCCGTCATCGCCCGCCGCCACCGTAATCGTCACGCCCAGCGCCGCTGCGCTCTGGCATGCCGCATCCAGCACCGTCGCCGACTGCCCCGTCCACGTCGATTCCGGCCCGCCCCAGCTAATCGAAATCACGCTCGGCTTATTCGTCGTGTCATGCACCGCCGTCGTAATCGCGTCCGTAAATCCCTGGTCCGTATTCGGCGTAAAGTACACCACGATCTTTGCCCCCGGCGCCACCGATGCGGCCACTTCAATGTCCAGCATCACTTCGCCGTCAGCGCTGTTCGCAGTGGTCGGCTTGTTCTTCCCCTTGTCCACACTCACGGCGGTAATCGTCGGCGCGGGCAGTCCCAGCGTCTTGAAGTAGGCGGTCAAATCGGCTGGCTTGTAGCCCCCGCCCAGTTCAATAATCCCAATCGTCTGTCCCGCTCCGCTCGCGTTCGCGGGCCACTGGTAAGCCTGCGCTACTTGCGGGGGCGTGTAGCTGGCGGGAGCGGCTCCGGCGGCTGCGCTTGGATTGTGGAAACGAAAATGCGGCTGCGCCTGGGGCCGGTTATCCAGTCCCAGCACAGCCTCCACCACGCCTTCCAGCGAGGCGGGAATGTGAATGCCGCCCTCCCGCACCCGGTAGTCGATTCCATCAATCGTCTTCTGATTCAACTCCACGCCAAAGGCTTTCTGCATGTCCGCGGCCGTCCCCGTTAGCTGAATCGTCCGCCGCAGTGCTGAAGTCGGATCCTTCTCCACTGTCAGGTTGTATTCCTTCGCAAACGCCTTCACCCGCTTCACTGCGTCGGGGTCAGACGAATGGCGCCTCTTATACTCAGTTCGTGATACGCGCACCGGACCAGCCGACCTGCCGCCGCGCTTGTTGATCTTCAGCTCTTCTTTCCGTTTCACAATCACCGATACCGTCACCGGCGACTTGGGTGGCGTGGCTTTCACATGCACTGCACTTGAAGGCGCTGCCTTTTCGCTTCCAGGCAGCACTACGCGCGCTTCCGATGCAAACAGCGGCGTCTTCACAGATGCGGCTTGTGGAGGTTTTACTCGCAAGGTCTGAATGCCTCGCGAAGCTTTCACTGACGACGATTTACTGCGGGGGGAGTTGCTCATCTCTGACCTCTCTCTCGTTCAGGCCTTGTCTCGCAAGCCCTGAACACGATGCCTCCGCATCATAATCCAAATCGAAGGTATCGTATGCAGGAATCACATGAATTGGATTTTTAGATCGGGTGATTCCTTGAATGGGTTAACGCAAGATTGTTCCTCTTTGCGTTTTCTCCCCTGGCGTCTCGCACCCATTCATTCCGCCTCTCGCGTTTTGCTCCCGCGCGCACCGGCTCCTACCGCGCTTTCCAGCGCCGTCGCGAGCTCCTTAACGCCCCTCCGAATTTCCCTCGCATCCACCGCTGCAAATCCCAGGTGCAGTCCTTCCCGGGAAACCCCGCCTTGATAGTATTCGCCCAGCGAAGTCACCTCCACATTGCGCCGGGATGCGGCCGCAGCAGCAGCTTCGCCCGTCAGGCCGCAACTCATCCACGCCGCCGTCTGCAAACCCGCCTCAATTCCTATGATCTCGATCAACCCGCCAAGCTTCTCCCGCGCGCCCTCCTGCAGAACCGAATGCCGTTCCGCGTAAACCTGCCGCATCCGCCGCAAGTGACGGCCAAAGTGACCCTCGGTAATAAAGTCACACAGAATCGCCTGCTCCAGCAGCGGCCCATGCCGGCTGGTGACGGAAATCATTGCGGAGATTTTGTCCACCAGCCCAGCAGGAACCACCAGGTAGCCCAACCGGAGCGATGGGAACAGGACTTTGCTGAAGCTGCCGGTAAACAGCACCAGTCCGCGGCGGTCCAATCCCTGCAGCGCAGGCACCGGACGCCCGATGTAGCGATATTCGCTGTCATAGTCGTCTTCGAGAATCAGCGCGCCTGTCTTGGCGGCCCAATCCAGAAGCTGCAATCGCCGCGCCAGGCTCATCGTGACTCCCAGCGGAAACTGATGACCCGGCGTCAAGTAGACCAACCGCGCGCCCCGCATCGCCTCCCGCCTCAGTGTCATTCCCTCTTCGTCGACAGGCAGCGCTGAGACCCTGGCACCCGCCGCCCTGAACACCATGGCCGCACCCGGATAACCCGGCTCTTCCATGCACACGCGGTCTCCCGGGTTCAGAAGCAGCCGCGCGGTCAGGTCCAGCGCCTCCTGCACGCCGGAGATGATCGCCACCTGCCCCGCTTCGCACCGCACACCGCGAGACGTGCTCAGGTAACTGGCCACCGCCTGACGCAGAGGCATGTGTCCCATCGGGTCGCAACCCACCAGCAGCTTCATGCTCGCGCTCCGCAGCCGGCGCGCCCCCACCTGCGCCCATAACGTCGTGGGAAATAAATCCAATGCCGGCATGTTAACCCGAAATGCACGGCTGGGCCTCGCCTCGAGATTTCCGAACAACTGCACGCGCCTGCCGTAGTCGGAGAGAGGCGCTTTCACCTGCCCGCGAGCCGCCGGCCCTGCATCAGCCTTGCGCGCCACCTCGAGCAACTCGTCGGGCAGTACCTTGCTCACATACGTCCCTGATCCGACACTGCCTTCGATATACCCTTCCGCCTTGAGCTGGTCGAAAGCGTTCACCACGGTCCCTCTTGCCAGGCCGTATTGCTTCGCAAGTTCGCGCGTCGATGCAAGCCGCATTCCAGGACGCAACCGTCCCTCCACAATGCCCGCTCGCAATGCTGCAAACACCCAGTCATGTGCAGAAGCAGCGGCGCCGCGCGCCGGAATTACGAGTTCGAAGGATGAGGTTCTCTTGGCCATTAAAGTGGTCCACCATAAATAGCATAAATGGACCTTGTTATTAGTCCACTTAAGCGTAACCTCAAGAACAATAAGTCCTCCGCCGTTGTACACGACCCGGCGGGAATGAGACTTAGGATGCCCCATAAATGCTCCGTGCCCCGTTCTCGCGATTTCTTTCTGTCGCGAGGGCGGGAGAGCACAACGCTCGACGGTTTCCTTTTTGTTGAACCAGCATTTTTGTTTCTTTCCAGGAGCACATCAATGAGATCGTCCGGAACGGTTGTCCTCGGAGTGATTACTGCCATATCGGCAGCCGCTGGGCCAGCCACTCAAGCGCCGGTACAAAGCGCCAATCAGGCTGCAAAGCCTCGAGCCAGGGTTGCATTCGCACACGCACTCCCCAAACTCGACGGCAATCAGCTCAAGGCAACCGTCGTCGAAGTCAACTACGGTCCGGGCGAATCGTCGCATCCCCACAGCCATCCATGCGCCGTCATCGGCTATGTGGTCCGGGGCACAATCCGGACGCAAGTCAAAGGCGAGGCGGAAATAGTAAAGCGGGTCGGCGAAAGCTTCTACGAGCCCCCCAACGGAGTTCACCTTATCTCAGCCAACGCCAGCCAGACCGAGCCTGCGAGCTTCCTCGCTTTCTTCGTCTGCGACCACGACAATCCGTTGAGCACAGATCTAAAAGCGGTCGGATCGGAAGGAAAATAGGTATGCACAGAGTCAACTGGGAGCGATGGGTCGTCGTCTATGCGCGCGTTGCACTCGGCGCCGCGTTCCTTTCCGCAGTGGCTTCGCGCTTCGGGCTCTGGGAGCGCACGTTCGATCTCGAGCATTTTGCCGCCTTCATTCATTACACCGCGCAGGTGAATTCGTTCCTCCCGCTCGCTGTCATTCCCTTCGTCGCATTTGCCGCAACAGCTCTCGAAACCACACTCGGAATACTGCTGATCCTGGGACTATGGCCCCGCTGGGTCTCCCTCGCTGCCGCCATTCTTCTTGCTCTGTTCGGCACGGCGATGGCCATCTCCCTCGGCCTCGAGGCACCCATGGATTACTCGGTCTTCTCTGCCTCCGCCGCGGCAGCTCTGCTCGCACTGCGTGCCGCCAAGCACACGGGGAACCAATTCCCCGAAAACGAAAGGAAAACACCGCAATGAAGTTCAAGACAGCCCGCGTCATCTCCGTCGCACTTCTGTCGTTGGCCTGCATGGGTACTTCCACTCTCGCAGCCCAACAACACGACGACCGCCAATTGCTTCAGGTGCGCGAGCAGGTCTGGCGCGCCTGGTTCGCCAACGACACCGCGGCGCTTCACAAGCTCGTTCCCCCGGAAACCATTGTGATGAGCGGCGATGAGCCGAACTGGGAACATCAGGCCGATGTGTTCAATGGCGCAGCCGAGTTCCAATCCAACGGTGGCAAGCTGATCCGCCTGGAATTCCCGCGCACTGAGGTCCAGCACTTTGGGGACGTGGCCCTCGTCTGGAGCGACTACCTGTATGAGATCGAAACCAACGGCAAGCGCTCCGTGTCAACCGGCCACTCCAACGAAATCTTTGTCCTCCGTGACGGCCAATGGACAAACCCCGGCTGGCATACCAATTCCACAAAATAACCCAGATCGGCATTCCGCCCAAAAAGGAGAAGACAATGAAAGCTTCAATCGAATCCAGCGTAGATACAGCAGTGGCCTACTACCAGGCAATGAACCGCAAAGATCTGGCGGAGATGAGCCGCCATCTGCACCCTGACATTCAGCTCGTCTCACCCCTGGATAGCCTCACCGGAAGGCAAGCCGTGCTCGACGCCGCCCAACGGTTCCTGCCCGCGGTAAAGAACATCGACGTGCGCGCTCAATTCGGTTCTGAAAAGCAGGCCATGCTGGTCTATGACATGGTATTCAACGAGCCCCTCGGCGTTTGCCGAACAGCAGCGCTCATCACTTTCCAGGGCGACCTCATCGTGCGCAATGAGTTATTCTTCGACGCCCGGCCATTCGAAAGGAAGTAACAAAAGCACGCGGCCATCGGATCCCCCTCTGAAACCGCAACGAGCAAAATCGCAATCGGAACTTGGGTCGCTTTTGGTGCGGAGCTTGTCTGCCCGCGCGGCCCGGTTCCTCAATCCCGACCCTTCCGCCTCAAATCCATCAAACCTTAACAATTCAGAAGCGGTCCGCCAAATACCATAAGCAGGAACCGCCATGAATAAGGAGCCAACCCAGCAGCCCGCGCGGCGGAAGCAACTATTCCCTAATCCCTATTCCCTGTTCCCTAGCCCCTGTTCCTCGTCCTCACTTCAAATAGGCGCGCACCAGGTCGATCAGGTCCTCGGCCAACTCGGGGGCAATCTGCTCTTTGACCCCGTCCACCAGGTGAAAACGGATATGCGTCTCCAGCACCTCGCCCATCAGTCCATTGATCCCGCCGCGCACCGCCGCCAGCAGCATCAGTTGTCCGCCGCAATCCTCATCGGCAGCCAGAGACCGCTCCACCGCATCCAACTGTCCACGGAGCTTCCTCAATCGTTGCAACAGCTTCAACTTTTCGCGTTCATGGTGCGACATTGCAGGCTCCCTCCTACTTGACGATACCTACCCCCGGTATGGTACATACTGGGAGGGGGTATCCCGGCAAATTCATTCTACCCCCCCCATTTCACCCTAGGACAGCTCCCATGGTTCGCTTCACTCTTCGCCGCCACGCTTGCGCACTTGCTCTCGCCCTGCCGCTGGCCGCCATCGCTGCTGCCCAATCCCCCGATTCGCTTCCCGCCGCGCCCCAGCCCCAACACCAGCCCCTGCCCCCAATATCCCAGCAAACCCTCGTCATCCCTGCCTTCGCCCGCGCCCTTCTTGAGGATGGCCTCGGCCGCAGATCAGGCGACATGAGCCCCGTCGGCCAGCAGCCCAATGACGCTCCCATCGTCGCAATGGCTCCCCATCCGGATAACAAAACCTGGTGGCTCTCCGGCCAGGCCAACATCATCATTCAGGGCGACCTCCCCTTCCATTCGCCCTACCAGGGAACCAACAGTCTCATTCCCCGTGGCGAATACAAAACCTCCATGGTCGGCACACTCTTCACCGCCTGGCGTCCCAACCGGTCCATCCGCCACGCCACCGATTTCGTCTTCGACCTCGAAGAGGCCGCAGGTCGCGGCCTCGGCGAAGCCCTCGGCATTGCCGGATTCACCAACCTCGACGTGGTGCGCAATCCCAACCTCGGAAAGGTCCCCTACATCGCGCGCTACCAGATCCACCAGACCATCGGACTCACCAACAGGACCACCAGCCAGGAGCCCGGCCCCTTTGCCCTCGCGCCCAGCGTCCCTCTGCGCCGCTTGGATATTCGCATCGGCAAACTCACCCTCCCTGACTTCTTCGATCTAAACGAGGTTGGCTCCGACTCGCACCTCCAGTTCATGAACTGGACCGTGGATAACAACGGCGCATGGGACTACGCCGCCGACACGCGCGGCTACACCGTCGGTGGCATCGCGGAATACGACGACAAGGATTGGAGTCTCCGCTACGGCATCTTCGCCATGCCCGTCATCGCCAACGGCATCGATCTCGACTGGGCTTTCAGCCGCGCACACGGTCAGAACGGGGAGTTTGAACTGCGCCATAGCTTCGTTCCAAAGCTCAAGGGCACGCAGCGCCTTCTCTTCTACGCCAACAACGCCCACATGGGCACATACCGCGAAGCCATCGAAGACTTCCTCAACGGCTCTGACACGGCAAAGTATGGTGTTACGGTTCCCGCCATCACCCTCCACGAGCACTTCGGCGCTCTCAAATACGGCATGGGATACAACACCGATCAGGAAATCACGGCGAATCTCCGCGTCGCAGGCCGCTTCGGATGGAACGAGGGCCAGCACGAGTCCTTCGCATATACGGAAGTAGACCAGACCGTTGAACTCGCCTGTGACTACGCCGGTACCCGCTGGCATCGCCCCATCGACAAGATCGGCGTCGCCGTCGTTTCCAACGCCATCAAGGCTGACCACCAGGAATACCTGAAGCTCGGCGGCCTCGGCTTCCTGCTCGGCGACGGCAATGGCAGCCCCAACTACGGTCGCCCCAACGGCGACCTGAATTACGGCCGCGAAAACATCGTCGAAGCCTACTACAATTACCACGCCTGGCGCGGCATGTTCTATTCGCTCAACGTGCAACACATTGCCGACCCCGGCTACAACCGGGACCGTGGTCCCGTCTGGGTCGGCTCCTTCCGCGCCCACGTCGATTTCTAAATCCAGACTCCGCCCGTCGCCTCTTTCAAGCAATAAAAATGGTGCTGAAGGGGGAGACAATTCCCCTCCAACACCAAAGTGAAGGTCACATGAGTTACAGTTCATCCGAAGGCCGTTTGCCTCCGGATCTTTGCATGCCGGAAACGGTGAAACACCGTTCCTATCGGCAAATCTGCCTCCGGCATAAATCCCTTATGATGCCCAATCGCCGTGAAAACGCTTTCCAGCCCAAGGCAAAATCGTAAATTCCTTCCGCAAATGCCGCTCATACTCCTCGAGTGGCGCCTCAGCATGAATTCGTAACCAAAAATCGGGGTTGTTACTTCCAGGACCAATCTGTGTGGCATTCGCCCGCTGGTCCCTGGGTTTTCCACTTCTTCGTCAGGCAAGGGGGGGCTGCCTGGGTGCGAAGAAGTCTGCTGCCTTTGCCTGCCGGCATGGTATCGATACCTAGGCTCGGTGTGAATACGTATATAGACTCGAAATCCCGCTGTCAATCACCTTTTTGGGGCAGATCACTCAGAGAAATCGGCGTTCGTAAACCCTTCGTTCTGCAACTTGTTTTGCTGCTTTATTTTCCAGATCCCGCCGCTCCCGGCGTCGGAGCCGGCAGCGTGTAAATCACCTCGCCCGGTTTCGCATAGTGCAACTTCTCCCGCGCCTCATGCTCAATCGCGTCCGGATCCGACTTCAGCTTCTCGATGTGGTCGCGCAACCGGGCGTTCTCCTCCTGAAGTTCGTCAATCTCCTTGCGCAACTGCTGGTCTTCGCCCCGCTTCTGGTGCCACACCTGCAACCCGTGCTTGCCGTTGATCACGTGCCACGTCAACAGCAGCGCCAGGCCCACCGCCACCGCCGTCCCTGCCGGACGCCACATGCGCAGCGCCCAGTCCAATACCCGCACGCGCAGCGGCTCCGGTGCAGCAACCGCCGCGCGCTTCTCCGGTTCTATCTCTTCGTCCGCCATTCCGCCCAGTCCTTAGTCCCTACGTCCCTTAGTCCCTGTCGTTAACAAACTTCTCCGCCGCCGCCTTCAATGCTTCCATATCCGCTTCGTTCCGCGCTTCCGTATACGCCCGCACCACCGGCTCCGTCCCACTCAGCCGATAGCAGACCCACGACCCATCTTCCAGAATCACCTTCAGCCCGTCCGTCCGCACCACGCTGGAAACCTTGCGGCCTCCCAGCTCCGTCGGATCGGCCTTCATCTTTTCAGTGAACGCGGCCTTCACCTCCGGGGTCAAGTGGAAGTTTTCACGAACGGGGTAGTAGGAACCAACCTTGCTAAACAGCTCCTTCAATTGCACACCCAAACTCTTGCCCCGCACCGCCACCATCTCCGCCACCAGCAGCCCGGCAATCACCCCGTCCTTTTCCGGAACATGTCCGCGAATCGTCAACCCCGCAGACTCCTCGCCGCCAATCGCAATCTTGTCCGCAATAATCAGCTCGCCAATGTACTTGAATCCCACCGGCGTCTCAAACAGCGGAACCTTGTGATAATCCGCCAGCGCGTTCACCAGGTTCGTCGTCGCCACGCTCTTGGCCACGCCGTTCTTCCACCCGCGCGTCTCCACCAGGTAGTCGAACAGCAGGGCAATCACATAATTCGGTTGGATGAATGTCCCATCCCCATCCACAATTCCGAACCGGTCCGCATCGCCGTCTGTCGCAATCCCCAGCCCGGCGCCCATCTCCTTCATCTTCGCCTTGCAGTCTCCCAGCAGTTCGTCCGACGGCTCCGGCGCATGCCCGCCAAACAGCACATCGCGGTAGTCGTGAACCGTCTCCACCGTCACGCCCGCCTCGCGCAGCAGATGGCACGGATACCCGCGCCCCGCGCCCCAGAACGGGTCATACACCACCTTGATCCCCGACTTCGCAATCGCCTTCAGATCCACCAGTTCCGCCAGCCGCTTCAGGAACGCCGGCTTCACATCCGCCGTGTCAAAGGTGTCTTTGCTAGTGTCTCCAATCTTGAATCCGTCCGTCAGCCCCGCAATCGCCGCCTCAATTTGTTTCGTTACGTCCGGCAGTGCCGGCGCTCCATCATGCGTAGAGAACTTGATGCCGTTGTATTCCGGCGGATTGTGCGACGCCGTAAAGTTGATCGCCCCTGAAGTTTTCAGTGTGCGCACCGCGTAAGCAATCGCCGGTGTCGGCGCGGCATCGGGAATCACGATCGGCGTTACACCCGCCCCAGCCAGCACCTTCGCCGCTTCGGCCACAAACGCCTCGCCCAGAAACCGCGGATCGCGCCCCACCAGCACACGATGCGGCTCCGGCTGCGTCTTCACATAAGCGGCAATCCCCGCCACCGCAAGCCGTATGTTGGCAAAGGTAAAATCCTCCGCCACAATCGACCTCCATCCAGAGGTCCCAAACTTGATCGCTGTCGTCATCTTCGCTCTCCATCCGCGCCCGCCCCAGCGGACCGCAATGACCATACTACTGCCTTCTTCAGATGCATTCGGTAAAAACGCCGCAGCCCTTTTCCCCGAAAGATGCTGTCAATCTGGGCGGAGGTTGGCGCGTGATCCGTCAGGCCAGTGCACGACGATGGGTCGGAAGGCATTTTCGAGGATAATGTAAGTCATGCGATGCCGTCGTTTGTCCATCCCGCTGTTGATTTGTTTTTCGCTGGCCTGTCCCCGTCTGGAAGACGCCCAAAGCACACCTGCTGCAATTGCACCTTCGGAAATATCTGCTGACCTTGGACCCTGTTCCGCGCTAATGATCGTGACCGATTCCGACTCGAAACCAATCTATGGTGCAAAGATCACCACGCGAATCCAGTATGGTCCGTTTGGTGTGAAAAAACTTGACCTTGAAGCCTACACAGGCGTCGACGGACAACTCAGGATTACCAAACTGCCAGAGACCCTGAAGAAGCCGATGTATATCCACATCGCCAAAGACGACAAACAGGAAGTCGAGGAGTTCAAGCCTGAAATACAGTGCCATGCAACCTTCAAAGTGCAGTTGAAGTAGGTGCTCGCACAGGACGCTTGACAAGCCGATTCGATAAGCGCATTATTGTTCTCAATTTGGTTTGCATGACAAACTAGATTGCGAGGCTAATATGACTTTCTCATCCTCCCGTCTTCTTGAAGAGAATCCTGACCGAATCGCCAATCAACTTATCCAGAAAGCCCACAATCGCGACGGCCTGCCCGAAATCGCCATCGGACTCACGTTTCTACTCGTGGCCCTCACCATGTGGATGCAGATCGCATACCAGCCAGGATCGCTCACCTACAAGATCGCTCCCCTGATTCTTGGGCTGCTGGTCCCGGCGCTCATTCTCTCGTCGCAATGGGCTATCAAAAAAGTGCGCACGCAGTTCCTGATCGGAAAGACGGGCTACGTAAAATCGAAGCCCGTCAACCGGAAGGCGGCTGGCATGGTAGTCGCAATCGCGTTTGTCATTGCCGTCGCGGCGGTCATCGCAGCTTACCTCGGTAGGAACTCGTCCCCGCCCACCGCCTGGTTCCTTGCCGGCACCGGGATCGGCGGCGGACTGTTGTTGATTCTCGCTGGCCGCTTGCCCCGCTTCGTCGTTGGCGGCGTAATCATGTCTGTCACTGGCGTTGCTCTCGCTGTCGGCGGGGTCTCCCTCGGCACGGGCTTCATGATCCTCTACGGCATCATTGGCCTTCTGTCTCTCATCTCCGGCTGCGTTGTTCTCGTGCTCTTCCTGCGCCAACCCACCGAGCCGGCCCAATAGCATGAGCGCAAAAATCCAGCGACTCGCCGACATCGACCGCGTCATCCACGAACCCGCGCGCCTCATGATCGTTGCTCTTCTTGCCGCCGTCGAGGAAGCCGACTTCCAATACCTGCGCCAGACCACCGGCCTCACTCAGGGAAATCTCTCCGCGCACCTGTCTAAACTTGAGGAAGCGGGTTACGTTGCCATCGAGAAAACCTTCCGCGGCAAATACCCGCTCACCATCTGCAGCCTTACCGACCGGGGGAAAGTCGTCCTCGATACCTACCGCAAGATCATCAAATCCGCTCTCTAGTCCGACTTCATGGAGTGGAAATCGAAGGAACCTCCCTCTTCCGGTCCTTTATTTGTAATGCGTCCAACTCTATTGTTCCGTATACACGTAGTCGTTATACTGCCAAACTTTGTCGATATAGGAATACAGCCTTGCATACACCGTGACGCCATTTGCGGGCAATCTGCTTGCCGTCGCGGTTAAAGCCGCACCTTTGTACAAGAACAGCTCGCTCTCACCGGGCGCAATCGCGCTCACATTGAGCTGGTAGAGGGTCACCCCGGTCCCCGCGTTCCACCGGAAAGCCACATTGCTCGTGCCGAGTACCGTGCCCGGCCCCGGCGTGGGTGACGTCAGCACCGCGGGAACGGTCGCACCTCTTTCGGTATAGACGTAGTCGTTGTACTGCCAGACCTTGTTGATATAGGAATAGAGCCGTGCGTACACCATTACGCCACTTGCGGGGAAGCTGGTCGCAGTCGCGGAAGTGGCCGTGCCTTTGTACAAGAACAGCTCGCTTAAGCCAGGTGCAATCGTGCTCAGATTGAGCTGGTAGAGGGTCACCCCGGTCCCCGCATTCCACTGGAAAGCCACATTGCTCGTGCCGAGTGCGGTACCCAGCCCCGGCGTGGGAGATGAGAGCACAGCCGGAACGGGTGTACCGCTTTCGGTATAAACGTAGGCGTTCGACAGCCAGACTCCGCCAATCTTTGAGTACAGTGTTGCGTAGACAACTTGGCCGTCCGCCGGTAGGCTCGGCACGTCCACAGAGGTTGCCGTGCCTTTGTATACGTAAAGGTCCTGTGCACCAGGCGTATTGGTGCCGAGATCGAGCTGGTAGATTGTTGCCCCCCTCCCGGCGTACCACTGAAAGGAAACATTGCTGGTGCCGAGCTTCGTGCCCAATCCCGGCGTCGGAGACGAGAGTACCCCCAGAGAGCTTACGGTATAGACGTAGTCGGTATACTGCCAGACCTCGCTGATATAGGAATAGAGCCTTGCATAGGCTATTGTCTGGTTTGCAGGCGAGCTTGGCAGAGTCGCGGAAGTTGCAGTTCCTTTGTATAACAACAGTTCGCTGTTGCCGGGTGCAATGGTGCTGATGTTGAGCTGGTAGAGAGTGACACCGGTCCCTCCGGTCCACTGGAAGGCTACATTGCTGGCGCCGATAACCGCGCCCGGCGTGGGAGATACAAGCACCGCAGGAATGCGCGTAATGCTTTCGGTATAGAGGAAGTCGTTATACAGCCAGGCGCCGTTGAGTTTTGATGAGAGCCTCGCATAAACTGTTGCGCCGCTTGCGGGCACGGTGGGCACGGTCACGGACGTGCCCGACCCTTTGTATAGGTACAGGTCGCTTGAACCGGGCCCAGTGGTGCCGAGGGTGAGTTGGTATAACGTGTAGCCGTTCACGGTGGTCCACCCGAAGGCCACATTGCTGGTGCCGAGCACGGTCCCCAATCCTGGCGTGGGCGCGATGAGCGTTGGCGGAGGTGGCGGCGCTGTCGGCGCGTCGTTCAAGGTAATCGCGGTGGATGTGCTGGCAATGAAGGTGTTCTTCCCCGGGTACCTGGCTTCCACCTGGTAGGTGCCTGTCCCAACCACCCAGGCCGCGGGTGCAGCTGCGGTCGCCGCCATATCTGTCAGAACGGTCTCCAGGTCATCGAAGTTCGTGGCCAGGCCAGGCAGCCCGCTCCCACTGAAGTCCGCTGCCGCCAGGAATTGTCCCGAAGTGTCATATGCAGGGTTTACTGCAGGTGTAAACGTACCATCCCCGTTGCCCAGCAGCACATTCACATAACCGTAAGACTGCGACACGGCAAGGTCCGGAATGCCATCTCCGTTGAAGTCCGCCACAACGATACTGTAGGGGTCGGCGGCGGCAGGGCTCTTCACTGCGGGCGTAAATGTCCCATCTCCATTTCCGAGAAGTATTGTCAGTGTTTGAGAAGAGGTGTTGGCCACCGCCAGATCCGGGGTGCCGTGCCCAGTCAAGTCCGCCGCCACAATGCCCTGGGGATACGATCCCGTGGACGGGCTCGCAGGCGCCGGCGTAAACGTGCCGTCACCGTTGCCCAGCAGAATCGTTACCGTGTCTGCTCCGGCGTTTGTTACCGCCAAATCTGGAATGCCGTCGCCATTGAAGTCTCCCACGGCAACGCCCGTGGGATCGTTTCCCGTGGGTGGGCGCGCGCTGTACGTAAAGGTTCCATCCCCGTTGCCCAGCAGAATTGTCAACGAGTCCCCGTAGCCGCTGGCCATTGCCAGGTCCAGAATGCCGTCCTGATTGAAGTCAGCTACTGCGATGGCGTTGGAAATACTGCTTGCCTGACCAAAAATCTGGGTCGCTTTCAACGTGAACGTTCCATCACCGTTGCCGAGAAAAATGGCCATCGAGGTCCCAAAAGTTACGGCTAAATCCGGGATGCCGTCTCCGTTGAAATCCGCCGCCACAACGTCATTAGCGGGCCCGCTATACTGTGCGGGCAAAGATAGGCTCTCCTGTTGCGTAAAGGTGCCATCCCCGTTGCCCAGAAAAATTCCCACGGTCCCGTTCACAGGACAGACGGCCGCCAGGTCCGGGATGCCGTCTCCGTTCAAGTCCGCCGACGCCACTCCGGCGGGTTCCGCTTCAGATTCCTGGCAGTAACCGTAACTGCCGGAAATTACCCAGAGTGGGTTACTTGCTCCCAGGCCGGCAGTTGCCAGCAATGCGTTCCCGTTGCTCGCGTTCAGGAACGACACTGTGCCCGATGGCGCCGGACCAGGCCAGGAGGCGCCCACGGTGGCGGAGAGACCGTAATAGAAGCCGGACCCGCTCGATGCAACCGTGGTCGTGGTGGGCACCCCCCCAGCCGGCATCGGCACCGTCAACGTTGCCGCGCTGGACGAACTGCCTGCGTAGGTCGGTGTCCCCACAAAGACGGCCTTGTAACTGTGACTCCCTACCCCCGGCCGGAGATTGAAAACCGCCGTGCCGGCGCTGGTCAACTGCGCCGTGCCAACAATATGGATGTCTGTGCAGTGGGCCGCTGTTGCGTCGCAGAAATTCACCGTTCCTCGCGTCACCGGGGTTGAACCGGCGGTGTCGGTCGCCGTGAGAGTGACCACTGTACCGTATGCAACCGTTGTTACCGCACGGCCGCCGCTGGTGACGGTCAACACTGTGGTGGTGGCGGTTTGCGCAAACGCCGGAAAGCCCACGCCAAGAATGCACGCCAAGGCACCAATCCGCGCACACGTTGACCAAACACCATACAGGCCGCCAGAAGCTGGACCCTTAGCAAGCAGATCGGGAAGACAACGCAAATGTCTCATCTAACCCCGCGCAGCGCGCGTCCCGTCTGGTTTCCAGCTTGCTCGCTGTTCCGATCCCTGGGATGCGGCCCGGTTTGAGCCTACCAATCGTTTGATCCGTGCCCC
>Ga0187847_10000777_pt1 | contig 32452 bp, 25 predicted proteins | sample June2016WEW_4_10_FD_132458 | JGI IMG/M metagenome (GOLD analysis project Ga0187847, IMG submission 132458) | Peatland microbial communities from SPRUCE experiment site at the Marcell Experimental Forest, Minnesota, USA - June2016WEW_4_10 | ecosystem: Environmental > Terrestrial > Soil >...
ACCAAAGCAGGCGTTCATTGGTTGGATGGCCTATACACGTTTCTGGTTTAAGAAGGACCTCTATGCTGTGACCCTGGGCGGCGGCCAGATGAACAACCCCGGTCGTTACCTTACTCTGCTGCCACCCATCAACGGCGCCACGGCGATCAGTGGTTCCCCGTACTTCACTGAGAACGCCGGCGATCGTTCGCAGATGCACGACGGAACCATCACCTTCGACTACATGCCAGCCCAGTTCATCACCTTCACGCTGGAAGAAGGCTATCGTTACTCCGACGTGCCTTACTGGACGGGCCGCAGAGGCATTACGCCTCCTGGCGGCATCAATGGTAATGCCGCACATTACCAATGCGCCGGAGGAGGCGACTCCGGCTTTGGATATGGCAACACAGTGGCTGCGGCTCAGGCATGCGCAGGAGTCGGCGCCAATCCTGCCACAGCTCTATGGTGGCCTGACCTGCGCACTAACCAGACCAATACGACGCTGGCGATCAAGGTCCGGTTCTAACCACAGTGAAGATGAAACTGTGAGTGGCAAACGAATCTAGAAACAATCGTTGGTTGATCGAAGTAGCATCGGCGTTGTTCGCAACTCCGATGCTGCTTCGAGACTTGGATTCGCTCTTATCGGCGATCGCATCTCTCATTGCTTCTTGCCGCGGCGTCATGCAGAGTCTCCCCGACTCGCATAAAGAAGATATGAAGTTATCCTCACGATCATGACTCACGGTACTCGCGCGAGGACTAAATTAAAGCAATTCTCCCGTACTTACGAGATTTCGCGCAGTTTCCTTACAGCTCCTTTACGGTGCTTCGCATAAGAATTACGAAAGCGACATTGAGACCCAACGCGACCTGCTCTTTTGGTAGTCAGGTCCTCGTGGCAACAGTGTGTCTTTGAAAGTTTTCGAAGAGATGAGAGGCGCTAAAAGGGTGCGAGAAATCCGATGAAGAGCAAATGTTTTGGATTTGGACTCATGCTGATGGCAATGGCCGCTTCACTGACCACGAGCGGCTGCAAGAGCGACAAGGTCAGAGCGGACGAAGAGGCGCCACCACAGGCCAAGGTGATTTCAGGAGTAGACGTCTCCTTTTTCGCTGTCGAACATCCGGAACGGTATCCGATCGTAACAGCGAGTGAATACCAAGCCCCGTCGCAATTGTTTGTGACCGGCACTATTATTCCGGACATCGCGCGCAATGTTCCGGTGATTTCGCTTGCCTCCGGCCGCATTGTAGACATCCGCGCTCGCCTGGGCGACACAGTCAAGAAAGGCCAGCTCTTGCTGCGTGTTCGCAGCGACGATATTTCGGGAGGCTTCGACGCCTACCGCAAGGCCATCTCCGATGAGCTCCTAGCGCGCAAGCAATTGGATCGAGCGAAGGTGCTGTACGATCACGGGGCCATAGCGCTGGGTGACTTGGAGGTCGCGCAAGACACCGAGGACGACGCCAAGACCACCCTCGATACGGCCACTGAGCATCTTCACCTGCTCGGCAGCGATCCCAGTGATCCGAAGGGAATCGTCGATATTTTCGCTCCGGTCTCCGGTGTGATCACCGATCAGCAGGTGACGAATGGCGCGGCGGTACAGGCATACTCTACGCCAAACCCATTCACTATTTCGGACCTGACGTCTGTGTGGATCGTCTGTGACGTCTACGAGAGCGACATGGCCAACGTGCGCGTCGGGCAACCTGCTGACATCAAGCTGAACGCCTATCCGGACCACATTCTCAAAGGCACGATCAGCAACATCGGCTCAATTCTCGATCCAAATATCCGCACAGCGAAGGTCCGTATCGAATTGGCCAATCCAAGCGGCATGATGCGGCCGGGCATGTACGGCACGGCCACTTTGTTCGGCAAGGAAAAGCGGACCTATACGGCCGTTCCAGCGTCAGCGATCGTGCATCTGCATGACCGCGATTGGGTCTTCATCCCTTTGCAGGAGAAGTTTAAGCGGGTTCAGGTCGTCAGCGGTGAGCAGTTGCCGAACAATATGCAGGAGATTCTATCCGGGTTGCAACCCGGCCAGCAGGTCGTGACAAACGCGATCAATCTGCAAAATGTAATCGACAATGAATAACGCTCAACTTCGAGGCCTGAGGAAGAATTCATGATTCGCAATCTTGTAGATTTTTCTCTCAATAACCGGTACGTGGTGCTGGCGATTGGGTTGCTATTGCTCGGCTGGGGAGCAGTGTCGTTTCACAACATGCCCGTCGAGGTCTATCCGGACATCGCCGATAATTACGTAAACATCATCAGCCAGTGGCCCGGGCATTCCGCCGAAGAAATGGAACAGCAAGTATCGGTTCCTGTCGAGATTCAGGTGTTTGGAATTCCGCATCTCACGACGGTGCGGTCGGAATCTATTTTCGGCCTATCCCTGATTACGTTGATCTTCGACGACCAATCCGTCGATGACTGGAACCGCGCAAAGGTGCTGGAAAGGCTCACTCAGGTGAGTGTGCCGGCGGGGGTGCAGCCTCAAATCGGCACGGACTGGAGCATGACCGGCCAGATTTATTGGTACACGATCCGGAGCACCAATCCGGCCTATGACCTGATGAATTTGAGAAGCATCGAAGACTGGACTCTGTACAAGGAATTCAGGAAGGTTCCAAACGTCGTTGACGTGAGCGACTTCGGCGGTACCGCGCGCGAATACCAGGTGCGCGTCGACCCAAATAAGCTCATCTCTTACGGCTTGAGCATCAGCCAGGTGGAAAACCAGTTAGCCATCAACAATGTGAACGCCGGCGGCAGCTTCGTCGAAGAGGGCTTGCAGCAATTAAACGTCCGCGCCCTCGGACTCTACCGCAATGTGCAAGATATTGAGAACACCGTTCTGACGACTTCGAATGGGGCTCCAGTGCGCGTCAAGGACATTGCGGTCGTCGAATGGGGCCCCAGGATTCGGCTGGGCCATATGGCCAGAGCCGATCATCGCCCGGACGGCACCATTGTCGATGAGCCCGACGTAATCCAAGGCGGCGTGCTGATGCGCAAGGGAGCCGAAGAAGGCCCTACGATCGACGGCATTCACGAGAAGGTCGACGAGCTCAACAATCACATCCTGCCCGAAGGTGTGAAGGTCGTTCCCATGCTCGATCGCAGCGACCTGCTTCATTACACGTTGCACACCGTGCTGCACAACCTCGCCGAGGGGATGATCCTGGTAACCATCATCCTGTTTCTCTTCCTCGGTAATGTTCGAGGGGCCTTCATTGTTGCTCTTACGATTCCGTTTTCTTTGCTCTTCGCGTCTATATTCCTCAACCTGAGTCATATTCCTGCAAATCTGATTTCACTCGGCGCGCTCGACTTTGGAATGGTCGTCGACGGCGCCGTCGTCATGATGGAAAACATCATGCGGCATTTGAGTCACCACAGGAACGGCTCACCCGAGGCGGGCCGCATTACCATGAGCATGAAGACGCCGGTTGAAATGATCCGTGACGCTTCTCACGAGGTCCAGCGGCCGGTCTTCTACGCCATCGCTATCATTATCACGGCCTACATGCCGATCTTCACGCTCCAGCGAGTTGAAGGGCGATTGTTCCGGCCCATGGCCTGGACCGTTGCCTTTGCACTACTCGGCGCCATCGTATTCTCCATTTTCCTTGTGCCTGTGCTTGCTGCCCTGCTATTCCCGAAAGGCGTCAAGGAATGGCGCAATCCGGTGATGGAGTTTCTGAAGGATCGGTACCGAGGTGTGGTGAAGTTGGCAATCGAGAATCGCTGGATCACCGTTGGCGTTGGCCTGGCTTCGTTGGCCCTCGCACTTTTCCTGACGTTCAGTGGAGTGATTGGATCTGAATTCCTGCCCCATTTGGACGAAGGCGCCATTTGGGCGCGTGGCGCGATGGCCAACAGCGTAGGCGAGACGGAAGGCACGCGCTTCGCCGAGCAAAACCGCTATATCTTCGCCTCGTTCCCCGAAGTCACCAAGGTCGTCTCGCAATCCGGGGCGCCTGACGATGGAACTGACACGGGAGGATTCGGCAACACAGAATACTTTATTGACTTGAAACCCAAGGAACAATGGCGACCCGTCTTTCACCAGAATAAGGAGGAACTGATCGCCGCGATGGATCGCGAAGTGGAGAAGAACCCAGGCGCTTTCTGGAATTTCTCCCAGCCCATTGAGGACAACGTGGATGAAACGATGACCGGCACGAAAGGCGGACTGTGTGCCAAGCTCTACGGGCCGGACCTGGACGTTCTCGAACAAAAGGGCGAACAGATCAAAGAAGTCATGTCCAATATCGACGGGGTCAAGGATCTGGGAATTCAACGCGATACGGGCCAGCCAAATATCGATCTTACCGTCGATCGTCAAGCGGCAGCACGGTTCGGCATCAATGTGGCCGATATACAAGATGCCGTCCAGACCGCGGTTGGCGGCAATTCTGTCAGCCAGGTCCTGCAGGGAGAGGCAGTCTACAACGTGGTGGTGCGCTATCAGAAACGGTATCGCGATAACAAGGATGCCATCCAGAATATTCGATTGCTCTCTCCCTCGGGAGAGCGCGTCTCACTTGCTCAGTTGACCAAAGTCCAAGTTCGCGATGATGCTTACGACATTTACCGGGAAGACGGTTCCCGCTACGTGGCAATCCGCTTTGAGGTCCGCGGGCGCGACCTGGGCACCACGGTCAAGGAATCCATTGCCATGATAGCCAAGAATGTGCAGCTTCCGCGTGGCTATCACCTTGAATGGTCGGGAGAATACGATAGCGAAAAACGAGCGGAAGCAAGGCTGCTATTGATCTTGCCCCTGACAATCTTTCTTATCTTCCTCATTCTCTACGCCATGTTTCGTTCCTTCAAATGGGCGTTGCTGATTCTCCTCAACGTCGCGATGGCTCGCGTTGGAGGCTTGCTCGCTCTCCTCATAACCGGCACATTCTTCAGCGTATCTTCCGGAGTCGGTTTCCTGGCTCTCTTTGGGGTTTCGGTTCAAACGGGTGTCATCATGCTTGAATACATCAATCAGCTTCGAGCCCGAGGTTACACTCCGGAAGGCGCTGCGATCGAAGGCGCCGTCCTTCGGCTCCGCCCCATCATGATGACGATGCTGGTAGCTACTCTGGGACTTCTTCCGGCAGCGATGTCGCACGCCATCGGCTCCGACTCGCAGCGGCCATTTGCCATTGTCATCGTAGGAGGACTGATGTCCGACCTCCTGTTGAGCATCTTCCTTTTGCCCACATTGTATGTCTGGATTGCGAGAGAAGGGGACAAGCTCCCGAAACCGGAGGTGGCATTTGAAGCTTAATCCCACATGCACTCTTGCACGCAGCATCTGGTTTTGTGCCCTGGGCATCGCTCTCCATGTAAGTCAAGCGAGTGCCCAGCAGGGGCTTACCTGGGACCAGGTGAAGGCGAAGTTTGAATCAGCCAATCCTGCGTTGAAGGCCGACGCCGACAACGTGGACGAGATGCGGGCCGAGGAGATTACTGCTTTCCTCCGTCCCAATCCGCAGTTCACAATGTCAGTCGATGGCAACCAAGCCGCACCGCACAATGGAGTCTGGACTCCCTTTAAGGGAACTACTGAGCAGCCGAACTTCAGTTACCTGCACGAGCGCGAACATAAGCGCGAACTGCGACTCGAGAGTGCACAGGAGGGCACACGCATCACGCAATCGCAGCATGAGGACCTGGAACGGAATATGGTGTTTGCTCTTCGCGCTGCATTTGTTGGAACGCTCCAGGCGAAATTCATTCTTGGTCTGGCCAAGGCGGACCTCGAATACTACGACAAGATCATTGACATCAGCCGTGCTCGCTTCCAGGCTGGAGATCTGGCGCAGATCGATCTCGATCGCATCGAACTATTGCGCGTGCAATACGAGTCGGAGATCGAAACGGCGATTGTAAATCTGCGCACCGCCAAAATTCAACTGCTGCAGATGCTGAATGACCGCACCCCAGTTGATCAGTTCGACGTCACAGGCCGATTCGATTTCAGCGATACCTTGAACCCTTTGGAAACTTACCACGATGCTGCGCTGGCGTCACGGCCCGACCTGCAAGCGGCGCTGCAAACGATTCAGCAGTCCGTGACAAACCACAAGCTGGCCGTGGCAAACGGCTCTACCGATCCAACCTATTCAGGCTGGTTCACAAATAACTCCTCCACGAACAATCCCAATGGCCCTCAGACCATTGGCGCCAGCGTGAGCATTCCGTTGCGCATCTTCGACCGAAATCAGGGCGAGAAGAAACGCACGCTGATCGATATTGACCGCAGCCAGCAGGCCGGCGATGCAGCGCGCGCCCAGGTCTTCAGCGACGTGGATACGGCATACGAACTGGTCAGAAGCAACATCGCCCTCCTAAAGCCATACAAAGCGAAATACAACGACCAGGCTCTGCGCGTGCGCGATACAGTCACCTTTGCCTACGAGCATGGCGGCGCTTCGCTCATGGATTTCCTCAATGCGCAAAGCGACTACCGCCAGGTGCAGCTTGCCTATGCCCAACTGCTCGGCGCCTATCTGACGGCTGCCGGACAACTCAATCTCGCAATAGGACGTGAGACGATTCCGTAATTGCGATGGCCATTGTGAAATGTGCGTTGCCCGTCGTATTCTCGATTACCGATACGGAGAGGTCGGCTGAATGAACAGAAAAGAAGTTCGCAACCGGATCGAGGAGATTGGCATTCTGCCATCGGTACGCGTGACGTCACAAGATCTCGCTCGATTTGCGGCCGAGACGGTGTACTCAGCCGGAATTCCAATTGTTGAGATCACGATGACGACGCCGGGCGCATTGGATTTGATCAACGACTTGGCCAATCGTTTTCCTGACCTGGCTGTCGGCGCAGGCACAGTTTTGTATGACGACATGGCGCGGCAGTGCATCGATGCGGGCGCAAGGTTTCTGACAAGTCCGGGATTCATTCCCGAGGTGGTGGCCTATGCAAAGAAGGTGGACGTTGTTGTGTTCCCAGGGGCTATGACACCAACTGAAGTCATCGCCGCATGGAAAGCGGGCTCGGACTTTGTCAAGATCTTCCCCACCGGTCAGGTAGGCGGAACTCAGTTTCTGCGCGCACTCAAAGTACCGTTGCCGCAGATCCCCTTGATTGCTTCAGGCGGAGTGAATCAGGTTACCGCGTCCGACTATATTCTCGCCGGTGCTACGGCAATCGGTTTGGGCGGAGAGCTTCTACCCAGAGAGGCTCTGCACCTTCGCCAGGCGGATCGCATCCATGAGTTAGCTGGCAGGTTCCTTACCATGGTGAAGGACGCGCGCGCCTTGCGTCAGATTTATTACTGAGGCAAAGAGTTCAAGGAACATGCGGGCAAGATGGAAATGCCAATTGCATCGAAATGGATCGCCCCGCGCCGGACCTTTCGCTTTGTTTGGCAGTGCCTGATCGCCTGGACTGTGATCGCGCTGGCAACTTACTGCGGATTCGAACTGCAGGTTAATCTGGCGACGATAAGCAGCCTGTACTTACTCGTAGTAGTAGCGACGGCGTCGTTTGGCAGCTTTTGGCAGGCGTCCTTGACATCCCTCGTGGCTGTGGCCTGCCTGGACCTGTTCTTTCTGCCACCGTTTTTCCGCTTCAATATTGCGGATCCGCAGGATTGGGTAGCGCTTGGAACATTTGAGGCAACTGCACTTGCAATTAGCCGGCTTTCTGCGAGAGAGATTCGCAGCGCCAGAGAAGCGGCCCTCCATCGAACGGCGATGGAGAAGCTATATGAACTAAGCCGCAGTTCCCTCCTTCTGGATTTGCGTCAGCCGCCGGGACCGCAGCTCGTGGTTTTGATTCAGAGAATATTTAGCGTGCGTGCGGTTGCCCTGTTCGACAACTATTTGGGACGCCAGGACAGGATGGGCGACTGGGGCGAAAGGGAACAAGACATCGCGCAGGAGTGCTTCCTGCGCAACACTGGGCAAGATGATCGAGCGACGGAGACCGCGCAACGCATTGTGCAGGACCCGTCCGGTTCAGTGGGCGCACTTGTCACGCGAGGGAAGTTAAGCCCGTTGGTTGTTGATGCGCTGGCGTCGCTTGCGGCAATTGCGATCGACCGGCATCAGTCGTTTGAGAAGGAGGAAAAAGCGGAGGCCGCGAGCAAGGGAGAGCAGTTGCGAGCGGCGGTGATGGACGCTCTGGGCCACGAGTTCAAGAATCCGTTGGCAACTGTGCAAACTGCCAGCTCTGGATTGCTCGAAATGGGCGGATTGACTGCCACCCAATCCGAACTCGCCAAGCTGATCGAAGAGGAATCGGTCCGGCTAAACGAGCTTTGCACACGTCTGCTGTTGACCGCAAAACTCGAAGCAGAGCAGGTCGGCCTGAAGACAGACCGAGTAAATGTCAGCGATTTGATTGACGAGGTCTTGGCGAGCAGGGCGGCGGGAGAGATACGGGACCGGATCCAGATTGCCGTGGAGGATCCTGCATTGTCTTTCTGGGTGGATCGAGGTCTGATAGCTATGGTCCTGTCCCAGTACGTTGACAACGCTCGAAAGTATTCGACGCACAGTTCACCGATCAGAATTGCGGCGCAATCGAGTCAGGACGAGGTCGTCATCTCAGTGCATAACATTGGATCGACAGTTCGGAACGAAGATCAGGAGCGGATCTTTGATCGGTTTTACAGAGCGGCCGATTTGAAAAGCTCTGTTCCCGGCACAGGTATTGGGCTCTCAGTAGCGAGGAAGGCAGCGGAGGCGCATCACGGGCGTGTTTGGGTCGAGAGCGACGAAGAGGAAGGGACGACGTTCTTTCTTTCCCTTCCGATGGGCGCAAGGAGGAGACATTGAATACAGAATCGCATGTTGCGGGACAAGGCACCATTCTTGTGGTAGACGATGACAATTCTTTCCGACGGGCTTTGCGCGTGACTTTGTCAGGTATGGGATTCACGATCATTGATGTTCCTCGGGCTGATGAGGCTTTGTCGCTTATCGAATTGACACGGTTTGATGCGATTCTTCTGGATATGGATATTCCGGGGATGGGAGGAGTTGAGGCCTGCCGGAACATCCGAAGCACGGCTGCGCGGCTCCCCATTCTCATGTTGTCAGCATTGGATGGCGAAGAGGACAAAGTGCTGGCGCTGAATGCAGGAGCGGACGACTACATCACGAAGCCTTTCGGGCTTAAGGAATTGACGGCGCGATTGCGCGCGGCAGTTCGTCGCGGGAACACTCCGGAAGTTCACCAAGATGCACCGATTCGTCTCGGCGATCTTGAACTGGACCCGGCGAAACATAGAGTCCGGAAGAGTGGGCGTCTGATTCATCTGACTCCAAAGGAATTCGAGCTTCTTCGTTTCTTCATGACTCATGCCGGTGAATTAATCTCCCCCACGAAATTGTTGAGATCTGTGTGGGGAACCGAATATGGAAACGAGTCTGTGTACATTCGGATGTTCGTGAGCCAGTTGCGAAGAAAGATTGAAGACGATCCGCTCAATCCAACGTATTTGGTAACTGTTCCTCGCTTCGGCTATCGGTTTAACGAACAGCCGATCCAGAATTAGGAAGACTCTGAATACGTTCTTCCGATTTGCTGGGATGTAGGCCTTTACGTTCGCGTCAGGCTTCTCTTCGCCGAATCTCACTTATTGAAACGTGGCGCGAGATACCCCTCCCGTAGACTGTTCCTATGGTATTTGCTGCAACCAGAGAGAGCCAGCCGAGGGAGGGGTGGTGGATCATTCTTCGATCGCGTTTGATTGCGCATCTTCAACAACGTGAAGAGCAGATATTTCTTCTTCTTTCGCTGCTGATAGGAGCGCTTACCGGACTCGCGGTTGTTGCTTTCATCGTGGTAACTGAGCGGTTGGGAATGCGCCTCTATCCCGTGGGAAGCGCCGCGTGGAGACGCGTGCTGATCCCAGTCGCCGGATCGCTGGCGATGGGCATCCTGCTCTATCGCTATTTTCCCAATGCTAGGGGCAGCGGCGTCCCCCAGACCAAAGCCGCTCTGTTTGCTCATGACGGATTCATCTCCCTGCGCACAGTTCTGGGAAAGTTCTTCTGCACAGCGACCACATTGGCGAGCGGAATCCCACTCGGCCGAGAGGGGCCTTCGGTCCAAGTTGGTGCAGGAATCGCTTCCGTACTGGGCCGATGGCTGGGTCTGCGTCCGGAGAAAGTGAAGTCCCTGATTCCAGTCGGCGCTGCCGCCGCCATTGCTGCCGCCTTCAATACCCCGATGGCGGCGGTGTTGTTTTCCCTCGAAGAGGTGGTCGGCGATTTGCACGCACCGGTCCTCGGGTCAGTGGTGATTGCCTCTGCCACCTCTTGGGCAGTTTTGCGCCTCCTGCTTGGCAACAACCCGCTGTTTCGGGTGCCGCAGTACACGTTGGTCCATCCTCTGGAATTCGCCATTTATGCCTTACTAGGCATTGCCGGTGGCTTTCTCTCGGTGGCCTTCACACGACTCCTGCTCGAATTTCGTAAGTTCTTTCTAAAACTCCCCAAGAGTACACACTGGTGGCATCCAGTAGTGGGAGGTGTGACGGTTGGACTGATGGGGCTGCTTGTTCCCCAGGTCTTGGGTGTTGGGTATACCTTTGTCGGCAGCGCTCTGAATGGAACGATGGCGCTGAAGTTGATGCTACTGCTCGTGGTGCTCAAGCTCTTTGGAGTGACCGTCAGCTATGCGACCGGAAATGCCGGCGGAATTTTTGGACCGAGCCTTTTTCTTGGTGCCATGCTGGGAGGATCCATCGGTATGGTGGCCAACAGTTTGTTGCCTGGATACACAGCAGAGCCGGGCGCCTATGCGCTTGTCGGCATGGGCGCTCTTTTCGCTGGCATCGTTCGCGCCCCCATGACTTCGGTTCTGATGATCTTTGAAATGACTCGGGACTACGCCGTCATTGTGCCGCTGATGATCGCGAACATGACCAGCCTCTTCATTTCTGCGCGATTCCAGAAGCAGCCTATCTACGAAGCGTTGGCTCATCAGGACGGCATTCATCTGCCAGGCCACATCACTCGCGATGAACCAGGTCAACACACAGTGGCGCAGGTCATGAGGAATTCTCCGCAGGTCCTCCCCGCGCAAATGCGTGTTGAAGATGCCGCTGAACATATTCGCTCAGGACAATTCCGTATCTGGCCGGTAGCCGACGCCGATTACTTCCTCGGAATCCTTGATAAGGAGACCCTTGAGTGCGCCAATTCTGATGGTAGAAGAGATCAGCCATTGGCAAGCCTTGTGGAAACCAGCCATGTTCCGCACGCCCACACGGATCAGGCGCTGCATCTAGCACTGGAGCGGATGAGCAAAGACCGTCTCGATGTCTTGCCAGTGGTCCATCGCGCCGATATTCACAAGCTTGAAGGCATCGTCACACTTCCGGACGTCCTGAGTGCATATGGCATCGATCGAACCGGATCGGAGTAGTCCCTTCGCAATTCCTCCGATTCGATTGCGATGCACAATCCAACCGACGGAATGCGACTTAGTTGACGGCTATTTTTGCCGCAGCCTGAAAGCTCTCACGCAATCTTTACGATTCTGCTGGTAGTCTCTTGGCAAGAGATGGTTCGCTGTCTCCAGCGACGGTCTGGCGGTGAACCAATAGTTATGTCATCAACTCGAAACGCTTGTCGATGAACAGGAGGGATAAAGAATGATTCGTGGTTTACTTGTCTCCGCTCTTTCGATGGTTTTCGCATCGATGGTTGCAAACAGCCAGATGGTTTCCAACAGCACAATTCAAAACGATCCGGCGAAAGAGGCGCTTTGTGCAAAAAGATCGAAGGTGAAGCCGGTTCCATTCTTGATCGATCAGGATTATGTGAACAGGACCAGAGCCGCGCACCCGGACACCACGTTCATTGCTGAGGACGGTATTATCCCCGAGCTGATTGAGTGTCGCGTGAACGATGCGACGGGCGTCTATGGGGCGGACTCGCTGAGTTCCGAAGATAGTTCGTACTGGCACCTGGTTCGGCCCGAGCAGTTCGCGCCGGGCATCCATACGGCGGCCGGGCAGGTGCAAGCAGACAATGTGTGTTTCAAGGCGGCTCGCGATAAGTTGAATCGAGAGGGATTGGATCATGGTTTTGGTTACACGACAGAGGTGAATGAGATCACGCTCAATGTATCGCCTTGGTATCTGCCGGGTGTGAAGGTTGCCGGAATGAAGGCGGAACGCTACGACATCGCGGTGGTGGGCAAACTGTTCTACAAGTCCTCCGGGCCCGACCTGACTGCCTTCCGCGCCGCTTGCCTGCTCTCGCCGATACTGGAAGTGAAAGCGGTTCAGGCGAACGAGGAGAGCGCAGACAGAGAGCTCAAGATGGAGACGCGTTTTGAAACTCCTTTTCGGAAGTGAGATATGGAACTGCAGATGCCTCGCTGCGCGACGGACTTGAGAACGATCAGTCAGTTTAGAGAGATTCAACCTGCGTGTGCAGTCTTTCCGCCATCAATGACCATCTGCGAGCCGGTCATGTAAGGGAAATCGTCAGAGGCAAGTGCCAGCGCAAATGTTGCGATCTCTTCCGGTGTGGCCATTCGCCGCAGTCCGGGGACGTGGGACTTGGCCCACAGATGAGCGGCGGTTTCCCACGCTGCGTCGGGTACGTCTTCCATGCCGGCGGCTTTTCTGACCAGCGCAGTATCGGTAGTCCCCGGAATCAGGGCGTTGATGCGAATGTTTCTTGCCGCATAGTCCAGCGCGGCAGATTGGACAAGACCGACCAATCCGCGTTTGCTGGCGGTGTATGCAGACCGTTTTTCGGTGGTGGCAATCGCGTTCGACGATGAAGTCACTACAATGTTGCCTCCACCATTGGCCAGCATGTAAGGAATCTCGTATTTCAGAGCGAGAAAAACACCACGCAGATTGGTGCTGACAACGTCATCCCAATCCTTCGAACTGTATTCATGCAGCGGTTTTTCCAGTGTGATGCCAGCGTTGTTGAAGGCCACGTTCGGCGGGCCATATAGATGGACTGTCTGATCGACGAATGCCTTCACCTCGGTCTCATTGCGTACGTCAGCGCGAATGTAGTGAGCTTCTCCGCCGCGGGCCTTGATTTCATTTTCCACTTCCTGTCCCAGCTTCTCTCGACGGCCGCAGAAGGTCACCTTTGCCCCTTCCGCGGCAAACTGCAGAGCGGCTGCGCGTCCTATCCCAGAAGTCGCGCCTGTGATGATGACGACTCTATTCTCGAACCTTCGCCGGAACGGTGCCGTCTCCCCCAACGCGGCAGGCGCGTGGGGCGCCGATGTACAGGCAACCATCGCGCCAGTCAATCCAGCCGCCGCCATGTTCAGCATGGTGCGCCGATCGAAAAACCTCTCATTGCCGTTTGACACTGCGCCAACCTCCTCCGGTAAATTGTTCTTCACCACCATAGACAAAATCTGCACGTTGTGATGGCGAGAAAACGATCAGCGCGTATTGGTCTTTGTGAACGCGGATTCTCCAAGACCGTGCGCACCCCGGAAATGGCGGTCTTTAGAGGCCGGGCAGGCGTTTGCGCAGAGGCCTTGCCTGACGTTCGCTGACGGCAATCTCTGTCGAAGCAGCGTCAGACATCACGAGCAAGAAACTGCTCTTGAAGTAGGGCTTGATCTCTTTGATCCGGGCAAGGTTTACCAGCACTTCACGGCGCGCGCGAAAGAACAGATCCGAAGGTAGCCCTGCTTCGAGTTCCGCGAGTTGGTAATTCACCCAATACGAATCGCCGGCTGTCCTGGCCCTGACGATGCCATCCTGCACCTGGAACCAGAGGATTTGCTCGGAGGGAACAAGCACGGCGTGCCCGTGCTTTCGGCAAACCACGTGACGAAGCACATCGGGCGCTGTGCGGGCTGCTCGCAGAATACTTTCCCGCTGTTTCTCTTTTTCCTCAGAGAACGCGTCCAGCTTGAGGGCGCGCTCCACTGCGACCGCAAGTCGCTCCGGTTCGACGGGTTTGAGCAGATAGGCAAGCGCATCGGCCTCAAAAGCTGCGAGCGCGTGCTGATCGTAGCCGGTAATGAAGATGACCAGCGGCAATGAAATGTGAGGACGAATCGACCGCAGCACGTCAAAACCTGTGAGACCCGGCATCTGGATATCCAAAAAGAGTAGATCGGGTTCGAGCGTCTCTATCTTCTCCACGGCTTCGAGGCCGTCTTGAGCCTCGCCGACCACGCTGATTTCGGGATGGCTTCCGAGCATCCGGATCAGGCGTTCGCGGGAATCAGCCTCATCGTCGACAATCAGGCTTCTCACAGTGTCGCCGCTCCTGTCTCGCGCGGCAGGAAAATCGTGACCCGGGTCCCTCCCGCCTTTCGCGCTTCCAGAATCATCTCGCCGTGATCCTGGTAGAGCGCGTTCAACCGCTGGGCAACATTCTCGAGTCCGACGCCGTTCGACTTTCCGTTGTTGCCGCTTCCAACTGGAGCGAAGCCCTGACCGTTGCCACTTTGCCGGCACACGGAAACGGAACCGACGCCGTCATCCTCCACGCGCAGCCGCATACGATTCCCGTGGACCTCAGCTGCAATCCACAGGTGTCCTTGTCCGGGCTTCGGTCCTAATCCGTGCTTTAGCGCATTTTCCACGATTGGTTGCAGAATCAGCGTTGGGATGCGTTCCGTGTCAATGGCGGGATCGACTTCGATGCTGACGGCGAGGCGGCTGCCGAACCTGGCTTCCTCTATTTGAAGATAGGTTCGCAGAAACTCGATCTCCTCATGCAGGGGAATGAGCGGCCTTGAAGAGTTCGCCAGCACATGACGGAAGACGCGGGCGAGCCGCAGCGTCATGGTCTCCGCCTGGTCAGGATTCGCCACGATGAGATTGGCGATGCTATTGAGCGAATTGAAAAGGAAGTGCGGATTGATCTGGGCGCGGAGCGCTCGCAACTCCGCCTCGGTGACTTGTTGGAGGAGCACTGCCTCGCGGCTCTGTTGTTCCACCATCTGCTCTTCAAGTCGCAGAGCATCCAGTCGCTGCCCAAACTGCGCAGCGGCGCCGCGCAGGAAGTTCACCTCATGCGTGACCAGCCCTCGACGTGCCGAGCCGGGGGCGATTGCAAGGAGGTGGTTGATCCGGCCGGCAGAGTACACAGGGATCAGCAATTCCAGTTCCGGCATCGCGAGCCGCGCTCGCAGCGGACCATGATCATCGAGTTCAACGACTTCTCCGTCGAGAAGCGAATCCGGCCATTGGAAATCGGGCAGAGTTTCCAGAGCAATGAATTGGGCATCCTTCAGTTCCAGGGCGTCGGCTGCATATTTCACCACAGCGGCAATTTCGGATCCTGAACGACTTCGCGAAAGGTGATCGGAGATCTGTCGAATGAGGCTCCGGTAGTCGGGCGCGCCAAAGATCCATCGATCCACGCAAACTTCGAGATGCCGGTCCACAAAGGTAGACGCGAAGAGCAAGGCCACGAGCAAGGTTGATTCGATAACCACGCGGGCGACGTCGGGGAACGCAGCTTCGCGCTCGATTCGCGCCAGCAAAGGAACGTTTGCCAGCAGGAGGAAAACGATTGCCGTCATCGCCGCTGTCAACACTCGGATGCTATTGCGGATGAACAGATCGGAAAAGCGAAATCGGGTAAAGAGGAAGAACGCCCCGAGAACGATGAGAAGAGTGATCTGTTCGGCGATGACGCCGAGCGCCGTGCAAAGTGCTGGATAATACGGAAACGCCTGCGAAAGAACAACCGACAACGAAGCGCCCAGAACACCAACCAGAATCGCAATGGATGGCAGCCGCATGGTGCGAGAAACGAGGCGATTGCGGAAGAGCGCCATTCCGAGTGCAAGCAGAATGGTTCCGTTGTATGCCGTCACCTCCTTCAGCATCATGTGAATCTGAAGGTGAGTGTTCGACAAGATTCCAAACCAGAGAAGAATTGCGAGCACCACGAAGCTCGCGATCGACAGAGAATGCAGCACCTTGAAACCGATCCTTTGCTGTCTGGAGTGGGCAGCTAGTGGGCTCCAAATTGCAAGCAAGGCAACCGGCCATGCTGCAGCTGCAGTGAACTGCGATGCCAGTAGGGCCTGGGCCACTCGCGCACCGCCGGGCGTGCCCGAGGTGATTGCAATCGCGCGCGCAAACCCTGACACATTCCAAAGAAGCGAGCAAACTGCAAACAGAATGTTCGCTGTTGGTGTGCCGGGCAACCTGGACGCCCGCGAGGTGAGCACAAGCAGCAGGGCGCTGATGACGGTTCCTGCCGCGAAGCCGATCAGGCTTGCGGCGAGGTAGGGCCCGAGCAGAATTTGTCCGGTCATAGCGATTGCGGGATCGTCTCTTGCGTGCGTTCAGCATACCCCCGACGGACTGAATTCATTTGGAAATAAAGGTAGGCGCGGAAATTCGCAGTTGAGCGCGGCACTGCCGCCCTCTTTTTGGTGGTTGAGTACCAGACTCGGAGGAGCGGCCACTCGTATATCGCGATTTTGGAGGCAAAGACCAGCCCACTTTAGTGGGTGATACGTGTCACTTTCGACTGCACAACTAAGACGTTATGACCAGTAGGTAATTGAGAAACGCCTATAAACTAGGCAAAGGAGCAAGACAATGACTTTTAGATTCAGAGCGGCAGCCGTGATTCTGCTGGCCACTTCCATCGCGGGTACTGCCTTCGCGCAGGCGCGCGGTGCAGACGCCTTCAATGCGAAGTGCGCGAGGTGCCACGGTGCCGATGGGCTCGCCACCACGCCGGTGGCCAAAAGCATGAAGATTCCATCGTTCAAGGCTCCAGAGATGATGAAGTGGAGCGATGCCCAGTTCATCGAATTCACGAAGAAGACCTACAAGAATAATGGACCGACTGACGCGCAGATTAACGATATCGTGGCATACATCCGCAAATTGCAAAAATAGTGGCACGAAGGCAAGCTCAGGAAACAGGTATTGGCGATTGGGTGCCCGGCAGCTTGCCGCTCGGCGGTAAGCGCCACAAGAAGAACGCCGATGACCTTTCCCGCCGCAAAGTCGATCAATTAGGACCGATCAGAATATGTCCGATCGTAAGTAGCGCGTCGGCGCCCCTCACGTGCGTCCAGCTTCCTCCCCCGACGCACCGATTCCATTTAGGAATTAGGGCAGACGCGCAAATTTGCAAATGAGCGCGATTCTGACGGCACTTTTCCGATCAATGAGTGCCAAAGTTGTAGGAGCGGGCGCTCGCGGGCCCTTGTTCCCAGTATTTACGGCCAGCTTTCCACCACGCTATACCGCTCGCACGCGCATCCTTCGCGTTCAATATCCCTGATTCGCACCTGGACGATTCAAATGGCTTTCCTCCTGGCACTGGCGTGACACTCGGCTTGCAAGAAATCAGGCCAGTTACGTGGAGGATGCACGCGAAACATGCTCTCAATCTGGACCTTGGCAGCTCACTTGTATTGGGCAGGAATCCGCGAAACTGCCTGCTGTGTTTCAGAAGGCCACTTCCGCCTCTTCCACTCAGGTCGAGGAGAATCCAGACCGGTTTGAAGATTTGCAATCCTCTACGCAGCTATCGAGTGTGCCCGATCCGACCTCAAGGGCGCCGGCTGGAAAAGCAAGCGCGCTGTCTGCGACCGCCGGAAGTCGATTCGGCTATTACATGACAGAAACCTATTGGAATTCCAGCGCCCTCACCGCACCTACATTTCGCGCCGGCTTACGCATGGCTAGTCCGCCCGGCAAAGGCGCAACTGCCTATCCCGGCGAATCGCGACAAGGAGCGGAAGGTTTTGGACGCAACTTCGGCGATGCGTTTGCCTCCCGCGTCGGCGCGCACACAGCGCAGTTCCTCACCGGCGCAATGACTCGCGAAGCTCTGTATTACGCGCCGTCAGCCAATCGCGGATTCTTTGCCCGCAGTGCGCACTCCCTCGCTTTCACCTTCATCGATCGCTCGGATTCTGGATGGCCGATGCCCGCTATTTCAAACATCGCGGGAGCGGCGACGGGTGGATTTGTCGGCGATCTTTATCTGCCGGCGGGATTTCGCGATGTTACTCACGCCGGTCAAAGAGCTACGTTTCAGCTCGGCACCTTCGCCGCGGGAAACCTGTTTCGCGAGTTTGCTCCTAAGATTCCACTTCCACTTCGGCTCGTTATATCTCTGATCAGTAGGTAGTTATGGCTGGATTGAATCGGGAGGATGAACGGACCGCCCGCGGTATTGAGCAGGATCAACGAGGAGTCATTCAATTAACATGCGACAATTAACTTAACAATGTTATTATTAGAAACGTCGTTAAACGAACTGGAAAGTTGAGATCAGTCCGTGGGAATTGAAGAGCGTCGGCAGCGCGAGCGGGACGAAGTACGGGAACGGATTCTCGATGCAGCAAGGGAGTTGTTTGTGGAATGCGGCTATGAGGGGGTCACCATGAGGAAGGTCGCGGAGCGCATCGAGTACTCTCCGACGACTATCTACCTCCACTTTGCCGACAAGGAAACCCTGTTCCGCGAGTTGTGCAATACCGATTTCGCGCAACTGGCCGCCGTCTTTCAGAAGCTGGCTCTCATCCCAGACGCGCTGCAATGCCTGCGGGCATGCGCGTCGGCCTACATTCAGTTTGCAGTTGACCACCCTAACCAGTACCGGCTGATGTTCCTCACACCCCGCCCCCACGCTCGCAGTGATGAAAATATCCCCGGTAAAGGGGATCCCAACGAAGACGCATATGCATTCCTCAATCAGATCGTCACCTCCGCATTGGAAGCCGGATTATTCCGGCCAGAGTACAACGACGTGCATTTGATTTGCCAGACACTGTGGGCGGCGGTTCACGGAGTTGCCGCCCTCGAAATCACTCACAAAAGCGACGTCTGGGTGCAATGGGTTCCGCTTAGCAAGCGCTCGCAAACGATGATCGACGGCATCATGCTTGGATTGCTGCAATCAAAGGCCCCGCAACACAAGAAGGAATAGAGACAATGCCTCCTCTGGCTCGACGCAATCTTTTTCACGACAAAATCCGCCTCGCGGTCACGCTGACGGGCATCACCTTTGCCGTGGTGTTGGTAGTCGTCGAACTAGGTCTCTTTCTCGGCTTCACAACCACTACCTCTGGCCTCATCGACCATTCGCAGGCAGACTTGTGGGTCGCCTCGCGACATATCCCCTACATCGAGCAGGGAGCGTTGTTTTCAGAGCGCAAGCTCTACCAGGTGCGCGCAACTCCGGGTGTCGCCTCTGCGGAAAAATACATTGCCCGCTTCGCCAATTGGAAGCGCCCAGACGGCGGCCATGAGAGCGTTCAGGTGGTCGGATTCAACACCGATCAAACCATGGGCGGACCGTGGAACATCGTCAGTGGCAGTGTTGCGGACCTCAAAACCCCCGATGCAATCCTGGTCGATGACCTCTATTGGAAGAAGCTTGGGATCACACATCTCGGCCAGGTGTTCGAGATGAATGGGTACCGTGCGCGTGTTGTGGGCACGACGCACGGCATCCGTTCCTTCACCACCTCGCCCTATATCTTCACCACGTTCAAGAACGCGCAAAACTACACGAACTTGCGGGAGGACCAGACTCAATTCATTCTCGTTCGATCGCAGCCCGGCGTGAGCCTGCAACAACTGCAGAGCAATCTTGAGAGCCGGGTGCATGATGTGGACATTCTCACCACTGCGCAATTCAGCAGCATGACTCGCTTTTACTGGATGTTCACCACCGGCGCGGGTGTGGCTGTGCTGCTCGCCGCGCTTCTCGGCCTCGTGGTTGGCATTGTCGTGGTCACCCAAACCATCTACGCCACCACCATGGATCATCTTCGCGAGTACGGCACGCTGAAAGCCATAGGTGCGCCCAATAGTTACGTGTATCGCGTGATCCTGCAGCAGGCGGGCATGAGCGCAGTGCTCGGTTACGCCCTGGGCATCACGGTGAGCCTCTTCGTTGTCCATGGAGCCCAACAGGGCGGCGCATCGATCTTGCTGCCTTGGCCGATGGCCGTCTTGATCTTTGGACTGACGCTGCTGATGTGCACAATCGCAGCCGCTGTCTCCATCAACAAAGTCACGCAGCTGGACCCAGCGATGGTTTTCAAGGGCTAAGGTTTGCCAGCATCCGGCGAGGTAGGAAAATGGAAGTAGCCGTTCGAGTCCGCGGAGTTACCAAGACATACGCCGAACGCGCAGCGCGTGTTACGGCGCTTGAAGGTGTTGACCTCGATCTTCACAAAGGGGAGCTGCTCTTCCTGATGGGGCCTTCCGGCAGCGGCAAAACCACGCTGCTCTCCATCATGGGCTGCATTCTCCGCGCAACCTCCGGCAGTCTCCAGGTCGCCGGTCAGGAGATCACCGGTCTCAGCGAGCGTGAACTGCCCCGCGTCCGGCTCAGTCACATCGGATTCGTCTTCCAGGCATTCAACCTCTTTCCCACTCTCACCGCGGTTGAAAATGTCGAAGTCGCATTGGAGCTCAAGGGCATCCGGGGTGCGCTCGCTCGCAGACAGGCGCTCAGTCTGCTCGAGCAAGTCCACCTCGACGACAAAGCTTCGGCCTTTCCCGCCGACCTCAGTGGAGGACAAAAGCAGCGCGTTGCGTTGGCGCGCGCCCTTGCCGGAAACCCTGAAATCCTACTCGCCGACGAGCCCACCGCGGCACTCGATTCTCACACCGGCCGTTCCGTGCTCGAACTCATGCGCCAACTCGCGCATGATCATAACCGCGCCGTGGCCGTCGTCACTCACGACAGCCGCATCGCCGATCTCGGAGACCGTGTCGTCCGCATTGAAGACGGCACTATCTCTTCAGTAAGAAACCTTCGTCAGCCCGAGCCCGCTCTGGTCCATTCGATTCCTCTATCTCATTCCGATCTTCAAACCACAACCGCGAGGCCCCTATGAACCTCAAGTTTCTCATGAGCCCTAAGCAGTGGATCGCCGCTCTGACAGCGGCCATCATAGCAGTCGCCGTTACGCTCGCCGTCACGGCTCGCCACCCCGACGCCAAGGCCGCAACATCCTCCATCGTCCCGCAACAGAGCCATTACACCTCGGGCCCCGGCGCCGTCGAGCCTGTGTCTGAAGACATCAAGGTTGGCTCCGAACTCAGCGGCAAGCTGCGCAGCGTTCTTGTTGAAGAAGGAGATCGTGTTCATTCCGGCCAGGTGGTTGCCGTGCTTGTCAATGCTGATCTTGAGGCACAAATTCAAACCTCCGCCGCGCAGGTGAAGCAGCGTGAAGCGGAGTTGCGTAAGACCATCAACGGCGCGCGCGAACAGGAGCGCCGCCAGGCCTACTCGTCGGTACAGGAAAGTTCTGCCGTTCTTGAAAACGCACATGCAGAGATGGAACGCCATAACCAGCTCTTTGCCGAAGGCATCATCTCCCGCGAAGACAAAGAGCGCTATGTGCGCGAGTTCGATGTTGCCAGGGCGCAGTGCGACGAGGCCAAACAGCACCACGCCCTCATCGACGACAAGCCGCGCGAAGAGGATATTGCAGCGGCGCAGGCAGCGCTCGATCTTTCCAGAGCTCAACTGGCCCAGGCCCAGGCGGTCTATCAAAAGACACTCATTCGGTCGCCTATTGATGGAGTCGTCCTCCGCAAACACCACCGCGCCGGAGAAAGCGTCAGCAACTCGTCCACCGTGCCCGATCCCATCGTGACCATTGGGGACAACTCAGTCCTGCGCGTCCGCGTCGATGTCGACGAGACGGAAGTGGCAAAAGTCAGAGTAGGACAGCTGGCGTACGTAACCGCAGATGCCTACGGCAAACAACGATTCACGGGTCACGTCGTTCGCGTAGGCAACGAGCTTGGGCGTAAAAACATCCGCACCGACGAGCCAACCGAAAAGGTCGACACGAAGATTCTGGAGACGCTGGTACAGCTCGATCCGGGCGTTCAATTGCCGGTCGGATTACGCGTGGACGCCTACATCAACACGGATCAGGATATGACGTCGGATCGGCCTTAATCATGATTCGACCCCGTTTAGCGAAGCCGCAAGTGGACCATCGTGAGCCTCGGGGTAGAACTCCCCGTGTATGTTTCTGTGCCCGACAGGCCTATGCAGCGGTGGGTACACACGACGGCAGAAACGTGCGCTTACCAAACGTGATCGATGAATACACACGCGCGTGTCTGTTGATTCGCGCTTCAACCTCCCGACGCTTCAACACGCCAATCGCGTTCAATTCGACATCGCCGCTCATGGACTGCTCCTCCTGCCAGGATCTTTCGGTCTCCGAGTCACATTTAGGTCGAGGACGGAATAGCTTTAGCCGTCATCCTGTAGGGCGCCGGTGGGCGGATATTTGCGCATCCTCGACAATCAATACTTACGATCGCCGTCCGAACCATGCGTGCGCATATGAACAAGATGTTTGTAATCGGGATGCGAGGAATTGGCAGTGATCGTTTCCTGTTCTTGCAAGTAAACGCGGACTTTGGTGCTGCCGTAGAGCTTGCGATCTTCCCCTATGGCACAAACTTTGGAACGGACGCCACAGTGGCGCGATTCTCCGCGACGACTTGAAGGGCCTGGATCTGCATGGAAAAGTTGTGGTGATTCTTGGAGGTGCGCCCGAGGCAGTACATGGGCAGCTCAAAGTGTACTTTCGCACCGCGGCAATACGATGGCAGGCACTGAAGGCCGCCGGAGCCCAAGGTCTCATAACAATTCCTGAGCCCAGCCCATGCCGGCGTGCCCTCCGCGCGCTGGGAACGGATTCGGCGCCGGGCGCCCTGTCAATCAGCCTGCCGATCCCGCGCTCAATCCATTGCGGGACGCGTGCTTGAACGCGACCATCCCCGCTGTGTCAGCCGGTTCCCTGTTCGTTGAGAAATGTCACTGAGCGTGGACCAGATATTCAATCAAACGCCGCCGCACCAGGTCGATGTGCTTATACATGGCGGTCTGCGCTTCCTTTCGGTTGCCCTTTTCTAATGCTCTGACAATGGCATCGTGCGCATCGGGCACTGTCGAAGCAGTCAAGCCGTACGTCTTGCGGCGGCACAACCAAATCTGGCTATGAACGTTCCCCAGGACGCGGCATAGCTCATCATTTCCTGTAGCTGAGGCGATCAACCGATGAAATCTCGTATCTTCTTCAATATGGCGCAGCTTGTCATTGGCTTTCAGAAACTTCCGCGTGCGCTGCGCGCTTTGCCGCAGTTCGGCTATCAATTTGGGCGTCGCCTCCGCTGCGCCAATGGCATACACTTCGAGCGCTTCGCGAAGGTCATAGAGATCTTTCACTTCCTTGGTGGAAAACTGCCTAAGGTAGGCTCCGCGGCGCGCTTCAATGCGAATCAGGCCCTCCGAATGAAGGCGGTTGAGGGCTTCACGGACGGGAGACTTACTGATCCCGAGTTGGCTGGCGAGAAGCTCTTCGGTAAGCCTGGTATTCTCGTCAAGGTCTTCGCGAAGGATGTAATCCTTGATGCTGCTGTAGGCGAGCTCGGTTAGGTTTTGAGGAGGCTCGATGGTCTTCAGTGTATGCGTCATGCCATTTGCATTCTAGCTTAACTGCTACGTAGTATATGAAATATCAACCGCACTTCGACGGAGCCCATGCCACCAATTGCTTATCTTGAATGCTCTCGCTGCCACGCACGGATTTCTGCAGCATCGCCGCAGACAGTCTGCACGGAATGTACAGATCAGCCCGCCGGCTCGCTCTTTGTCCACTATGACCTCGCGCCATTGCGAGGCACATCGGCTCGCGATCGGATTGCCGGCGAAGCCGCTTCGCCCTGGGCAGGCATGTGGCGCTATCGCGCAGTCTTGCCTGACGTTTCCCCGGTTACATTGGGCGAAGGTTGGACGCCGATGCTGCGTAGCAAGCGCCACCCGACCGCATTCGTAAAAGAAGAGGGCGCCAATCCAACCGGCACTTTCAAGGCGCGCGGACTAGCCATGGCCGTGACCATGGCCCGGTATTACGGATTGACGAAGCTTGCAGTTCCCTCCGCCGGCAATGCGGCCGGAGCGCTGGCGGCCTATGCGGCCGCGGCGGGAATTGAGGCGCACATCTTCATGCCGCGCGATGTTCCGTTTGCCAACTATGTCGAGGCGGTTGCTTACGGCGCGAACGTTACGCTGGTCGACGGATTGATCTCCGACTGCGCGCGCATTGTCAACGAGCGCAAAGTGCAGGAAGGGTGGTTTGATATCTCTACGCTCAAAGAGCCGTTTCGTGTCGAAGGCAAGAAAACGATGGGATACGAATTGGTTGAGCAGTTGGGCTGGGAATATCCGGATGCGGTTTTCTACCCTACTGGCGGAGGCGTTGGCCTGATCGGAATGTGGAAGGCTTTCGAAGAGATGGAACAACTGGGCTGGGTCAAGCCCGGCAGGCGGCCGCGCATGATTGCCGTGCAGGCCGCCGGTTGCGCACCTGTTGCCCGCGCCTATGACGCAGGTGCGCGTGTGAGCCAGATGTGGCAGAACGCATCCACATTTGCGGCCGGGTTGCGCGTGCCCAAGCCGTATGGAGATGCCATCATGCTCGACATCCTGCGCGCTTCAGAAGGTATCGCACTTGCGGTATCAGATGAAGAGATTCTTGCCTCGATTCTCGATTGGGCAAGGAACGAGGGGATATTTCTTTCTCCAGAGGGTGCGTCCGTGACCGTGGCCTACGACAAGTTACTTGCGGACGGAACACTCACAAATTCGGATCGTGTCGTACTTTTCAATACCGGTGCCGGGCTTAAATACACGGATGTAACCGCCGACGCAATGAATCTGCGCCGGCCTCGGATCGAACAGTGGACCGCGTGATGGTTCTTCCTCCGGGTAGCGATTGAGCAAGTGAATCTCGACCATGCAAGGCCGATATCAGGCGTGGACTCTCCGTGCCGAGCTTTGGGCTAACTATCTCGCGAGAACCTCTTAGCTTCATCTTGACAGGATAAGTTTCCTGAAGCGTGAACCTGGCCGCCTTTGGCCAGACCTGATGTAAAGGAACGTGAGTCGAGCGATGACGGTTGACTGAGTGGCCATTTCCCCTCCGACATTCATTTTTCAAAAGCTACTACCATTTGTAGAGAAGGTGCTGTTGCGGTCTTGAGACTCTACTACCCCGGGCGCAGCTGACCATTAATTGAGCCCGACAAGACAAGGGCGACTTGGACGCCGATCTGCCATGAGCCGCGCGGCCGCCTCAATTTACGCGAAGGCCATATGCATTCTTCGAGTCAAGCTGCGATCGACTTTCCGAGTGTGGAGAGATGGTCGGGAACGCTGTCCTTGCGGGGTGGGCCCGCGGCGGTTACATTGATACCGTCTCTGCTTCCGTCCTCATCTCTTGAATTCACATAGTTGTGAAGTCCTCAGTTGAAAATGCCCTGAACACGCCTATTCACATTTGCTCTCCCTCCGCACAATGCGCTTGCACAGGATCTTTGATAGCTTTTTTCACCCACGCCTTGTTCCGCACGGCGGATGCGGCGGGGGCAGCGGGATTTCCGGCTCAGATAACTTTCCGGTACTCGTTTTCTCCGATGTGCATTTCCAGCCATACATTGCCCCGTTTGAGCGGGGCACTACAACGGTGAATGCTGACTCAAAGCAACTTAACAACGCATTGGTAACGCAACTCGTTGCGGCCGATACTTCCGAGTGGCCGGCAATCTTCCAGGGCTCGTTGAATACGTCGAACAGTACACCCTCCCTGCCCCTCACCGACACTAACTATGCACTGCTGACGCTGGCGCTTAACAGCATCAAAGAGAATCTTGGAGCATGCCCGGCGGTTATTTTTACGGGTGACTTTCTTGGCCACGGCTTGTACCAGCTTTACTCGCAGTATTTGGTAAACGCTCAACCCGGCGATGCAACTGCATTTGTCGACAAGACGCTCACATTTGTCTTGCAGCAGATCAGAGCGGCTGTGGGCACGATTCCCGTCTACTTTGCGTTAGGTAACTGCGATTCCTATACAGGTTATGGACCGGGTAGCAGTTTCCTTTCGAATAACGCGCAGCAGTTGTACGCGCTCGCGTTGAACGGCTCCGGGAACGAGCAGGATACGACCGGCAGCATTGGCACTGGTGGATACTACGCGGTTGAACCTGCGGGAACGAATCTGATGATCGTCGGACTGAACACGTTCGCGCTCAACTCCAGTGCTGCGGTCGTTCCGAACTTGATTCCCGATCAATTTGCGTGGTTTGATGCCCAACTTGCCAAAGCCAGCGTTGCCGGCAAGAAGGTGTGGCCGGTAATGCATGCGCCGCCAGGTGCGATTGAGGGCGCAACCGCGACGTCATCTAACTACGATGCCAATGGTCACATCATTGCAGCCTCGATGATGTGGACGGACGCGTATGAGGCTCAGTTCATGGGCATCATTGAAAAGTATCCCGGCGTTATTACTATGTCTCTTGCCGGCCATACGCACATGGACGAATTCCGCTTGATGTCGCCCGGCAATGCCCTGGCAATTACCGCGGGCATCAGTCCGTACTTTGGCAATAACCCCGCCTACAAAATCTTCGCATTGAATAGCCTGAGCCTTGCCCCCTTCGACTATTCCGCCGTGAACTGCAACCTCCAGGCGACGCCTATCGCATTCGGCAGCTACTACACATTCTCACAAGCCTATAAACTCGAAGGCCCTCTCGCCACGTCGCTCTCGGAACTGTTTCCTGCGCTGCTCGCATCGAGCGTTGCAAAGACGCAATATCAGGGAGCATTCTATTCCGGCAACAATGCCCTTAATCCCATGACCAGCGCGAACTGGCCGGTCTACTGGTGTGGCATCGGATATATGGATGAGCCGGAGTTCTTCGATGCGGTAAACACCTTCTGATCTTGCCGGCGCACACCGCTTTTTCCGGTTCTATTGTGCATTCTTCCTGGGGGCAGGCATCCGCCTGACTTCAGCGAAGAAAAAAGGCAATTGCGATCCGACCCATGAATCCTCCGATCCACGCGACAGGGCCGGGATCGGGAAGGATGACACCGCACGGTCTTGGAGTGCCATTGGGCAGAGCTCGCTGCGGCGGTCCCACGCCAGTAAATGGATCTCTCCACGTATAACTCCATGGTCTGGTGCTGGCTTGCCACCCCAGGGTAACGGTAGCTGTTGCCGATGGCCGAGGCAGCGCAGGAGGCAGTTGGCAATCCGACTTCGCTGAATGTTGTCGCCGACGCAGGTTAATCCAACGGCGAACAGGCCGAAGCCTGCGAGAAAAAAGGCATCTTGCCGAATGTGCCTGCCAATCGCGCCATCAATAACCGGGGCGATGGAACGCTGTTCGACCGTACCGCGTTCCGCTACGACGCGACGACCGACACGTTCCACTGTCCCGCTGCGCAGACCTTCACGCGCAAGCAACTGCAGAGGAGCAAAACAGGGTGGCGTACACGGCGCCCGCGGAGACCTGTGGGAAGTGCCCACTAAAGGATCGCTACACGCCGAATCCCACTGCGCCGCCGGCACGGTAAATCGGCGGTTGAACTCGGCAATGTAGTGATCGTTGAGAAACTTGTTGACCGCCTTCACTGTTCTGATCTGGCGTAATCGCAACTCCTGGGGAAGTCGACCCTGCCTCGTTGAGAAGTTGCGTTTCGAGCGACCCCGCGCCTGCGGAGAATAAGCAGAAATCTTCTGCACTCCCAGTTCCTTTGTAGTCCGGGCCGCCGGGGTGGGACGCTCACAATCGACCGTTATCTCAAGGTAGACTCTGTTCGCGCCCTCGAAGTGGCGCAGAAAGCAGAAAGCCCCTCGTGCGGAAGTGCCTCCGAGAGGGGCCTTCGGTTTGGTCTTTAGGGACCGGGAGCGGGCCGTAAAGAGTTCTAGAATTCCAGTCGTAGCGCTCCTTGCAGAACACGGGCAGCTTGATCACTTCCGTTGGGAATCACCGTGCCCGGAACCACACCGAACTCGTTCGGCGCAGCAACCAGGCTCATATTGTTTTCGAAACTCGGCGCCTGAAAGTTCGGATGGTTCAGAGCATTGAAGGCGTCGACGCGAAACTTCAAGTTGACACTTTCCTTGTAGATCGGAAAAGTCTTGCCTAGCCCGAGATCGAGATCGAAGAAGCCGGGACCGCGCAGGTTGTTGCGCGGACCCATCTGAAAGCCCACGGGTGCCGTGTACTGGTTGTAAGCCTTTGCATAATCCTTGAAAGCGTAGACTTGGCCATTCTGCACGGTCACGCGGGACTTCATCGGTCCGAGGCTGCCGGTCGGAATCGCAGGGTCTTCGTTGGAGTAGCTCATGAGGAAGGCAACCGAGTTGGCCATGTAGGGAGTGCCGGTATGCCAACTGGGCAACCCACTCAGCTCCCATCCGCCAATGGCCTCGTCGGCCCACCGGGGCATAGTCGTCGCGAAGTCGCGACCACGGCCGAACGGTAACTGATAAAGGAAGTTGCCGTTCAGATAGCTGGTCACATCGAAGTCTGAGTTACCGCGGCACAGCCGCGGACGCAAAACATCGCAGATAAAGCCGTAGCCGTTGTAGGCATACGAGTTGGCAACCAACGAGACATTGTCGATCGAGTGCGACCATGTGTAGTTGAGGTCAAACTGCAACCCATGACTGTTGTTCTTGAGCAGCGTAACCAGCATGCCGTTGTAGGAAGAGAAACCCATGTCCGTAAAGAAGGTATTCTCAGAGAACTGCGCGCCCATACCTACATTAGCGGGCAGCAGTCCGAAGTACGACATCAGCTCAACGCTGTCAGCTACGTCGCCGCGGGCCGGGTACGGGGCGAGATTTGACGCGACATATCCGGTATTGGTTTGGCCGGGCACCGCCTGACTTAGCACATGTTCAAACCATGGCTGTGGTGGAGCGGATGCAGGATTCGCATTTGGATTCTGGCGCAGCCAGGTGGTCAGATTGGCCATGGCCTGACTCAATTCTTGCCCAGAGGCTGCATCCGGAAAGTCGATGAGCTGCTCAGCATCGGCCTGGGCCAGCAAGCGGCGCCCCAGACGGCCCACATAACCAAGCTTGAAGATGAAGCCGCCCTTGACATCCTGCTGAATCCCCAAGTTGAAGACGATGTTGTACGGCGTGGGCAGATAGCGATCGACCGACACGTTGAACGCTCCACCATTGGCCAGGCCGCAGGGTCCAACCGCACCACCGCAATTTGGATCGCCAGGACCAACAAAGGGCGAATAGGGTTTTGTGATCGCGGGAGCAGAAGGCCCGGCAGGGGGTGAACTCAGCGCTGTGAAACGCGGATTCTGCTGCAGAGAGTAATAAGCAGCGGAATGAACCGCGTCACCGTTTAAGCCATAGTTCGCTGTCCCGGAGCTCTGAAAGAGGTAGGAATACCCAGACTGCTCGCCCAGAATGGCGTTGACTACAGTTTGATCGTAAACAATACCACCTCCACCATTAAGGACCAGCTTGCGATTCGCAGTGGGAGTCCACGCAAAAGCCACCCTTGGCGCAAAGTTCTTGTTACTCGGAGTGAAATAAGCGGGACCGTTGTTTGCCTTGCCGCCCAGAGCGTAGGTAATGTACGGCACCGCCGCGCTCCCGCCCGGCAACGTAGCATTGCCGCCCACCCCGGCCGCGCTCTGTGCGATACGGGCGTGCATATAGTCCCAAAAGCTCTCACTCTGCACCGACTCGATGCCATGCACTTCATAAGGCACCGTGTAGTTTTGGTAACGCACTCCGTAGGTGATGGTCAGAGAAGGCTTCACCTTCCAGGAATCCAAAAAGTAGATCTCTGTCTCGTAGTACTGGAACTTGGTCTGTAACCCGGTGCCCTGTGGCACAACGCCGCCTGTAGCGGTATAGTTCCACGTGGCGCCTGCACCTGCAAAACGGCCCAACCCAAAGACAAATGCGGAGTCGTAGATCGTCTCACTGGTCTGGCTGCGATCCAGGTCGTCCGGACGGAACTTCCAGCCACTTGGGTCTCCGTCGGTGAGCCCGGTGACGCCGCCACCCAATCCGAGACCTGGACTGTTGTAGTCCGCGTAATGGCTGAAATGAGGACTTGGGTACTTGAAGGTCCCGCCGAACGCAAAGCTGTGACGCCCCTTGTACCAGTTAAAGTCGTCGCGTACAACAGGAACCGGAAAATAGCGTGCCTGGGCTCCGGCGGCGCTGGCATAGATGGGGTCGAGGAAGTTGCCACCTGTCGGGTCGCCGTCCCAGCCGTACTGGTTTGCGCCCTGCGGGTTATAGGTCACGGGGAAGCCGAGGTTGGCAATCGTTTCACCCCAGATGAGGCTATTCGTCTTGTTCGTACCCATCGTCCAATCCCAGCCAACCACCCACGCATGGCTGGTGTCGAGGTATGGGAATGTCTCAGGATCGCCGGGGAACTGCACGGGGTGTTCAACCGCGTTCGTGCGGTTATAGGTCACGCGGCCAAACAGGTGGTGATGATCCCAGGGATTGATGTCGAGCCTGCCGACATAGTTGTTTTCCGTGTAAGGAGTCGGCGCATTGAAGCGGTAGCCTGCCGTGTTCAGTAGATCACCCTTGTCACCCGTGAAATCGTTGGGCGAGGGATAACGTTTGCCAATTACCTGCATCATGTTCGAGCTGAAACCTACGCCTTGCGGATCGTAGCCGGCCACCTGTGCGGCATTGATGCTGTTGGTTGTCCCCGATGTAATGTTGGTGAAGTAAGTGATGGTGTTGTCTTTCAGAAAGCTGTCTGTCGGAACTGTGCGCTCCGCTTGGCCGGAAAGGGTATCGCGGCGGCCATTGTAGTCAAAGAAGAAGAAGACCCTGTCTTTCCAAATAGGACCGCCGACGTTGCCGCCAAACTGATTACGAATCAGCGGCGAGCGCGGAACACCGTCGAAGTTATTAAACCACTCGTTGGCTTCCAGATCGGTGTCGCGGTGATATTCGTTGATGTTGCCGTGGAAGTGGTTGGTCCCCGACTTGGTAACCATATCGAACTGGCCGCCGCTGCCATTGCCATTGCTTGCCAGATCCCCGGCCGTCATGCCGCGGAACTCCTGCAACGAGTCCACCGGGGCGTTGCCGATTATCGTGTGAATAATACCAGCGCCATTATTTGCGGTATTGAGAATTGCGCCGGTGGCCATATCGCTGACGTCCAGGCCATCCAGCGTCAGCCGGTTCTGATCTGTGCGCGCGCCGGTTGCCGAGCCGTCCTGAGTCATTCCCGGTTGCTGCGTCAACAGCGCCGTAGGGGAATCGCGAAGTGCCACCGGCAGATCGTTCAGATACTGCACCTGAAAGTTATTGCCAACCGTTGCATCGGTCGTGTCCAGAGTCACGGTCTCGTTCGCAGCCGACACAGCCACGGTCTCGGCGACTGCGCCCACCACAAGCTTCACATTCTGTGAACGGGTCGTTGCGACGTTCAGATACAGTCCGGTCAGTTCCGTTGTACGGAAGCCGTTGGCCGTGACGGTTTCTTTGTAACCGGGGCCCGGGGTGATATCGGCGATCGTATAGGAACCAGCCGAATTCGTTTGAGCCTTGTACGTCTTGCCGGTTGAGGGGTTTGTCAGCTCAACGTTCGCTCCCGAGACAACAGCTCCGGAAGAGTCTGTAACCGTGCCGGTTAATGATGCTGTTTCCTGGCTCTGCGCGCGCAGCATTCTGGCTGATGAAAGCGCCAGCAGTGCAACGAGCAAAAGAATGAAGGGCCTCCCGAGATGCACTCTCATTACGATCGAATCTCCTTCGAAGCGGTAGAGGTTGTCGTGAGTTGGAGAAAGACAGAATTGGGACTAACAGTCGAAAACTTGGCACCAAATGCAGGATTAGATGGTTATTCTGCAGAATGTCTTAACCGGCATTTTACCTAACTTTCGAATTTCTGCAACAAAAATGTCCGTTATGTTTCAGCTTCAGCTGCGCATTGCGAGTGTTGACCGAGATTGCCTTCTGATCGGCAAATCCCTGCATTCTTCGCAGATTCGCATCGCTCATAACGAGGTGGCTATATCGCAACCAGAATCGGTATGTCTCGAATCCAATGCGCTCAATTCGACGGGACCACGAGTGTGGAACACACGCCTGAAGGGCCTCTGTGTGTCACCACTCTGGCCGATATCGTAGATTTCGGTTGTGTACAGATTGCGAGCACCAATCAGATTATTGATGCCCCGCTCCCGGTTGATCAGTTCCCTACTCTGGGCGATCTGCTTGTCTTTTTCCTCGATCGCTTGTTGAGGCTGTTGACTTGCCCGTTGAGAGCTAGTGATCGCTGGGTATCTTCGGAGGTCTCTTTACCGATCAGGGTAAGTCGTGCCTCGAAACTCAGAGCATTCGACTGCACCTCGACCAGTCTACGATTCAGGTCGGCGCGCTCCTCGACGCCGTGATCAAGGTCGGCCGCTCTGGTCCGCCAGTTTCCTTTCCACCCCGTTCAGCTGATCGTTCAGGCTGGCAATCTCTCGAGCCCGTGTGCGCAATGCGGCTGCCTGGTCATCGGCCGGATCGGTCCGGTTTTCCTTTGCTGAAATATTTGCGCCCACGGAAGGGTTAATGCTTAGTTGGATTCTCAATGCTTATGTTGCGTAGTGACTTATGTGTTCTCCAGTGTTTGGGGCGCTATA
>Ga0187847_10000779_pt1 | contig 32415 bp, 10 predicted proteins | sample June2016WEW_4_10_FD_132458 | JGI IMG/M metagenome (GOLD analysis project Ga0187847, IMG submission 132458) | Peatland microbial communities from SPRUCE experiment site at the Marcell Experimental Forest, Minnesota, USA - June2016WEW_4_10 | ecosystem: Environmental > Terrestrial > Soil >...
ATACGCTACCCGTAAAGGGGCTTACATCCGCCACCGTGATGGTGTCAGTGCCGCTACTGCCTTGAGCAATCGACAGAGCGGTCGCAGAAGGCTTCAGCGTAAAGGTTCCTGTCACGGGAGTTATTGTGAGCGTGATGGCGGTTGTCACCGGGGTTAGCGTCCCGGACGTTCCAGTGATGGTGACTGTGGAGGTTCCCGCCGTAGCCGTGCTGCCGGCCGTCAACGTGAGCACACTGGAGGTCGTAGAGGATGCCGGACTGAACGAGGCAGTTACGCCGCTGGGCAGGCCGGTTGCTGCAAACGATACGCTACCCGTGAAGGGACTCACATCCGTTACCGTGATCGTGTCGGTGCCACTGCTGCCCTGAGCGATCGATAGAACTGTCGCAGAAGGCTTCAGCGTGAAATTCCCCGGTGAAGATGTGTAGGGAGGCGTCCCCGTCCCCGTGATGATGCCGCGGCCGTTCGTTCCCAGGTAGACTGTGCCGAAGACCTGTGGATCTCCGGTAATCGTCGCGCCTGTTAAACCGTACTCATGTGCCGAGTCATTGATCTGCGTCCAGGTGGTACCTTCATTGGTGGAGGCGAAGATACCGCGCACACCGTCGATTTCAGCGTTGGTGAACAAAGTGGGATAAGTCGTTCCGGGCGCAGCCTTCCCGAATCCGATGATATCGGCCTGCGTCACGTTCGCCAGTTTAGTAAAGCTGGCACCAGCATTAGTCGAGTGCCATAGACCATAAACGTTGTTCGCGACGCTGCCGCCGGCAAGCCAGACATCGCCTGTAATCCCGGGCACAGCGCGCATGTTAACGGGGTCTCCTGACACGGGGAGTCCTGTTGCAGCCGTAGCTGCAAAGCTGACTCCACCATTCACGCTCACATAGAACTGGCCGGCCGCGTAATCATAGAACTCCAGAGGGTTCACACGGTCTGACGCGATGATGCCTCCTGCGGGAAGGCCTGTAGAGGCTGTCCAGCTACTGCCGTTAGCAGTGGAATAGAACGCTCCCATGCCGGTCGGGTTCCATACAACCCGGCTGGCGTCCGCTGCAGCAGCGACAGTGCCGCCCCCATTGGTGGAATAGCCCGGAGGATCGACAGTTCCAGCAAACCATGCGGTCTCACTTGTTCCGCCAGAGTAAGTGAAGGCAGAGCTTGTTATCACCGGGCTCGCTGTTGGGCTGCCATCGCCCACCAAAACCATGAATTGCGGCGATAACTCAGCATAGTCAATGCTTGTACGGGTACCGAAGAATGGAATCGCATAAGGAAACGCCGGCGCCGTGGTCATGCTGGTGTGAATGAAGCCGCCGATGTCTCCCAGGGCGCTGTACAGATGCGCACCACCACCTGCCGGAGGGCTGACTAAGTCAAGTACAGAAGTTTCTTCAATCCCTTGCGATGCAATCGACAGCGCAAACTGATTGCCCGAGTCCCACTCGGTGAGGTTCTCCGTCCCCCACATCGTCATGCCTGTTCCATACAGCATATGGTTGGAGTTGAACGGATCAATAGCCAGGCCGGAGACCATCCAACCAAGCTCAGGCGCTTCTATGGGCGCCACTGGATTCGTATTGCCCTCATTGGCCCAGGGTGCTGCCGTGTCGTTCAGCGTATACATAAAGCTGCGGCTGGGATAGCTTGTCCAGTTCCAGATTTGGGACCAGGTTGCGCCGGAATTAGTGCTGCGCCAGAGAATCGTATCCGGCCACCAGGAATTGAAGGCTGAGACCATGATCGTGGTTGGCACCTCTGGGTCGACAGCCAGCCCACTGTACCCAAAATAGTCGGCCCCACTCAGTGTGGTTGGCACCACCGGTGCAATCTCAGTCCACACGCCGGTCGCTGTGTTGTACTGCTGGACGTCTCCCATGGTGCCGTCGTAAGGCCCGGCTCCGTTGCTATAGGTGATGTAGAGCATGCCGGTAGTCGGAGCCAGCACGGCGCGATTGGGTAAGAATCCAGGGGCAGGCGCGTCGGAGGCCACTGCCCAGCTTGCGCCGTTGGTGCAAGCCACGGTCCCTGTTGTCTGGGTTCCGGTCAGAGTGCAAGTGGGTTGACCAGCGAGCGGGGCCCAGGTTGTTCCACCGTTCTTGGTAACGTAGATATTTGTGCCGTCGGGTTGCGCTACGCCAAGGTAAATGGTCTGTGTAGCTTTTCCTGCCGAACCGGTCCGCGGATCAAAGACAACCCACGCGGGTCCAATGATGTCCCCGCTATAGACATTCCCTGGCTCAACCGCATAGGTACCGGGCTGCGGAAAGCTGGTGACCTGGCTCCAGGTGGTTCCAGAATTTGTACTCTCCCAGAGGCCGTTCCCGCTTCTGGCCGCGAAGAATAGAGTGCTGTTGAGGTTGGGATCGATCGCCAGGCGCTCGCCCATGTTACGGGCGGGCATGTTGCCTCCCACTTTGAACGGCATAGGCACCTGAGTAAAGGTGCTTCCCTGATTATTCGAAATCAGGAGCGTGCCATTCTGAGTTGTAAAGGAGTTGGTGTAGAGACCTGCCATAATATAAAGATTGTTGGGGTTCACTGGATCGGTCGCGATACTCTCCACGCCCAGCTCGTTCCAATTAGCCCAGGTCACCCAATCCATGAGTGGAACCCAGAGGCTCGTAGTGGGATTCCACTTGTAGGCGCCGCCGATGTCAGTGCGGGCGTAGATTAAATTCTGTTGCGACGGGTTAAATATGATGTTCGGAATATAACCACCACCACCACCCGTGTACACGTTGCTCCATGTGTATCCAGCTGCGTTTGCTTGTCCAAATGCGACGCTGCAAAATAGGGTGGCCGCAAGCGCACACAGGACGATTGTGTGCATGAAGACTGCTCTTGAAACGACTCGTCTGACGGTGGGGGGCATTTCATTTCCTCGCTTTCACACGTTTACCTGTTACTGATAACGAAGGAGCGGTGGCGGTCATGTGTCTCGCTGCGTGAACTGCTTGTCCGTTGCAGCAAACAAGCAGTTCATAGAGGCCAATCTCGTCCACATCTCGATCTTGCTTCGATGGGTTGATATCGCTTGCTAGTTCACCGTACATGCCGTTCCGTTGAGCGAGAACGCCGTGGGTACTGTGTTGGTTGTTCTGTTCCAGGTTCCGTTGAACCCGATACCGGAGAGAGTTCCGCCAGCGGCGATGCTGCCGTTGTAGGGTTCGTTCTTCACCGTCACGTTCGCGCCGCTCTGGGTTTCAATGCCGTTCCAGAGAGACGAAACCGTCTGCCCATTGGCGAAGGTCCATGTCAGCGTCCAACTGGTTATGGCAGTAGGCCCATTGACGATGGTGATGGATGCACCAAAGGCGCTCGTGTTCTGCGGTGCGATTGTGTAGTCCACAGTGCAGGCGCCGCCGGAAGGAGCGACGGTGAGCGCGATGGTGGTTGTCACTGGGGTCAGCGTCCCAGAGGTTCCGGTGATCGTGACCGTGGATATTCCCGCCGCGGCCGTGCTACTGGCCGTCAGCGTGAGCACGCTGGTCGAGGTGGTTGGATTGGTGGCGAATGCAGCAGTAACGCCCGTGGGCAGGCCGGTTGCGGAAAGAGTTACGCTGCTGTTGAACGGGCTCACATCCGTGACTGTGATGGTATCGGTGCCGCTGGCGCCTTGGACGACCGACAGAGTGCCTGCTGAAGGCTTTAGCGTGAAGCTGCCTGGCGACGATGCAACTGCGGTCAGTGCGATGGTAGTGGTTGCGGTCAGCGAGCCGGAAGTTCCAGTGATGGTGACCGTAGACACGCCCGCTGTAGCCGTGCTGCTTGCCGTAAAGGTGAGCACGCTGGTCGAGGTTGCAGGGTTGGTGCCGTAGGCGACGGTTACACCAGCAGGCAGGCCGGTTGCGGAAAGAGTTACGCCGCTGTTGAACGGGCTCACATCCGTGACTGTGATGGTGTCAGTTGTGGTGCTGCCCTGGGTAACTGACAGCGTAGACGCCGAGGGTTTCAGTGTGAAGCTGCCTGGCGACACTCCGGCAACAGTAAGAGTAAAAGTGGTCGTCTCGGTCAGCGTGCCGGAGGTTCCGGTGATAGTGACCGTTGCAGTTCCGACAGTGGCTGTGCTGCTGGCCGCTAACGTCAGCACGCTAGAGCTTGTGGAAGATGCCGGGCTGAACGATGCAGTCACACCGCTGGGCAGGCCGGTTGCAGCAAAGGATACGCTGCCGGTGAATCCGCCCGTGCCCGTTACTGTGATGGTGTCGGTTGCGCTGCTGCCTTGGGTAACAGACAGCGGCGACGCCGAAGGCGCCAGCGTAAAGCTCGGCGTTGCCGCGGAAGGCGCGCCGTTGGTGCAGGTCACTCCGTTGAGTGTGAACGCCGCAGGTGGCGAGTTGGTTACGCCGTTCCAGGTTCCGTTGAATCCCAATTGATTGAGGCTGCCACCCGCTGCGATGGTCCCGTTAAAGCTAGCGTTCGTGACCGTCACGTTTGCGCCGGTCTGGGTTTCCGTGCCGTCGTTCCAGATGGACGAAATTGTTTGCCCGTTGGGGAACGCCCAGGCCAGCGACCAACTGGTCAAGGCCGTCGATGAGGTGTTGTAGATATCGATGGCGCCCCCGAAGGCGGTCGTGCTCTGAGGCGAGATCGTGTAGGCAACCGCGCACGAGGAGGAGCCGACAAACAGGGAGATAGTGGCCGTTTCAGATATGGAGCCAGAGGTTCCGGTGACTGTGATGGTTGCGCTGCCGGTAGTTGCCGTGCTGCTGGCCGTCAGCGTTAGCACGCTGGTTCCGGTTGTGGGGTTGGTGCCGAAAGCGGCAGTTACTCCGGCAGGCATGCCAGTGGCTGCAAGAGCTACGTTGCCCGTGAATCCATTCAGGTTCGCCACCGTGACGGTATCGGTCACGGATTTTCCCTGAGGAAGCGATACGCTGGCCGCTGATGTGGATAGCGTGAAGCCGGGCGTGGTAGACGCGCTCCCAACGAATGTGGTGATACTCTGCGCCGGAAGCGAATAGGTGAAGCCTCCGTTCGAAACACTGACTGCGGTCAGTTGCGTCATGGTATTGGTGGCCGACGTCTGGTAGGGGGTGAACGAGGTCGCGATCTGACCCGAGACGGCGACAGGGAAAGAAGTGGCAGTCGTGTTCGAATTGATGGCCACGATGACCAGGTTTCCGTCGCCCATATAAGCCGAGTCGTATACTCCCGCTATCGGGTTAGTCGCGCTGACCATTACATAGCCGGGCTGGATGTACTTGGAGAACTGTCCGATCGCATAGCCGTAGTACGTCGGAACGGGATCGGTAGTGCTGGCATTGATCAGGCCGTAATTGATGTCGTCGGCCGGGTTGTCCCAAATCCACCAATACACATAGGCGCTGTAGTTACCGGTGACCATGGAGCTGTTGACCTCTTCGGCCAAGGCCAGGGCATCGGTAATGGCTGGTTCCGATCCTGATGGCGTGAGAGCGTGCTCCGTCATCCAGAGCGGTTTGTCGTCCTGGACGGCGAGAGGGTAAGGGGCAGGCGACACTCCATAGATGTGACCGCCGATAATGCTGATGAGGGGCTCCGCGCTCGCATCTTCGAGAGCCGTGTTGGACTGCGCCTGGATGAACTGAAACGACTCCGGCATGATGAGCTTGGCCGTCAGCGGGTTCGTTGCGCCGCCCGCAGTGAGCGAGTCAATCCAGGCGTCCATCTGCGCGGCAGTCCAGCTACAGGATTCATAATCGACATTCGCATAGTCCGGTTCGTTTTGCATGGAGATGGCGTAGAGGTCGAAGCCGGCGTTGGTATTGAAGTAAGTGACAAAATCCTGGAGATACGCGGCGTATGCGGCGTAGTTCGACGGGTTTAAATAGCCTCCGCAGTACCCGGCTGCGGGACTGCAGGTACCGGAGTAATAAGGCTGGGCTGTAGAACTGGTCTTCAGCGAGGCGGGCGGAGTCCAGGGAGTGGCGAAAACAATCGCGTTCGGATTGGCGGCAACGGCTTCCTGGGCGTTTTCCACCTCCGTTAGCCAGCCCCCATTAGTGGGAACCCAGCCGGGAGCCGTACCAGTTGGATCGATACGGACGCGCAGCATGCTGAGACCAAGGCCGCTGGTCGGGTTGAAGAGAGCGTCGGCCTGGGGAACAGTCAGTTGCCCGAGCCAGGCCGTAGATCCACCGAAGCCGCGAATCGTCTGTTCCGATGAACCAAAATTCACGTCCACGGTTTGCGCGCTGGCCATAGCCGTGGCGAGCAGGAATGTCGATACGACCGCACAGATCGTTCGGGATCTCATGATCAAGCTTTTTCCTTGTACGCCGTTGATGGGTTACTAGTTGACTGTGCATGCCGTTCCATTGATCGCGAACGACGCAGGCACAGCGTTGGTGGTTCCGTTCCATGTTCCGTTGAATCCAATTCCAGTCAGACTGCCACCGGCGGCGATGCTGCCGTTGTAACTCTCGTTTTTCACTGTCACGTTCGCGCCGCTCTGAGTTTCAATACCGTTCCAGAGGGACGAAACCGTCTGCCCGTTCGCGAAGGTCCAGGTAAGCGTCCAACTGGTTATTGCAGTCGGTCCGTTGACGATGGTGATGGCCGCTCCAAAGGCGCTCGTGTTTTGCGGTGAGATTGTGTAGTCCACAGTGCAGCCGCCACCCCCGGAGGGAGCAACCGTGAGCGCGATGGTGGTGGTTGCGGTCGTGCTCCCTGAGGTTCCGGTAACAGTGACCGTCGACGTGCCGACAGTGGCTGTGGCACTGGCCGTGAATGTAAGTACGCTGGTCGAGGAGGTCGGGTTGGTGCCGTAGGCAACAGTGACGCCGCTGGGCAGGCCAGTGGCGACAAGAGTTACGCTCCCGGTGAATCCGTTCACGTCCGTTACCGTGATGGTGTCAGTTGCTGTCTTGCCCTGAGTTACTGACAGGGTGGTCGCAGAAGGCGCAAGCGTAAAGCTCGGCGTCGAGGTGGTGACGGTGAGGGTGATGGTGGTCTTTGCGGTCGTGGTCCCGGAGGTTCCGGTGATGGTCACCGTAGCCATGCCTACCGTGGCCGTGCTGCTGGCCGTCAGCGTGAGCACGCTTGCGCTCGTCGATGATGCAGGACTGAACGATGCGGTCACACCGCTGGGCAGGCCGGTTGCCGTAAACGATACGCTGCCGGTGAATCCGCTCACGTCCGCCACCGCGATGGTGTCAGTGCCGGTCTTACCCTGCGCAACCGACAGAGAGGCCGGCGAAGGTGTAAGCGTGAAGCTCGGCGTAGTTAGGGGATTAACGGTGAGCGCGATAGTGGTGGTTGCAGTCGTGCTGCCGGAGGTTCCGGTGATGGTCACCGTAGCCGGGCCGGTGGTAGCCGTGCTGCTGGCAGTCAGCGCGAGCACGCTTGCGCTAGTAGAGGATGCAGGGCTGAACGATGCAGTCACGCCGCTGGGCAGCCCAGTTGCAGCAAATGACACGCTGCCGGTGAATCCGCCCGTGTCCGTTACCGTGATGGTGTCCGTTGCGCTGCTGCCCTGAGTTACAGACAGCGGCGACGCCGAAGGCGCAAGCGTGAAGCCAGGCGTTGGTGCGGCGCCGTTGACTGTGCAGTTAGTGCCGTTGAGTGCGAACGAGGTGGGTACGGCGTTGGTGACGTTGTTCCACGTACCGTTGAATCCCATGCTGGAGTAGCTGCCTCCGGCGGGGATGGCAGTGGTTCCAATCGCTGTCACAATTGCACCGCTCTGGGTTTCCGTCCCGCCCCAGAACTCCGAGATCGCTTGCCCATTGGCGAAGGGCCAGGTCAGCGTCCAGCTTGTTGCCGGTGACGCCGGAAGAGCGGCCGTTCCCGTGTTTGTGATGACGAGGCTCGCTCCAAAACCACTTTGCCATTGGCTTCCAATCGTATAGGCAACAGTACACGCAGATACGGTGACCGTAAGGGAAACTTTGGTGGTTGCAGTCAGAGTGCCGGAGGTTCCGGTGATGGTAACCGTGGATGTTCCAGCGGCGGCCGTGGCGCTGGCCGTGAGAGTGAGCACGCTGCTGCCGGTGGTGGGGTTGGTACCTAGCGAAGCGGTGACTCCGCTGGGCAGGCCTGATACAGCCAGGGTAACGCTGCCGGTGAATCCACCCTCGTCCTCAACTGTAATGGTGTCGCTAGCACTGCCGTTTTGAGCCAGTGAAAGAACGGACGCCGAAGGAGAAATCTTGAAGATGGGCGTTGCCGATCCAAACCACTCCGGAAGTTCGACGGTTCCGGCCGGTTTACCATTGGGGTCATAACTGGTGTCTCCCGCGCTCAGAGCGGGAACTGACCAATTCCACCAGAAGACACCTTTCATCCATGAAGTCTGCTGGCTGAAAACCTCAAAGAATGCTTCATAGCAATCCGCTTGCTCGGTTGGATCGTATCCGTCGGAAAGACTGGAGTTCCATGGCTCTGTATTTGTGCCTGGAGTACTTTCATAGCCAAGTTCCGTGAAGATGACAGGCTTGTTATAGGTGGCGCTAAGGTTCTCGAAAGCCGCGACGGCATTGTATCCACCGTTCTCAGGGCTATCGGTCCAGGCGGATACCAACTGGGCAACCGTGGGATCGGTCTGGGTGGTAAGGCCAACGTATCCATCCACGCCGATAAGATCGACAAGAGGCCAGAACGAGACCGTGCTGAATTCGTCAGCGGGGCCAGACGCATTCGCGGCATAGGCAATCTGTCCGCTATAGACCGCCCGGACAGCGGCGATAATGTTGGCCCAGTACGTCTCATTGGCCGCAACGCTCAGGGTCTTGTATTCGGTACCGATGACCAGGCCTTCAACGTTGTTTGCCTGCGCGAGTGTTGCGTAGTGAACAATGAAGGTTTGGAAGCTGGCGAACCAGGCAGGGATGCTGGTTGGCTCGAATTGACCTCTCCAGGTTCCGTCCAAAGAGTCCACGTGCGGCTTGAGGAAGACCTTCATCCCCTGGTTATGAAAACCTTGAATCGCGAAGGCTACCTGGTCGTCCAAAGGCGTCTTCGTGCTATCGGGCGCAATGGTTGTTGACGTGCCGGTCTGGACATACTGGGTAACAAGCACCGATGCATAGTTGGCGCTTGTCTGCACGAGCTGGTCCGACGAGGTTGTAGCGGCACCAGTGGCAACCGGAGGATCTTCGTAATTCCCGTATTCGTCAAACCACCAGGAGGTGTACACAATGCCGTTGTAAGTGAACCCGCTTTTGGTCTGCCCAAAGGCCTTCGGCGCGACGCCAACAATCACAAGCCCAGCCACTACGGCAAAGACGATGAACAAGCGGGTGATGCAATTTGAAACTGTGTATGTAAGCTTCAAGGCTTCACCCCCGTCTGAGTCAGGCACCAGCTCGGAACTGCAATCAGGCTGCCGGCCTGAAGACCGTCAACACCGCCGACTAGCCTCGACTCGGAGCACTCCTCCTTAGCCGAGCAGCCGTTGGTGCATCCTAGAATCTTCGTGACCTGGAGCGAGACGGAACGAATGCTGAACGATTTGACCGTTCCGCAGAACCCATCGCCCGACCATGGCAGAACACACACTGTGTCTCCCACGGAGTGGCCAGAAGAGCGTGCGCCGGAAGCAAGCAGCAACGCCGCTATATCGGTTTTTCCGGTCCTCTCCGCAACTTCCAGAGCTGTCCCTGTGCCGCGCGAAGCCGCGTTCAGATTGGCGCCTGCCGCGATGAGGGCCTGAACAGCCTCGATCTGACCGCCTTGGGCCGCGGCAATGAGTGGGGTCCGTCCGTCGGCCGATCTCGCATCGATGCCTGCTCCCTGAGCCAGAAGTGAGCGGACCGTTTCGGTTTGACCCATCGATGCGGCAACAATAAGGGGCGTAAGCCCATGTGCGTCACGGGCGTCCATCCGCACATCGTGTTCCGGGCTGGACCGCGCCGCCCCCTGGGCCCAGGTATTCGGCCCAACAATGATGGGCGCTGATAAAGCTATTGCGAATGCGAGGTGTAAAGCGCGCGTCCTGCCTGGCAACCTGCTGATTGTGCGCATCGTGGATCCTCCGTTACCCGTCGATTTCGATTCCGTCCAAACAGTTTCGGAACGGCAATTTCCCGCGTGAAGCGAGCCTTTCATGCTTCACGGGTACGTTAATGGCAGCAACATAGCCGTTAATATCACGCGAGCCTATGCGCCTTTCGCAATATGATGACGGTAGAAACTCTTCTGACAGCAAGAGGGATGATCAAGGCATCGCCGTGGTCTATATGTGTGCGGGCTCTCGAGTTATGCGAATCGATGAAACGAGGAAGATGAATTAGGCTCCGCGCGGGAAGTAATGAACGCGGATTTCGTGATGCAACCTGTGCCTCCACACTTACATTTCCATCTCGTAAACAAGTAACTATCGAGACAGATGTGTTATACCAACGTACAACTAAAGCACAAAGATAAAACGTTTGAGTTGAAAGGAGTCAAGTTACTAATGGGCATTGCACTTAAGTAACTACGATACTCCGCGAGGTGCCGCTTATCGCAAGCATACTTAGGGTAAGTCAAACAACACCAATACCCTGCGGCGACTTGCAAGAGGCTTATATCAATATCAAAGCGCATTGACATGGACCGATTGTTATTACACACAACAGTGATCACTTTTATACACTCAGAAATGATCAAAACAGCGCATGACCTGAATCTGACAGGCAAGGAAAACAATGGATTCTACCGAGTAAGTATTCTCCTGCAGAGCCGACGTTTTCGATCGCTGGCCCAATCAACCCCATGTCTATCTGGCGCAGATCCTGCCCGGACATGCATGTCAGTCCATCCAGTCCCTCAATCAGATGCTCCCGCCCTATGGGCATCTATCGAACCACGCTGACTTCTGTGCTATCTACATGATTTGGTCCGACGGATTGCCTTCAGCGCCCGTAGATAGGATTGCCCCAGGTCACGATCACAAGACCCGGGGCAACCCCATCTACCGTTTTTTGGACGTGCGCTATTCTCCCGAGGTCATGGAACGTCGATTGTTGTGACGCTATACGCGGGTAACGTCAACGTCAGCGATGATCCGCTAACCGCCATTGTCCCAATGGACACGGGCGTTACCGGACTCCCTGCTGTGCTTTGTGCCGAAGCCGTGGTTGCCGTCATTTGATACAAGCTGGCCGTGCCTGACAGGCTTAGCCCGCTGAGCGCTGCCACCTGGGACGTGTTTGCCCGATTGATAACCACCATCACAACCCGGCCCGGCGTTGTGCTGTCTGTGCTTATGTAGGCCATCACACTCCCGGGGTTGCTGGAGATCGTTGCCACCGAAGTATCTCCGAAGTTCGAACCGGCGCCATCAAAGTTGCGATAGGCGCGGAAGCCCGCGAGTTCATAATCGTAGGTTCCGCTCGGCGGCCAGAGCATGGCTGCGAAGAGACCGTTGCTGGCATAAACGCCCAGCTGATCCGCCTGTGCAACTGTGCCGGCGATGTTGTTGAATCCACCTGTTTCGTACTCGCTGATGGAGAGCTTGATCGAGGGGAATTCCGCATTGATCTTTGCCTGCAGCCTGGGCAGGAACTCGATGGGCGCGCCTCCCAGCACGGAGTTGACCCACGGATTGCTGTTGCCAGGATCGGTAAAGGTTGGATCCCAGAGGTTGCGCGGAGCCTGCACAATCAACTGCATATCCGCATCCGACAAAGTTGCGGCGGTCAGGCTGGTCACACGGGTGCTTCCTGCGTCGTAGTCTTCTGGATACCAGTGGAAGTCATAGGCATCCACCAACGGCTTTCCGAAGGTCGACGAAGCGGTGGCCAGCGCCTGGAAATACTCGTCAGTGAACCAGTTTTCGCCAGTTGGAGTGGTGCCGGTGACTCCGGACTGGAAGTTGTAAACGCCAAGGAAACCGTAGTGCGACGGTCCAAAGATGATCATGTTCGGGAACTGAGTCTTCAGAGCCTCCGTCACTGACAGAGTCTTGGCAATATAGGCGGCCGGCGTAATTTCCGTCGGACCCTGTACTTCAAGATGCGTCGAATTCCACAGATCCGGTTCATTGTCCAGATCCACAAAAGCTGGTGTGGCCGTGGTGCCGTTGAAAAGTTCCTTCGTGGTAGAAAGCTGATTCATCGCCCACACGAATTCGTCGTCGTAAACATCGCCAGTGTCCTCGCCGCTGACCACAACAATCGGCGGTGTCGTGGTAAAGGGAGCGGAACTGACAGAGCTCTTCTGATAGACGACATCCTGGAACCTTGCCAGATCCGGCGCGTTGGTTGTGGGGACGTCGCCGGACTCATCTGCGGATACCAGCCCTTGTATCGGTATCGTGAAGAGGGTGGCTTGTCCCGCGGCAATGTTGGCATTGATCGACGGATACACTGCAAATCCCGGAATCGTACTGGCGCTCAGGAAATCATCGCTCTCATAGTTAAAGTCGCTGCCGGCGTTGGAGGCGTTCGTTGTCCAGTTATAGGCTGTCCATCGATTGCCGCCCATGCGGAAGATCGTGACATCCGGAACGTTGGGAATCGATGCATTGGTGTTTCCGTCGATTCCGTAGATATAGGGTGAGATCTTCTGGGTTTCCGATGGATTGACGCTGATCGTAACATTTGCAGGGACTGTGCCGGGTTCAGCGAAGACCTGCGTTGAATCAGCGCCGGTGCCATTCGCGTTCACCGCCGCGACCACATAGTAGTAAATGGTGCCGTTGGTCAAACCGGTGTTGGTGAAGCTGGTTGTCGTCGACGTGCCGACCGAAGTGTACGGTCCGCCATTAGTGGTCGAGCGCAGCACGTTGTAGCTGGTGGCAGTTAAGCTCGCCGACCATGCAAGCGCGATCTGCGCATTGCCAGATGTAGCCGTCAACCCGGTCGGAGCCAACGGAGGAGCGCCGCTCAGCGCGCCGCAGAGGGTTCCATTCACCGAGAATGCCGTCGGAGCCGCATTGCCGCCAACCAGGGTTCCATTGAAGCCTATGTTGGTCACGCTTCCACCCGCGGCGACTGAGCCGTTGTAGCTCTCATTCGTCACGGTCACCAACGCGCCGCTCTGTGTTTCAACGCCGTTCCAGAGAGACGAAATCGTCTGTCCGTTGGCGAAGGTCCACTGAAGCGTCCAACTGGTCCAGTTCGTGGTTCCAGTGTTCTCGAGGTCGATGGTCGCGCCGAAAGCTGTTGAGCTTTGCGGCGTAATCGTGTAGACAACATTGCACGCAAAGCCAGTGGTACCGGAAGAGACGGTGATGCTTACGGCACTTGAGGTGCTGGTGGCGTCGGTCGTCGATCCGCCGTAAACAGCCGTCAGTGAGTCAGTCCCGGCTGCCGCGAATGAGGTCGCGAGCGTTGCCACGCCCGAGCTCAACGTTCCGGTTCCGAGTGAGGTTGTGCCATTGAAGAAGGTAACCGTCCCGGTAGCCGCTGAAGGCGAAACGGTAGCAGTAAGGGTCACGCTGGCGCCAACCGTTGGTGTGGTGGTGGATGCGGTGAGGGCGGTAGTAGTGGCCGTCTTGGTGGCCGTACTGACCGTGATTGTGACTGCGCTCGATGTGCTGGTCGCAAAGGTCGTTGATCCGCCGTAAACCGCCGTCAACGAGTCCGTTCCCGCTGTTGCAAATGAGGTTGCTAGCGTTGCTACACCCGAGCTTAACGTTCCAGTGCCGAGCGAAGTTGTTCCCGACATGAAGGTGACTGTGCCGGTTGCCGTTGAAGGCGCGACCGTGGCTGTCAACGTAACGCTGGTGCCCACAGTTGGCGTTGTGGTGGATGCCGTGAGGGCGGTAGTAGTGGCTGTCTTAGTGGCCGTACTGACCGTCACTGTAACTGCGCTCGATGTGCTGGTCGCGAAAGTTGTCGACCCGCCGTAAACAGCCGTCAATGAGTCCGTTCCCGCTGTCGCGAACGAGGTCGTAAGTGTTGCCACACCCGAACTCAGCGTTCCGGTTCCGAGCGAGGTCGTTCCTGACATGAAGGTGACCGTGCCGGTAGCCGTTGAAGGCGCAACCGTAGCAGTCAGCGTGACGCTGGCGCCAACCGTTGGCGTGGTGGTGGAAGCAGTGAGGGCGGTAGTAGTAGCCGTCTTGGTGGCCGTACTGACCGTAACTGTAACTGCACTCGAAGTGCTGGTGGCGTCTGTCGTCGATCCGCCGTAAACAGCCGTCAATGAATCAGTCCCGGCCGTGGCGAACGAGGTTGTAAGCGTCGCCTTGCCTGCACTTAGCGTTCCGGTCCCGAGTGAGGTTGTTCCCGAAAAGAAGGTGACTGTGCCGGTAGCCGCGGAAGGCACAACCGTGGCAGTCAATGTGACGCTGGCGCCAACAGTTGGCGTGGTGGTGGACGCGGTCAGCGTTGTGGTGGTCGCGGTCAACGCAGCGCCGCAGGTAACGCCATTGACGGCGAAAGACGCAGGCACAGCATTTGTTGTTCCGTTCCAAGTGCCGTTGAATCCGACTCCGGTTACGCTGCCTCCGGCGGCAACACTGCCGTTATAAGGCTCGTTAGTTACAGTTACATTCGCGCCGCTCTGGGTTTCAATGCCGTTCCAGAGGGACGCAACAGTCTGCCCGTTGGCGAACGTCCATGTCAGCGTCCAGCTTGTCCAGGACGTTGTTCCCGTGTTTTGAATGGTGATGGCCGCGCCAAAGGCGCTTGAATTCTGTGGGGAAGTTGTGTAGACAACATTGCATGCCGCAGCAGCGTGAGCACCGGGAGCAACAAGGGTTAGAAGCAGGGCCGCGAGTACTGGAAAGTACCCGCTCAATCGGCGCGCGCATCCGCGCAAACGGGAGGTAGTGAACTGCTGAGACATGATTTCTCCTTGTGCATTCCGTAGCCCACCCAAATCTATGGGATGGGCGACATTTCGATGTGTCATGCCGGTCTAGGCAGTCGTATCCCTCAGGTCGAGGCGATAGGCTAATGGCACGTCGTTTGAGCTGTGCGAATTGTCAAATGACAAGAAACAAAAGGGGAATGAGATGAATGATGCACCGAGCACGCGTGAATGAGTGAGGAGCGCGCGCAGCTTTGAGAAGATGAATACCTTTACACTCGGCACGAACTTTCACTAGGGGGAACCCTGCCGAGGCAACGAATCAAATAGGACTGCAGTCTGAGCCAGCCCAAAAACCGCCGGGAAAGTACAGTTGCATCTATGACCTGTTTCCGGACATCTTTGTCGTACGTGCAAATGCGGAACGAACACTAAAACGTTTAAGTAAAGTAAGTCAAGACACCAATGGTCGCCACCCTAAAGTAACGTGCCACGTGTCAAGGGTTCTCTGCACAAGCCCTGCAACCCCAAATATTACGGGCAGAAAATGGTCGAAAACCTGTGAAAATCCGCTGTATGTCGTTGATACTTCTTGGGATAAGTTTTCCGCAATTTCGACCCGGATCTGGACGCTGGTCGCCATTGAAGAACTGTCGCCGATGGTGCATTCGATGAAGTCATCGTACGGGCTGCTCAAGCCTTGCGGCCCAAGATAGAAACTCATGCGACCGAAGCACCGGCGAGAATGGCAATGCACAGTTGATTTTGGCAGAGTCGACAAAATACGAGTCCCTCGTCTTCTTGACCGGGAGACTCGCCATTCGTCATTCACAGTGCATTACCAGCCAACAGCCACGAGCGAAGTGTCCGGGTTTAAACAACCTATGTCGCTCGAATATCCACCCGCATCGACGTACGGGAAGGCATACTGCTGCATGTTGATGGCTTGGGCTTCTATCCACTGCGCGTCGTGGTCGTAGGGGTTCCAGCTGATAGAAGCTGGCAGGATTTCCCCACATTCCTGGGCTAGTTAGCGCTCCGGCCGCGTTGAATTCAGGCGTACCGGAGGTCGATGCGGTATGCCGGTAGATTGCGGCGGAAAGAGAAGGAGTGGAACCTGGCCCGGAACCATTCGGCCCCGCCTCCGGAATTGTGATTCCGTTGAACGACCAGATGTCCGAGATGTAATCGGCGTAGTAGCTCTGGTCTGCTCCGCCAGCGTTGAAGCCCGCTCCGCTTGGTTCAATGATCCGATACGGGGCATCAATCAGGTCCGACTGGAAGTCGCCCCCTGGTGTCGAAGGAACCGCGTTGGCATAGCGTTGGAATGTAACCGACCGGTCTTCTGTGAAGGTCTGTTCATTTTCTCCGAGCGCCACATTGGTTCCGTAGCTGCAAGTCAGATTGATAGAACTCACGATCACAATGCAGTTTCTAGAAATCTGCAATTCCGGTACCAAAGCTCAGGCCGGCGGCGCATTCGCACCCGGCCTGAGCTTTTGCTGGTTTGCTTAGCGGATTTCAATTCCATCGATCAGTGGTTGATTCGCCGTGCCATCCGTGAAGGCGATCACTATATCTCCGCTGCTGTTGGCAGCGGCGGTGAACGTCTCTACCAATGCTGCGTACTGCGCGCCGACCGTCTTGTAGATATCGAAGTCAGACAGTACAGTAGTGCCGTTGATGGCAACGTTAAATACACGTTTGCCGGTTGCGCTGAAGTAGTTCTCGGAGAAGTGCAGCAGCACGGTATGCGAGCTGCCTGCAGTCATTCCTGGAATCGTGTAGGTTGTAACTCCGGCCCGCCCGTACTGATACACGCCCATCGGGGCTGCATTCGCGCCAGGCTGTGTCAGGTTGATGGTGTGCGTGGTGTGCGAGTTATCTCCGCCGCCGCTGAAGTACTCATCGGCCACAAAGTTGGCGTCGCCGCCGTTCGCATCACTCTCCGCCGGACCGCCGGATGCGATTGCAACGAATTCGGAAGAGGCTGGTAACGTCTCTGCGCTGCTATACGCCGAGGGAGACGTAGTTCCGACTATGTCGTACGATTCCACCTCGTAGTAGTACGTCGTGTCGGGAGCCAATCCCGTATCCACATACTGCAACATCGTCGCAGCCGGAATACCGGTAGCAATTTGAGTGTAGGGGCCAGTGGCGGTCGTTGCGCGAAGCACAGTAGCGTACACGGTGCAGCCCGTGGCCGTGGTGGTTCCCCAGGTAACGGTGATCTGGCTGGATGAGTTGGCCGTCGCGAGGACCGCTTCCGGTGTGTTGGGCAGACCAGTGCAGGATTGTGCGGCTGTCGTCTCAACAGTAACTGCCGGGGTCGAGTACGCCGATGCGCCTTTCTCATCGACCGCTGTCACTGCATAGGCGTAGCTGGTTGATGGATTCAGTCCGGTGACGGCGTACCCTGTGGTGGTCACCGCGCCTGAACCGGATACCGGCGATACCGCCGTGTATCCGGGAGGGGTAGCTGAACTTACGCTGTACACAACGTAGTTCTGCAAGGTGCAGCCAGTCGGCAGACTGACCGCATTCCAAGTCAAGCTGATGGAGTTAGACGATGGCGTTCCCGCCAGACCGGTTAGAGCTGGAGGAACTGCGCCGCACGCTGCAAGCGTCTTGCCTGAAGCTGCCGGGGACGATTGTGGTGAGGCGCCATTCGGGTCGATCGCCTCAACAGTGTATGTGTGCGTGGACGAAGCGGCCAGTCCAGTGTCGAGATAGGTTGTGCTCGTCAGGTCTGTGGCGAGAGCAGTGGTCGATCCGTCGCGGAAGATGCTGTACGAGGTGATGGAGCAGTTGGCCGAAGGTGTCGGCACTGTCCAGCTCACAGTCATCGTGCTATCGGTATCTCCCACAGCCGTCACGCCGGTCGGCGCAGACGGATCTGCAGTGCAGCTTGCGCCGGCCGTGCCGGGAGCAACGGAGGTGAGTGTAACGCTGCCAGACTGCAGCCCTGGCGCAGTGGCCGTCACGGTTACCGTTCCGGGAGTAAACGTGCTGCGCAATGCGATCTTTTGCAGTCCGCCTTCAAAGTTCAGTTCGGGATCGCCCGGGGCGTGGAAGAACGCGTTCGGTTCGCCGCCAATAACCGTAGTTTGTGCATTGGAGAACGCATCCTGGTAGTAGGTAGCGCCCCATGCCGGATCGTAGACAAGCTGCTGCGTGCCGCCTCTGTATGTGGCGACAGCGGTATTGTTGATGGAGAAGGTGACGTTGTCTGCGGCGGTGTACACCAAGTTACCCGCGGAGTCCTGCACCTCCGCCTGTACCAATGCCGCATCGGAGCCATTCGCGGTCCAGGCGAAACTGGTGCCATCGGGGCGGATTACCTCAGGAAGAGCGGTTAGAACGATCTTCGATTCGGCGCCAAAAGTTGTCCGCGTGTCGCTGACTCCCGCAATCGGATTGCCGTTGACTCCGTCTAAACATTCCGCTCCCACAGTGCCTGAGGCCCAGTTCACCATCCAGTGCACCTGACCAGGAAGGGTGATTGAACTCTGGGACATGTCCGTACTACCGGATGCGCCTGAGTAGCCTTCCCAATCATTCGGAACCTGATCGGCAAGCGCCGCTCCGGTCAAAGGATCCTTGGCAACTCCATTAATCAGCAGGCGAACCGCCGGGCAGTTGCTGAATGCGTTCTCTTGAATCGGTGTGCCGGAAGTGTATTCGTAGGCGCGATTCCAGTGATGCGCCAGGTGCACAACTGGCTTGATTGAGTAAGGCACCCAGTTGGCTTGGTAGACGTAATAAAGCAGCCTTGGGAACCGGTTCTGGTCCACCATCGACAGACCCAGCGAGCGAACGTAGTTTGACATATTGACAGGCGTGCCCGCCGGGTAATCGAAGTTATCGTACTCAAGCCACGTGCAGGTCTCGCCCGGCGTGTCGGCAAAGTACCAATGCGACATTCCGAAGGTGTTGGCCGCCCGGGCCTGGGCCCACGGGTTCTTCACCGGACCCACGAACGCGAGTTCGTAATCATAGGTCAAACCACGCCCATCTCCCTTGTTGGTCCAATACTCAGCGCCAAACGCCGGGTTCTCGGGGTATGAGTGCTTCTGTCCCGTCTCGCAGCCGGCTCCGTCGCATAGGTCGAGGTAAGCATAAGCACTGGGCGGTGATGTGCTCCCGTCGTAGCCACGAGATCCTTCATAACGCACATTCGGAGCAGTGAGCGCGGGATATGTCACTCCATCGCCGCTGGTTCGATTGGACGCGACGGGATTGACCAGGGGCGAATTCGCCGAGACGAGGTTGTCCCAGTACCCGTCGATGGACTTCAGCACGCCCACCAGGGGCCAGTTCATTCCACCATTGTCCGTCTCCCAATCCAGAATCGAAGGGTGATTGCGGTCGTAAATCACCATGTCGCGATGAAGTTCTTCCTTCAGGAGTACATCGTTAGGATGTTTCGCAACGTTAGCGGCAGTCCAATTGCTCTCGCCGTCGCCGCTGGGCTGGTCCACCATCACGCCGTAAGCATCGGCCGCCTCCAGAAACTCCTCGCTCGTCGAGCAATGGCCGGGACGCCACACGTTGCCGCCAGCAGCAGTAAACTGGGCCAGATCGCGCCACCAAATCTCATCGGGAACTGACGATCCCAGAGCGGGATAGTCGTAGCGGCTCGCACCGCCCCACAGATGCATTTGAATGCCGTTGAAGTACGGGAAGTTCGTATCCCAGGTGATGGTGCGGATGCCGAGAGGGCTCGAAACCGCATCCACCACGGTTCCGGCCACGCTGAGGATGTGGTAGACCTGATACATATATGGCTTTCCGACGGTTGAATTGTTCGGAAACCACAAAGTCGGATTGTTCACCGTGATGCTCTGATTGAACGTGGGCGCCGGGAGAGTCGCAGTCGTCAGTTGTGACGGATCGGTCGCCAACGGCAACAGCGCCTGCCCTCCCGTCGGCATTGACCAGGGCGGTAACGATACCGCCGGGGCAGTTTGCTGAGCAACAATGTTCCCCTGCTCATCCACGATCTCTGTGGTCAATGTGACATTGTTCACAGTGGCCCCGGATTCGTTCACGACATTCGTTTGCACGGCCACGACGGCCGATTCAGCGGTTGGTCCGGTGGCCACCGTAGGGGTCTCAAACATCGTTTGCACGTAGGTGCCCCAGGTCGCTTGATTCGAATAGATGTTCTCCGGAATATGAACCGGGTTGGTGACATACATATAAACGTTGCGGAAGAGTCCCGTCATCGACTGCCCAAAACGGAAGACTTCGCAAAAACTTGGTGTCGGGGCGGTCGACGAATTGCCGTCGCCAACGTAAATCGCGATCACATTGTCGGTGCTACCGTCGGCAACGACGGGAAGCTCAACGATCACCGGAATGAATCCGACCGTGTGGGTCACACCCGTATAGGTGGTAGCCTCGCTGATGCCGGGAATATACACGCCGTTGAAATAGACCTGAGTTGTCGTGTGCGCGCCTTCCAGGGCCAGCATGAACTTCTGGCTCGCATACTTTGGATCCACCTTGAAGTGCAGGCGGTACCAATAGTCGCCCTGCTGCAAAGAACCCTGTCCGCCTCCGGAGGTCTGGTTGATGAACGTCCGGTTCTCGCTGCCTTCCCAGGGAAGGCCTACCTGCGTCCAGGTTCCCGTGGTGTCGGTGCTCTCCACAAACGTCTTGGAAGTATAGAGAGCGTTCGTGGAGGCCGAGTATCCGTGTCCTTGCTTGTTCTCGACCCACCAATTGCTTTGCGGCGCAGTCGAAGTCGTCCCCGAATTCCCAATGTACTGCGGAACACCAGCAGCGAGGTTAATCGAGAGGCGTGGTGACACCGGACCCTGTGCGCGCAAACTGATAGGGCACATCACCGCGACCAGCAACAGGAGGATCATCAGGACCGGCCAACTCCTGCCAATCCGCCGCGACTTGGTGCCTGTAGAACAATGTCCCTGGGGATCAGAATCGAGTTTCATGTTGACAGGCTTGAGGCTGCGGGTGTGGCCGACGTTAACTGCAGGAACGGTCTGGGGATTCATGGGGCTCCTTATTGGTTGATAAACGACTGGCTTTTCGATTGATCAACAGCTGGCTTATCGAACGAAGGTCGCGTACATGCAAACGGGCTTGGGGACAGTTGACGAGATGCTTCGCATTCCCTCGCTTTGTTGTTAACGGGTTCGGGGAATGTCTCAAACTGGAAGTCGGAGAGCCCCCGTGTCGGCGGCGCTTTCCGCCGCCGGTCCGAGGTCTGCTCGTTCACTTACCGGATTTCAATTCCATCGACCAGGGGTTGATCCGCCGTGCCCTTGGTAAAGGCGATCACGATATCGCCGCTGCTGTTCGCAATGGCCGTGAACGTCTCTACCAATGCTGCGTACTGCGCACCTACCGTCTTGTAGATATCGAAGTCGGAGAGCACGGTTGTACCATTGATGGCAACATTGAACACGCGCTTGCCCGCTGCGCTATAGTAATTCTCGGAGAAGTGCAGCAGGACCGAATGCGTGCTGCCGGCCACCATCCCGGGAACCGTGTAGGTTGTAACTCCGGCCCGCCCGTACTGGTACACCCCCATGGGAGCTGCATTCGCGCCAGGCTGAGTCAGGTTGATGGTGTGCGAGGTATGCGAGTTATCTCCGCCGCCGCTGAAGTCCACATCGGCAACGAAGTTGGCGTCTCCGCCGCTTGCGTCGCTTTCCGCCGGTCCTCCTGCTGCAATGGCGATGAAGTCGCCAGTGGACGCCGAAGTCTTGTCGCTCATGATCGTAGATGCTGCCGAGGTGCCAAAGGCGTCAACGGCTGCCACTGAGAAGTAGTAAGTCGTCGATGCCGCAAGGCCGGTGACAGTGTACGTGGTGCTCGTTACTCCGCTGGCGGCAACCGTCGTCGGAGGCGACGCCGTTCCGTCGTCAACTACATACGAGCTGACCGTGCAGTTCGCCGGAGGTGTCGGCGCCGTCCAGCTCAAGCTGACAGAGCTCGACGTGGTAGCCGTCACCGCCAACCCCGTCGGCGCGGGAGTGACCGCCGCGCATGCAGCGCTTGTCACGGTGAGTGTAACTGTGTTGCTGGTGATGGATCCAGCGTTGTTGGTAACGGCGACGTAGAAGGTCTCGCCGTTGTTCGCTGACGTGGTTGCTGGTGTGGTGTAGGAAGATGCTGTAGCGCCAGAGATTGCGGCGCCATTCCCGTACCACTGGTAAGTTGGTGCGGGCGTTCCGGTGGCTACCACGCTGAAGGTGGCCGTCTGGCCGACGGTCACGCTTTGTGCGACAGGCTGCGTCGTGATCGTGGGAGCGACGTTCGCAGCCGGAGTCTTGTCGCTGACAATCGTAGAAAGCGCCGAGGTGCCATCGGTGTCAACGGCTGCAACCGCGAGGTAGTAGGTCGTCGAAGGCGCAAGGCCGCTGACCGTGTACGTGGTGCCAGCCACTCCACTGGCAGCCACCGTCGTCGGAGGTGACGTCGTTCCGTAGTACACAACGTAACCACTGATGGTGCAGCCTGTCGGAGGTGTGGGCGCTGTCCAGCTCAACCCAATCGAGTTGTCAGTGGTCGAGGTTACTGTCACGCCTGTGGGGGCCGCGGGGACAGTGTTGCATGCGCTGGCGGTCTTGATCGCTTCGATGCCGTTGATGAACGGATTATCTTCACTACCGTCAAAGAGCTGCACAATGATCTGGCCGTACTTATCGGCATTAGTTGTGAACTGCTCGACAAGCGCCTTATCGCCGCCCGCCAAGGCATACACGTCGAAGTTGGCAAGAATTCGTGTTCCGTTGAGGTTAACGTTGAAGATGCGCTTTCCTGCCGCAGTCCAGTAGGTTTCAGCAAAATGCATATTCACGGTATAGGTCGCGTCCGCTTCCAGGTCGGTCAAAACATAAGTGAAAGGAACGTAGCGCTCCGACTGATAGACCGCTGCCGGCGCCGCATTGGCCACGCCAGAAGTCGAGACAGTCGCCGTCGATGTGGACGTATCGCCGCCGTTGAAGTCTTCGTCGGCGACGAAGTTACCCTCAGCAGGGCCGCCCGAGTTGATGGCGAGATCGGTGATGGTTCCTGGAGCAGCGCCAACAGGATTGCTGCCCGTGGCCGGGGTTATCTCGATCGCGTTGATTGTTGGATTAAGATCGGCAACGGTTGAGGTTCCGGCGGCGGTTTCGATCTCGATGATGCCGTATTCGTTCGCCTGGGTGTAGAACTCTTCCGTGACGGCCTTGTTCTGGGCGCCTGCGGCGGCATAGATGTCGAAGTTGTTGAGAACAAGATCGCTATTGATGGAAACGTTGAAGTTGCGCAAACCAGCGGCGGCATGGGCAAATTCCACAAAATGCAGCCGGACGTTATAACCGGCCAGAGGAGTCAGGCCAGTAATCGTCCACGCAGCGGCGCCCCAGCGCTCCGTGTTGTAGACCTCTTGCGGCGCTGGATTCGTCACACCTGACACATCAACCGGCGTAAGTTGTGCTGGCGGACCAGGCTGCCAATGGAAGTTGGTAGCGCCACCCAAAACAAAGTTGGAAGCCATATAAGTGCCAAACGCGTATCCGCCTGCGCTCAATTGAATTCCAGTACTGTTGCCCGGAGCCTGCGTGCTCGCAGTTGCATTGGCCTGGGACGATTCACCGCCCCAATTCGCGGAGACAACCGTGTAGTAATAGGTCGTGCCCGGCTGCAGCCCGGTCTGGACGTACGAGGTTCCGGTGACTCCTTCGGCCACCTCAGTCGTATCGTCCAGAGCGAATCCCGATGTGGTGCTGGCGTAGATGTCATAAGTAACATCCGCTGTTGTGCTGGCCGTCCATGAGAGGCTGACTGCGTTGCTGGAGGTCCCGATAGCTGTTAGGTTAGTCACCGGAGCCGGAACGCCGGCAGTCCACGTATTGTAGTGAACATACTGGATCGTTAAATTCGACGGGAATCCTGTGCCGTTGGGAGTGCCACCGTTGCCGCCAATGCCAGAGCTGAGAATCAGCTGATAGGGCTTGTTCGTCGACCACTGATCGGTGAAGCCCATATTGTATTGGTGAATCTCTCCATACATCACGCCATCCAGAAAATACTGGAGGTGATAGGGAGCCCAATTCGTAGTGAATTCATGGAAGCCGTTATCGAAGGTCGTGCTGCCAGTCAGGTTGACGGCTGAGCTGAGTCCCCCATATTCGTAGTAGGTTTGTCCGTCGGTTTGTCCACCGTGGATTGTGGATCCGTTATGATTGGCGGTTTTGGCCTGAATCTCCATCATGTCCAGTTCGCCGCACCATGGCCACGGCGTTCCGGTATTGTTGCTGGCGCCCATCGACCAAATCGCGGCGCCCATGCCGACGGCAGAGGGGTTCTGGGCAACGAAATCGAATTGCCCGTACGGCCCCATGCCGGTAGTAGGCAAACTCTTCAACCTTGCTGATGTGTAATTGGTCTGGCCAGAACCAGGGTTGGCATTGTAGGTCATCGCAATGATGAGATCGCCATTCCCATCGAGATATACATTCGAGAGGCTGTCGCTGGTGGATTGGATCGTTCCATCGCCCCAGACATTTCCGGTGTTGTCCTTGACTTCGTTTGTCCAAAGGTTGTGGTTGTACGTGGTGTTGGCTGTGCCATTGAAGTCATCGCCCCAAGACTCAGTCCATTGCGCGTGCAGCGTAGATGCGGACAGGAAAGATAGGACGGCGACTAGAATGCTCAGACTTGTCGTTAGAAATGATGGATTCCGCTTCACAAAAATCTCCTCGTCAGTAACTTGAAATCGGTTGGTCATGCAGGGCCATCCATATAGACCCGAGGCCATTCTGCGGGCCGGTTGCACATCGTGCCGCAGGCCCGCATGATTAGTTGGGTTTGTCTTAGCGGATTTCAATCCCCATGATGAGGGGTTGATTTGCCGTTCCGTCGGTGAAGGCAATCACGATGTCGCCGCTGCTGTTGGCGGTGGCGGTGAACGTCTCTTCCACTGCTGTGTACTCCGCTCCGGCTGTCTTGTAGATATCGAAGTCGGAGAGGACGGTTGTGTCGTTGATGGCAACGTTGAAGACGCGTTTACCCGTAGCAGTGAAGTAATTCTCGGCGAAGTGCAACAGCACCGTATGCGAACTACCGGCAGTCATTCCAGGAATCGTGTAGGTTGTAACTCCGGCGCGCCCGTATTGATACACGCCCATGGGAGCCGCGTTCGAGCCAGGCTGCGTGAGGTTGATAGTGTGGGTAGTGTGGCTGTTGTCTCCACCGCCGCTAAAATCTTCATCGGCAGCAAAGTTGGCGTCCCCGCCGCTGGCATCGCTCTCAGCCGGGCCGCCGCAGGCAATGGCGATAAAGTCAGTCCCCGTACCGCTGGCCGATGTCTTGTCGCTGACAATCGAAGACGCTTCGGAAGTGCCATCGGCATCAACGGCCGCCACTGAGAAGTAGTAAGTCGTCGAAGCCGCAAGGCCGCTGACAGTGTAAGTGGTGCCTGTTACTCCGCTGCTGGCGACCGTAGTCGGAGGCGACGAAGTTCCGTCGTCAACAACGTACGCGCTGATCGTGCAGCCTGTCGGAGGAGTGGGCGCCGTCCAGCTCAGGCTGACGGAACCGGAAGTGGTAGCCGTGACCGCCAACGCCGTCGGCGCGGGAGTGACCGCGCTGCAAGTGCCGCCCAGCGTGGTGCCGCTTCCCTGCGCCGAGGCTGCCGATGAGCCGGCGCCGTCGACAGCTTCAACCACGTAATAGTAAGTGGTCGAGCCAGCCAAACCTGAATCCGCATACGAGGCGCTCGTCAGGCCGGAGGCGATCTGATTGGTCGAGCCCGGCGTGAAGCCGGAGGTTGTGCTGCGATAGAGATTGTAGCTGACTGTGCAGGACGAACCGGCGGTGCTGGCGCCCCAGGTTACGCTGATTGCACTGGAAGAAGTTCCCGCGCCGGATGGCTTTCCAGGAACGCTCGGAGCTGCCGTGCAACTGCCGCTGTTGCCTCCCCAGGTAGTTACAAAGCTGGTAATATTGCCCGACTCGACTGTCGTGCCGCCATTATCAACCGTGCCGTTGTTGGAGGCCAGAGTGTAGGTGATTTGACCACTGCCCGCCAGGAAGACGGTAACCGCATCATGGAATACCACCCCGTCGGCGGCCGGAGCGGCGATCCCACTATTGGCGATAATGTCGACGCCCTGGTTGAAATAGGAATAGACGCCGAGACCGTACGCCGTGTGAGTGGCGACCGTTGGCGCGACGATATAGGATGCGTAACCATCGACGTTGCCGTTCATCCATGCCGACTCACTGGGCACGTCATAGGGCATTTCGCTCTGATAGAAGATGGTCTCTCCACCCTCGCCGTTCCACTCGACCTGCTCCGCCTCGTAGTGCTCGACGGCGAGGCCGAGTGCCGTGACGTTATCGCTGTTGACAACCAATCCATTCAAGGCGACGTTACCGGTCCAGGAGGCGTCTGCTCCATGGTCCGCACGCCATGACCACATATTGTCGATAATTACGTTGTCGCTATCGATTTCCGTGGCTACTGTGGCGGTTCCGGCAGTAGCCCCACCTATGCGGAAGTTCACGTCGCTGATCGATGTCGGGTTGCCGGCGTGGCTCACGCGGGGCGCGCCTTTGACTCCCACTTGCAATAGCACAGACGAGTTGACCGGGCCCGCGTCAATCAGGAATCCCGCGAGCTGTACTCCGTCCACATCTGCAACGGTCATTGCGGCCGTGCCGTTCTGCGGAACCAGGTCCGCGTAGCCGAGACCAAGCACCACCGTGTTGGCGTTCGTCACATTGATGGAACTGGAATATTGATAGATACCGGGAGTCAGAATCAGGTTCTGCCCGGCTGCCAGTGCAGCGTTGATGGTCGCCAGCGATGTTGACGGCGTGGCTATCAGGAACGTGCTGATCGCCAGAGAGGTGCCGGCACCGAGGCCCCCGTTGCTCCAGTCCGTGCCCGATGAGTTTGTTCTCAAGGACGGAGAAAAGACCCAATAGCTGCCGCCGCTATCGGTATAGAGGAATGGCTTTTCACGAACCACCGGAGTTGTGGCAAGCGTGGTCATGGCGCTGGATCCGCTGCCGAATGGATTGCTTTGTGCCGGCGCGCCGGAGACACCGGAAAAGACGAAGTTCCAAACGTACCCCTCGAACTTTCCAATGGAGCTATTCCGCGTGTACCACTGCTGCTGAGAACAGGCGTTTACAGTTCCGGTGATCTCGGAATCCGCGATGAATCCGCCGCTAGCCTCACCGCAATTTGTGTTCGTCAGCTCCAGGCCGCCCGAATTGTCCACCAGCATGCGCCGAAAGTCCGCGCCCTGTGAAACGCCCCATTGATAAGCGCCCGACGGGGCGGTAACTTGCATGTTCTCGATTGAACGCCAGAAGTTAGTGGTTAAGTTTCCGTTGGAATCAGTTTGGTTGGAGTTCAGATAGCCATTGCTAATGTGCACAGCACTTGGTGTTTCGCCGAGGCCCGCGACAGACTCGTAATAACCCACTTCGGCCTCCACGCCGGTATAGGTGCCCGGTGTGAATAGCACCGCGTAGCGATTTGTACTGAACTGCGTGTTGACATTCAGAGTGTTGAGCGTCGAATTGATCGACGATATGGAATCGCTTGGCGTGAAGACATACACATTGGGACCGAAGACCGTATTGTTTTGTGCGTCTGCGGCACCTCCCGTGGAGAGGACCGTCAAGAGTGCAGCGCCGAGGAGCAAAAGCCGGATCGCCAGGGTAGGTCTATTTCTTTTGAAATTCATTCGAATCTCACCTCAGAAGTTGTTTTGAAAAGGTCTCGGGCAGTCCGCCGATGCTATCGTCGTTGCCTCCGGCGCGTTGGAATGTCGAGGCGCACCGAAAAGGAACAGAAAGAGCAAGGGAAGAGCGGTGCCGTCGTTTGGGATGCGAACATTGCGAATCTGAGGCGTCGAGGAACCTGGCATCCCTGATCATCCGGCCGCTTCCCTCTATGTTCATGACTTGCGAAGTTTGCAATCTTCAACCTCGACAGCCTTGACCCCGGAATCGGCGGATGGCAAGTTAATTTGGGTTTATTAACCGATACACTGCTTGATTGAAACGCCACTACCCGCGTGTGTCACCGGGTCGGGGAACGTTATATTGAAGTTCACGTCCTGCCTAAAAGCAATCGCGGTCAGACTAGGGCAGAGCCCTCTTGGGTCCAGCCCCGGACACTGCGAAGGGGTTTCGCTCTTCAGACGGCTTTCGTAGATCATGGCGAATGCAGGCGAAATGGCTCTGAAAGGAATGTTCGATTTACGTGATGTCTCGAATCCGTGCCGATGATCTCGAGTCCCCGAAGGCCCCTCAAGTCATGTGAGATAGATTGATCGCGGTTGGTTCCGTGCCTGGGTCAGATTCGGTTCTTTTGGAAACCGCACAGGCGGGTAGGTCCTGGAGGTAATGTACTTTTCGCACCGTCTGTCTCGAAAAGAACTTGGACCGCACAAGCGCCACTTCATCATCGTTGCCGACCGTGGAAGTGCCAGAGTCGGCGTATCAAGGTCGAGTGCAGTCGTTACAAACGTTGGTTTATGTCTTTTATCATCATATTGATATGGCTCTAGGTCAATGCGAAGTCTTGCATGTTCCTCTTAGCGTTAAAAACGTTAAGCGAAAGCGTTAATTTGAGCTGGTAAAGAATCGAGCCCGAATTATGTTCGGATGGTTATAATGGTCGCCGCGTCGGAGACGTTACCAATGGCCCCCGAAAATCTCGTCATCAGCACGGAGCGGGAAGAAGAATGGCAGGAGCTGCAGACTGTGCTTCAGTCCGGCTTTCTCGACAAATCGCAGAACCTGAAGCGCTTTCTGGAGTACGTCGCACATCAATACTTTTCAGGCAACCATGAACCGGTGAAGGAATACAGCATCGCCGTTCAGGCGCTCAACCGTATGCAACAATTTGACCCGCAGTCTGATGCCATTGTGCGTGTAACGGCTCACACATTGAGGAAGAAACTGGAGCAGTACTATGCCACGGAGGGTGCCGGCCACTCAATTCAGATCAAGCTTCCACCCGGTAAGTATGTACTGAAATTCGAGCGCAAGGAGCGAGCGACCTTACCCACAGCGGCTGCGCCGCTACCCGAACCACCTGTCCAAGCTGTTCCGGGTGTAAGACCGTCGCAACAGATGACATCGCTGCACCTGGCTTTTCTGGGAGTCGTGATTTTGTTGTTGCTTGGAAGCTATTTCTTCCACTTCAGTGAATTGTATCCACGATCCGACAACCCCAAGCCCCCTGCAAAAACCATCGAGTCTCGCGCATTACCTGAGGCTGCCGGGATCGCAGCAGATAAAACCATCCGCATTCGTTTTGGCCCAGCCTCGCGCCCCTATACCGATGCAGCTGGCCAGACGTGGCTCGCTGATCGGTTTTGCACGGGGGGCTCCACCTTTTCACACCCAAATCATCTGATTCAGGGAACAGACGATCCGGCGCTTTTTCAAGAAGGACGTGAAGGGAAATCTCAATGCAGGATTCCCGTTCCGCCCGGGAACTATCAACTGCTGTTGTTATTTGCTGAAACCGCCGGGGATAAGGTGGCTGCTCGTCAAGTGAACTTCAAGATCAACAATGCGTTGACCGCTGAATTGGATGTTGTGGATGAAGCTGGCGGCGACGACATTGGTCTCGGCAAAGTCTACACCGGAATTCATCCGATGGATGACGGCACTATCCACTTGGACTTCGTCTCAGATGGGGCATTTCTCGATGCGGTCGAAATCACACCGGCACCATCTGATGGTGCCGCAACAGTGCGAATGATTGCCGGCCCGGTCGTCTTCCATGACAATGTGGGAAATACCTGGCTGCCGGAACGTTTCTTCCAGGGGGGCAGGCGGACGTTTCATCCGGATAACTTACCAAAGAACGACAATTCCAAGCTTTTCGAATGGGCGCGGTACGGGCATTTCCATTACCGCATACCGGTTGTAGCAGGCAAGGTCTACAAATTACGATTCTATTTCTCTGAGAGGTGGTTTGGTGTCACCAATGGAGGTCCAGGGGGACAAGGGAGCCGCGTTTTCGATGTTTACTGCAATGGCAAGACGCTGCTTAAAGACTTCGACATCCTCCAAAATCAAAATGGTGGCACTGCGGTGATGACCTTCGATCATGTAAAACCCACCGCACATGGCATGCTGGAACTCGACTTCATGCCCGTCAAGAATTATCCGCTCATCAACGCCATCGAGATAGAGTCCGAATAGATCCGGTTCCCCATTATTGATTTATTGGCTCCTCAGGTAGGACTCGAACCTACAACCCTTCGGTTAACAGCCGAATGCTCTGCCATTGAGCTACTTAAGATCGCCCGCCGGAGCACGTTTTGAGGCACACTCTTCGTTAAACCTCTCATAGAAAAGACAGTTGAATCGGTCCATTAAGCGCTGAAAAATGAAGGACTTTCGACGTCGCCCACGATCCGCGCGTTTGCTGTTCCCGCCCCTCCTCCCTTTCGCGGATTGCTATCGGTACATCCCCGATTATGACCGATTTTGAAATAGGCTGACGACAAAATTGACTACATTTTTTGGGGAGCCTTTAGGATCAAAGTGGCCGGGTTTTTCCCCCACACCCGCGAATCAGATTGCTTATGAAGAATCAAACACTCAGCCCGTAGATCCAAATCTGCGAAAGACATGATCAGGAATGAACTGAACGGAGGGCAGACTGATTGATATCGTTCCCCTGCCGCTGGCTGACTACACGGCGCAGTGTGTGGTCTCGGTCGATCGATCGTACCGAGGAGGGGACGTGGGCCAAATTGTGGATGGCCTTTGTTTCAACGACTTACAAACCCGTGGGGAACGCCTAAAACCACCCAAGTCGTATAAGAACTCGCTTTTTGTGGATCGGAAATGAAGCATCATTTTCTTCTTTGCCGAGATGCTCGTTTGACGCCTCAGAGGGTAAGGGTAGCTTAGTCGTATCGCAGTGCTTCGATCGGATCAAGGTACGCGGCCTTTCTTGCTGGATAATAACCAAAGCCGACACCTACCAACGCAGAAAAGAAGACGGCGAGCAGGACTGCTCCCGGGCCAACGGATGTTGCCCAACCTGCCATCTTTGAAATCAGGAACGATGCGCCAATGCCAATGAGTATTCCGATCAACCCGCCTGCGACGGATAGCGTGATCGCCTCTACCAGAAACTGTGTAAGAATGTCGCGCGTCTTTGCGCCCAGCGCCTGGCGCAGCCCAATCTCCCGCGTGCGCTCCTGAACTGAAATCAACATGATATTCATGATGCCGATGCCGCCGACCACCAATGACACCGATGCCACCGCTGCCAGCATCACAGCCATGATGTGCGAAGACGCTTCTTGCGCCGCGAACAGCTCTTCCAGGTTGCGGATTGAAAAGTCATTGTCATCGTTCGCTTGTAGATGATGGCGCTGCCTCAACAAGGCTGTAGCTTCTTCCTGCGCGGCCGGAATCTGAGCGCCGGATTTGGCCTGCATCATGATCGTATCCACAGCGTCAGCGTTGGCCTGCTTGACACCGATGACTTTCCGCTTTGCGGTAGAAATTGGAAGCAGAATCACATCGTCCTGGTCTTGTCCAGACGAAGACTGCCCCTTGCGCGTCAGAACCCCAACTACACTAAACGGAACGTTCTTGATGCGAATGGTTTGTCCAATTGGATCAGCTCCATCGAAGAGGTTGTCTACCGGCGTCTGGCCAAGCACGGCGACTTTGTTGGCACTATCTACATCCTGCTGCGCAAACTCCGATCCTTCTGCGACCGTGAGTTCGCGAATGGTCAAATAGTCCGGTGTGATGCCAAGGATGCTCGTAGCCCAATTGTTGTTCCCGTTCACCACTTGTGCTCCGCCGCGCACCATTGGCGACGCAAGAGCAACATCCGGACATTGTGCCATCAACTCCCTGGCGTCCGCTTCTGACAGCGTCACCGCGTTGCCTGTACCGAGCCGCACTCCTGAACTGCTCATGCTTCCTGGGATGACGATAATGATATTGCTGCCGATGCTGGCAATCTGCTGCTGGATCCGTTGCGTTGCTCCTGACCCGATGGCCACTGTTGCAATCACGGAAGCAACGCCAATCACAATTCCCAGCATGGTCAGCGCCGAACGAAGCTTGTTCATTCTCAACGCTCGGAATGCAATTCGGATGGAAGAGATAAGCTGCTTCATCCCCCCACCTCCGTTCGAACAGGCGTCATTGCCACCGCCAGAGGTTCCTTGACTGGTTTCGCAACCTCCGCGTCCGCCACAATCAGGCCATCGCGGAATCGGATGATGCGGGCCGCGTACGAGGCGATCTCGTCCGAGTGGGTAACCATCACAATTGTGATTCCCTGGGTCTGGTTCAGCGCCTGGAAGATGTTCATGATCTCGGCGCCATTGTGCGAGTCAAGCGCCCCGGTCGGCTCGTCAGCGAGAAGAATCTCGGGCTTGTTGATCAGGGCGCGTGCAATCGCCACGCGCTGCTGCTGCCCTCCCGAAAGTTGAGCAGGAAGGTTGTGCTCTCGCCCTGCAAGCCCGACGTCTGTCAAGGCACGCAAACCGAGTTCATCTTCGTTTGGAGTATCGCTGCCCTTGTAGAGCAAGGGCAGCTCCACATTCTCCAGCGCATCCATGCGGGGCAGGAGATTGAAGTTCTGAAATACAAAGCCGATTTTTCGATTGCGGATTTCGGCGAGTTCGTCGCGGTTCATCCCTTCTACCGATGTGCCATCCAATAGGTAGCGTCCGGATGTGGGCCGGTCAAGGCAGCCCAGGAGATTCAATAGAG
>Ga0187847_10000780_pt1 | contig 32389 bp, 27 predicted proteins | sample June2016WEW_4_10_FD_132458 | JGI IMG/M metagenome (GOLD analysis project Ga0187847, IMG submission 132458) | Peatland microbial communities from SPRUCE experiment site at the Marcell Experimental Forest, Minnesota, USA - June2016WEW_4_10 | ecosystem: Environmental > Terrestrial > Soil >...
TCCGGCCATCCCGGCATGTGCCCCAGAGCGTCGAGCAGATCCTCGGCGTAGTCGGTGATCTTGAGGTAGTACATCGGAATCTCGCGCCGCTCGACCAGCGCGCCGGTGCGCCAGCCGCGGCCGTCGATGACCTGCTCGTTGGCGAGCACGGTCTTGTCGACCGGATCCCAGTTCACCACGCCCGTTTTCAGATACGCGATGCCCTTTTCCAGCATGCGCAGGAACAGCCACTGGTTCCAACGGTAATACTCCGGGCGGCAGGTCGTGACCTCGCGATTCCAGTCGAGAGCGAAACCGAGCGCCTGCAACTGACCCTTCATGGTCGCGATGTTGTCGAAGGTCCACTTCGCTGGCGGCACACCGTTCGCCATCGCCGCGTTTTCCGCGGGCAACCCGAACGCATCCCAACCCATCGGCTGAAGCACGTTCCTGCCGTTCATGCGCATGAATCGGGTGACCACATCGCCGATGGTGTAATTGCGCACATGACCCATGTGCAGGCGTCCGCTCGGATACGGGAACATCGACAGACAGTAGTATTTCTCGCGCGCCGGGTCCTCACTGACCTCGAAGCTCTTGTGCTCGTTCCAATAGCGCTGTGCCTCCGCCTCGACCGCGGTGGGTTCATATCTTTCTTGCATGGTTACGCCGCAGAATACCTTAAGATGCGCACTCGCCGCGAACTGCGGCAGTGCGACCTGACAATAATGTAATGCGCGTACCCAAGTTCGCCTCCAGTTTCCCGGGCGGCCTCGGACTGGCCACGGTCTCGGGCTGCCTCTGGTTCCTCGCCTGCACGCCCTTCGACGGGTCTGCCGCCGCGTGGATCGCCGCGGTTCCGATGCTGGCGGCGGTGGACCGCGCGCCCACCTATCGGCGCGCGCTTTTCCTCGGTTGGTGGGCGGGCGTGGTCGAGACCGGCGGCGGTTTCTACTGGCTGATCGACACCACCCAAAGGTTCGCCGGCTTCCCGTGGATTGCGGGGTTCCTGGTGCTGTTGCTGTTCTGCGCGGCGCGCGCACTGATCTTCTTGTTGTTCTCGGCCGTCGTGTGCTCGATCCGCCGGCGCATCGCCGTGCCCATGACGCTCATTGCGCCGATTGGCATGGCCGCGTGCGAATTCCTGGTACCGCAAATATTTCCCTGCGGCCAGTGGATCACGCAGGCCTGGCATCCGCTGGTGATTCAGATCGCCGAGATCACCGGACCTTGGGGTGTCACGGCACTCCTGATGATGGTGAACGGTGCGCTATACGACTTGTGGACGGCTCCGAAGGCCGCGCGGATTCCGGCGATATCGGCCGCTGCGATCCTCGCGGTCGCGCTGATATTCGGCGCGGTTCGCATGCGGCAGGTCGATGAGCTCGTCGCGCATGCGCCGCAGCTCAAGATCGGCTTGGTGCAACCAAACATCGCATACAGCAACGATCCGGATTTCTCGCCGGAGGAGGCGCGGCGCGAACTGACCGCGCTTCAGGAGGAGTCGCGTCGACTGGAAACCTCAGGCGCGCAACTGGTGGTCTGGAGCGAAGGCAGCTATCCGGTTGCGCTGCCGCGGGAGCTCTACGCCGATTTTCCGCCGGATTCCGCAGCGATGATCCGACGCGGGCTCGAAGGCCCGGTGATGATCGGAGCGGACACCTACGACTCGGCGACCGGCGACGTCTACAACTCGGCGATTCTCGTCGATCGCGGCGGCGCAATGACGGGGCGCTACGACAAGGTCCAGCTGCTCGCCTTCGGCGAATACATACCGGGAGTGCAGCTGTTCCCCTGGTTGAAAAGAATCGTCCCGTTGGGGAGCTCGCGCTTCACCTCCGGCACGGGGGCGCGCGTCCTGAAGTATCAAGACCCCGCCGGAACTTCCTGGGGGCTCGGCCCGGTCATTTGCTACGAGGACATCCTGCCCGACTATCTCGTCGACATCGGCCGCGCGCATCCCAATGTACTGGTGAACATAACCGTCGACTCGTGGTACGGGAAACGCGCGGAACCGTGGGAACATCTCGCGCTGGCGGTATACGCCAGCGTCGAGCTGCGCGCGGCCATGGTGCGCGCGGTGAACTCGGGCATCTCCGCGCTCATCGATCCGAACGGCAGGGTCCTGGTCAAAACCTACGCGGACGATCCCTACCGTGAGCCTCGTCCGGCGGAGGGCATCGTGGTGAGTGTGCCGCGCCTCCTGGGCGGAGACACGCTTTTCGTGCGGCTCGGATGCTGGTTTCCCTATACCTGTACGGCGGCACTCGCCCTCATGGGCTTCATCGCATTCAAGAGGCGCCGAGTCTCTCCATCACCCGGACGATGATTGTGGCAGCGCTCTAAACGCCCGCGGGAGGCTCCGGCCGCACTCCCATTCGCTCGGTGTGCTCCACCCGATCCGCCTTGATCTGCAGGGCACCCGAGGAAGTTTGCAGCGTGAACACCACGTTGCCCACGAAGGTCTGCGTGGCGTCGCCGTCCTCGATGACGCGGCTGGAGTGCAATTGACGGGATCCGGCGAGCGGCAGCGAGCCCTTGCGCTGCACGACCTCGTCCGCGGTCAGCTCCAGCACGACCCGGTCCGCCTTGATCTGGATGGGCTCCCCGGTGCCGATCACGTCGATGCGAACGTCGCCCGAAAGACGCATCGCCTCGATTTCCGGACCGGCGTAGTCGGTCAGCGCTTCGGCGTTGCTCGCGGAGAACGACGACACGGCCCCGACCGGCAACTTGATGATGGCGTCCGATCCGCTGGAATTCGCGGGAATGAAGAACGTCTCCGGCTCGCTGTGGCCTGCGGCGATGGCGGACGCGGCGCACAATAAAAGCGCATAGCCGACTCTGGATACGATGGCTGATTTCACGATGGGGCAAATGATCGTCGCGATGCCCCGCCAATGCAACCTTAAGGCCGGTTAAGTAATCGAGGCGACGGGTAAAGTTCTGCAAAGACGGGCGGTTTCTGTCTCACCGGTGAATCATGTCGCACGCCGCAGACGGCGCTTGACGGCGGACAGCACTGCCGTGAGCTCCTCGATCCGGAGCAGCGCGGCGGCGGCCAGGAATGCGGCTCCTGCGACGAATACCGTGCCAAAGAGCATGAAGGCTTTGCTCCAGAACGCCTGGGTGGCCCAATCGGCCAGGAGCCAATGCGTGGAGGCCCAACACACCGCTGCCAGCACGCATCCGGCGGCGCTGATCTTGAACAGGGTGAGCAGCAGCCGCCGGGAATCCAGGGTGCCCAGATAGCGATGCATCAGCGCGTACAGCAGCAAAAAGTTGCAGGTCGCGACCAGCCCGGTCGAGAACGCCAACCCGCGGTGTCCCCAGCCCAGATGAAACGTGAACAACCAGTTGAAGAAAAGATTGAGGCCCACCGCGAGAAAGCTCACGAGCATCGGCGTCTTGCGCCGGTCGAGCGCATAGAAGGCATTGACCAGCACTTTCAGCGCCGCGTAACCGGCGAGGCCGACGGCATAAAATCTCAGCGCCCCGCCCGCCTGCAGCGCCTGGAAGGCATCGAATTTTCCGTGCTGATAAAGCACCGACATGATCGGCTCGGCGAGCATCATGAGTCCGATGGTCGACGGAATCGTCAGCAGGAACATGAGCCTCAGGGCGCGCGCGAGTTCGGACCGAAACGCCGTCATTTGATTCGCGACCACGAGCCGCGACAAGAGCGGCAGCGTGACCGTGCCGAGCGCGACCCCGAACAAACCGAGGGGAAGCTGCATCAACCGAAAGGCGATGGCGAGCCAGAATATTGCGCCATCGCCGAGCGTCGAAGCAAACATGGAATTGACCAGGACGTTGACCTGGGTGGTACTTGCCGCGATCACCGCAGGTCCCATCAGCGCCAGGATGGCAAACACACCCTTGTCGCGCCATTTGAAATCCAGATGAAACCGGTACCCCAGCCCTTTCAGCGGCGGGAGCTGAACGGCCAGCTGCAGGCCGCCACCGATCAGCGTGCCGATCGCGAGCCCGACGAGCGCTCGGGGTCCGAAATGTGGATCGATCATCCAACCGAGTGCGACGCCGCCGATGATCGATCCCAAGTTGAAAAAGCTCGACGCCATGGCCGGTCTGCCGAAGATGCTCTTCGCATTCAGCATGCCCATCACCAGCGCGGCAAGCGATACCAGGAGGATGAAGGGGAACATGATGCGCGTGAGCTGCGCCGTCATTTCCGCCTTCCCGGCATGGAAGCCGGGCGCGATCAGCGCCACCAGCTGATGCGAGAACACCATTCCGAGCGCACACAGCGCGCCCAACACCAAAAAAGTGAGTGTCGCCACCTTGTTCGCGAGCCGCCACGCCGCCGCATCGCCTTCGCGCGCGATCGTCTTGCTGAACGTGGTGACAAACGCGGTGGACAGTGCGCCCTCCGCGAACAGGTCGCGCAGCAAATTGGGTATGCGGAATGCGGCTGTGAAGTCGTCCATCGCCGCCGCGCCGAACAGCGCGGCGCACACCTGCTCCCGCACCAAGCCGAGCACGCGGCTGCACATGACTGCGAGCCCGATGATTCCCGCGGCGCGGGTATTCAGGCGCTCCGTTCGCTCGTCGGGCGACGACGGCTCAGCGGGCGACGGCACGGGCGACGACGAGCTGGGAGGCCACTTGCGAGGGCGGGCTGGTCCTTGATCTCATTTGAAGTTTTAGGCCTACGACGCCCGGTAGTGTAGCGCGTCCGGCAGCGTCCACGGGTCGGAGCGGCTGCCTCGATGCGCCGGCTATCGGCTCAGCGCTTGCGGGCGCCCGTCGATGAGGTGATTTTCCGGATCGCGCCGGCGAGCGACTTCGCCGACTCCTCATAGTCTTTCCAGGCCTTGCTCTTCGCAAGCAGCGCCGCAGCGGATCGCACCGTGAATCGCATCGGATCGAGCCCGTGCTTGACCTCGCTCCAGTTGAGCGGCATGGACACCGGCGCGCCGGCTCGCGCGCGCGGAGACAGGGGCGCGACCGCGGTGGCGATGCGGTCATTGCGCAGATAGTCCAGGAAAATCCGGCCGACGCGCTGACTCTTCGACATGTTGTCCAAATACTTGGTCGGGCTGTCCTGCGTCATTTGCGCGCACACGACATGCGCGAAATTCTTGGCGGGAGGCCATTCCACCGCATGGGGCGAGGCACTATTGAGCGGCGTCACCACATGCAACCCCTTGCCGCCGGTGCTCTTGCAGAAGGACTCGAGACCCACGGCGCGGAGTCGCTCCCGCATTTCCAGCGCCGCGTCGACCACCGCGTCGAATTTTACGTCGGGCGCCGGGTCGAGATCGAACACCAAGCGCCCTGCAATCTCGGGCTCATGAGGCGCGCAATTCCACGGGTGCAGCTCCAGCGCTCCAATTTGCGCGACCGCGGCCAAAGCTTCGACGCGGTCGATCTGCACGTACGGCGCGCGGTCTCCCTTGACCTTGACCAGCTCGAACAGATTCGACATGCCCGCCATCGCGTGGCGCTGGAAAAAGTTCTGGCCGCCGATCCCGTCCGGCGCACGCACCAGCGAGCACGGCCGCCCTTCGATATGCGGCAGCATGAAGGTCCCCACACTTTCAAAATAGCGCGCCAGATCGAGTTTCGTGACCGGGCGCCCGTCGCCCGCGTCCGGCCACAGGGGCTTGTCCGGCTTGGAGATCGAAACGCCCAGGACCGTGGGGCCCGATCCGACGGTGCGCGCCGCAGCCACTCGCGCGCCCGCCGCCCGCGTCCCGGCTGGGCGCTTCTCGGCTGCGCGCGCCCCGGTCGACCGCGCCCCGGTCGACCGCGCCCTGCCGCCGTTGCTTTCCCTGCGCAGTTCGCGCTTTTGCAGCTCCTCGTCCGGGGCGGGATCCGTTTTCTCGACGACTTCCGGCCTCTCGGCCACCACCTCGCTCGCGGGCTTGTCCTGCCGCAACCCCTTGAAGGCTGCCTGCCGGATCATTCCGGAATCCGTCCAACCCGCGAACTCGATTTCGGCCACCAGCCGAGGGCGCAGCCAACGGACGTTCCGCTCCTTGCGCGGGGCGTTTTCCCCGCCGAACGGGCTCTCCTCCACCGTCAGCGCCTTGAGCTGCGGCAACAGCTGCTCGGCGGTTGCTCGTGTGTAGCCGGTACCGATGCGGCCGACATAGACGAGGTGGCCGTCGCGATTGACGCCCGCAAGCAGCGAGCGAACAGTCCCCGCCTCGGTGGTCCACCCACCCAGGACGACCTCGTGCCCCGCACGGCACTTGGATTTTTGCCAACTATCGCTCCGCCCCGAACCATACGGCGCCGCCAAGCGCTTGGAGACGATGCCCTCGAGTCCCATGCTGCACGCGGATTCCAACACCGAGTCTCCTCTCGATTCCAAGTGACTCACATACCGGATGTGCTCCCCCGCCGCTCCTCGCAGCAATAGCTCGAGCCGGGCTTTGCGTTCGCTCAACGGCAACGCGCGCAGATCGCTACGCTGCTCGAACAGAAGATCGAACGCGAAATAGACGAGATCCTCCGATCGGCCGGCGGACAATGCCGCCTGCAGCGCCGAGAAATTCGGTACTCGCCGCTTATCCAGGGCGACCACCTCGCCGTCGATCAGGCAGTCGGGTAAATCCGCGGCCTCCTCGGCAATCGAGGAAAATCGGTCGGTCCAATCGAGCGCGCTGCGCGTCTTCAGCGTCGCCTTGCCATCGATCACGCGAAGCTGCAAACGGTAGCCGTCGAATTTCACCTCGTGCGCCCAGCCGGCCTGCACCGGAGGAGTCGCCACCAATCGGCAGAGTTGCGGCTCCACGAATTCCGGAATCCGCTTGATCGTCGGCGCTTTTGCCGGCACTTTTGCCGGTGATTTCACCGACGCCTTCGCCGCTGAGTTGGGCACCGGCTTTCGAGCCGTTGGCTTGTCGACGGCCGGCGAGGGCTCCGATCCCTTGGATTTCCAAACCGCATCGGCCCGTGCGCCCCTGGCGCCCGACAGCATGAACGGCTTGGGGGCGCGGCCTTTTCCCGCCGCGATCTCGCTCATCGCACGGCCGGAGGCGACGGATCGGTCCTCCGCGATCAGCTCCGCGCCGCCATCGGCGCGCGCGCTCGCGTCGCGGTGTTTGATGAGCAACCAATTCGTGCGTTTGCCGCCGCTGCGATCCTGCTTCATGCGCACCAGGACCCAACTGCCGTGGAGCCGTTCGCCGTCCAACGTGAATTTCAAATCGCCGGAAAGCAGTCCCTGCTCAGGAGATTTGGATCCTTCGGGCGTCCAATATCCGCGGTCCCATAGCTGTACCGTTCCCCCGCCATACTCGCGGGCGGGAATCGTGCCCTCGAAATCGCCGTAGTCGAGCGGATGATCCTCCACTTCCACAGCCAGGCGCTTATCGGCGGGGTCGTTCGATGGTCCGCGGGTCACCGCCCAGGACTTGAATACCCCGTCGAGTTCGAGCCGAAGATCGTAGTGCAAACGGCGCGCATCGTGCTTCTGAATCACGAACCTGAGTCGATTGGAGGCGGCGACTTTTTTCTCGCCGCTCGGCTCGGCCGTCTTGGAGAAATCGCGCTTTTGGCGATAGGTCGCGAGTGCTTGCTTGGCCATGGCCGGCGCCCCCCCTTCGCTCGCTCACGCCGCTCCGGGCGGCTCCGAATTCGACACGCGGCAGCGACGCTCGTCGGTGAAGCGCGATCCCTTACCCGAATCGAAATCCACTGATCGGCTTTCCGGCGATGGACTCGCTGAAGGTGCGGATGCCGCTCTCCCCCGCCGCGGCCCCGGCGGCGACCATCAACGGAAGGAGATGCTCGGCACGCGGGTGGGATTCACGCCCGCCCGGGGCATCCCGCCACGCCGTCAAGCGCCGGTCGCGCGCTTGCGGGTCCTTGATCGTTTCCTCGAGCCAGCCGTCGAACGCCTCGGCAGCCTCCGCACCGTTCCCCGAAAACATCGCCGCAAGATTGTGGTAGCTCATGCCGCTCCCGACGATGAGTACTCCCTGGTTGCGAAGGGGGGCCAGGGCTCGGCCAATCGCCAGATGCTGGCTCGGGTCCAAGTTGTGCTGCAGCGAGAGCTGCATGATGGGCACGTCCGCGCGCGGGTAGATCAACATGAAGGGCACGAACACGCCGTGATCCAAGCCGCGCTTGGAGTCGAGATTGAGATCAAACCCCGCAGCGGCGAGGAGTGAGCGCACGCGCGGCTCGAGATCCGGGGCACCGGCGACTGGATATTTCAGCCGATAGGTGCGCTCAGGGAATCCGTAGTAATCGAACAAGAGCGTCGGCCGTTCCGCCATGTTGACGGTGGGCTGTTCGGTTTCCCAGTGCCCGGAAATCACCAATACCGCTCGAGGCCTCGCGCCGAGGCTTGCATCGATCCCGCCAAGATAGGATGCCAATCCGTCCCACCGATGCGGGTCGTCCGGCGGCGGATCCATGAAGAAACACGGGCCGCCGCCATGCGGAATGTACAAGGTCGGCAGCATATTGAGGTCGTCCACGCGCAGCGAATTTCGGCCAGGTCAGATTAGCCGTCGCGATGGGGGACGTCAATTTCGGCGGGCGCCGCCGGCGATTACACGCTGGCGTTCAGGTTGTTACCGACACCGCTCAGCGAATGAACGCCGCCGCTTTGAAGATTCTGCAACAGGTTGTTGAGGAAGTTCTGCAGCGCGGTGGTGGACGACTGATTGGCAGCTGCGCCAGAGGACGCTGCCGATGTGCCCGCGCCGGCTGTGTTCATCAAATTCTGATACGCCGCGTTCAAATTTGCCGTGGCCGAGTTGGCCGCCGTGCCCGAACCCACTTGCCGGACGAGCGTTTGCAATGAAGCCACGAGGTTCGCTTGGTACTGTCCGCCTGCTGCCGCGGGTGTCGCGCCTGAGGGTAATGCGGAGGTGGCGGGGGCCGCGCCGCTGGTGCCCGCGCCGCTGGGGGCCGCGCCGCTGGTGCCCGCGCCCAGCCCGTCCTGCTTCAATGCCTGGAAAAGCGTATGCATGAACGCCTGAACGTTCGCCCTCGCACCGTTTGTCGACGTCGAACCGCTGGCAGCAGTTGCACCCGCCGTTCCCGCAGTGGTTGCCGCCGCCGGCGCAACCCCCGAGACGGCAGCCGCGGCGCCGACGGTCTGCTGCAGCGATTGCAGGATGTTGTTGAACAGAGGCGTCGACGCCCCCACCGGGAGTTGACCGATGGGGATGCCGCTCGTACTGCCCGTGATGCTCGACGTGCTCGAGGTGCTGCTCTTGTCCGCCTGGGCCCCTCGTCGATGGCCATGGGGATGAAAGCCGACGGCGGAAAGTACCGTCGATGCAGCGGAGGAGATGGCGCTTAAGCTCATGAGAGTTCCTTCAGCCTGGAAAGTGTGTCATCGGTCAGGGCGGCAACGGTTTGCCGCCGTACGCTGCCGTTGCGGCCGCGGATTGCCGCCGTGGCGCGGACTTGCCGCCCGCAGGCGGGCCGTCTGCGCATCCGGCAGGTCTGCCCTCGTATCTCGGTCAATCGATCGAACCATGCCGGGGGATAAAGCAGCTTCCATGCCAAAGGCGAAGGTGGGCACTTCAGATTTCTGAATGCGGGCCGATAAGGTGGCATCGACGTCACCGGATTAGATTATGTCAATCAACGGCATTTCGGGCTTTCACGGCCGCTTCGCGCTGCAATCGCCGCCCCACCTCTCGGCGGGTGTCACCGGCACGGGGAGCGCGCAGAATTCGGCGGCTTCGAACGGGCAAGCGGCCTCCGGGACGAACCTGTTTTCAAGCCTGCTGGCTGCCTTGACGCAGGCAGCCGCCGCTGCGCAATCGGGAGCGGCGACAACGGGCACCTCCAATGGCGCGACGAGTTCGACCGGCTCCGCGGCCTCTTCCTCGGCGGCGCAGAGTTCGAGTGCCTCGAGCACGAATCTGGCGCAGGACCTGCAAGGGTTTCTGCATGATCTCTTTCACGCGCTTCGGCAAGCCGGCGGTTCCCGCGGCGGTTCGGGTCGCGGAGACAGGGCGCCTGCTGCCGCATCGAACGACACCCCCTCGGATGGCTCCTCATCCTCGGGCGTCGTCGCCGCCACAGCTTCGCCGGTCGTCGCGCAAGCCGCGAGCGGATCGACCGCCGCGTCGAGCGCCGCCGCTTCGACCTCGTCAACGGCCGCGACCTCCGCCGCAGCCCCGACTTCTTCCACAGGCTCGACATCTTCCACGGCCTCGACCGGCGCATCTGCCTATGGGCAACAGGGAATCGTCGCGGCGCTCCAGTCCCTCGTTCAGGACTTGAGCAACAGCCAGCTCATCAGCGGCACCGATTCTTCCGCCACCTTGTCATCGAGCACCTTGTCGACGCTCAACTCGGCGTTCCAAAAGTTGATCGGCGATCTCGGGGGCACCGGCTCCAGCAGTTCGTCCTCGAGCTCGACCACCGCCCTCCAGTCCTTCCTGTCGAGCCTGCTGCAGAACCTCCAAGGTGGCGGCTCCCCGACCGTGAGTGCGCTCGGAAACAGCGTCAACGCGAGCGCCTAGTAGCCCGCACACTTCCATAATGGGATGATCCCTGGTTTCGGGGGATCATCATGCGTGCAGTGCGCCTTCAACAAGGCAAGGTCCTCGCGTTGCTGTTCGCGGGCTACGGTGCGCTGTACTTCTGCCGGGCCGATCTGTCCGTTGGCGCGCCCCTCATCATCGATCAATTGAGCCGTCACGGCATGAGTCATGACGAGGCCATTGTGCGCATCGGCACGATCTCCTCCTTGGGCGTGCTCGCCTACGCGCTCGGAAAACTATTCCTCACCGGGCTCGGCGATTACTGGGGAGGCCGGATCAGTTTTCTGATCGGTCTCGCAGGGGCGACCCTGTTCACCTTGCAGTTCGCGGCCAGCAGCACGATTCCGCTGTTCATGATCGCCTGGTTCGGCAACCGCCTCACACAATCGATCGCCTGGGCGGGTCTCATCAAGGTTTCCTCCAAGTGGTTCGACTATTCGTCCTACGGCATGATCCTCGGCATCCTGAGCTTGAGCTACCTGGTCGGCGACGCGGTGGCACGTCAAACCATGGGCGCGCTGATCGAGCATGGCTTTTCGTGGCAGACGCTGTTCTGCTATGCGGCCGCGGTGACAGCCATCCTTTTCGCCGCGAACTGGTTTCTGCTGCGCGAGTCCCGGGTCGACAGCGGCTTTACCGAGGCGCGCACCAACCCGCTCAATTTGTTCGCGTCCTCCGAATCCCGCGCTCCGAACATCCGGGCACTGCTCGGACCTCTGATGCGAAGCCGCGCGTTCATCCTGGTCTGCCTCCTGTCCCTGGGCTGCACCATCATCCGCGAGACGTTCAATATTTGGACGCCGGTGTATCTGCGGGACTATCTCGGTTACTCGACCAGTGCCGCCGCGGGCACGAGCGCGATCTTCCCGGCCGTTGGCGCGGTGTCGGTGTTGCTCTCCGGGTGGCTGAGCGATCGGCTGGGCGTCAATGGACGCGCGTTGATTCTGTTCGTCGGACTCATTGCCTCGGCGGCAGCCTTGTTGCTGCTCATGACCTTTCGCTCCGGCGCTCATCACTCGATTCTTCCCTTGTTGACCATCGGCCTGATCGCCTTCTGTCTGCTCGGACCGTATTCTTATCTGGGCGGTGCCTTCGCGCTGGATTTCGGCGGCAAGCAGGCGTCGGCGGTGTCCTCGGGTATCATCGACGGCGTGGGCTACCTGGGCGCCGTGGCCGCGGGCGACAGTGTCGGGAGGATCTCGGTTGCCGCCGGCTGGCAGGGGGTGTTCGTCGTACTCGCGGCCGTGAGCGCGCTGGCGGCGGTCGGCGCAGGACGATTGTATTTCATGGGCAGCAAGGCATCCGAGAGAGGCAGTCGACTTCCATGAGCTCGCATGGCTTCATCGAGCGGGTATCCGCGACTCCCGACGCCCTGGCGATCGAGTGGCGCGATGGAACTCGCCAAGAGTTCGCGGGCATCTGGCTGCGCGACAACGTCCCGGAACACCGCGACCCGCACAGCGGCCAGCGCCTGGTCGATATCGCGGATTTGCCGGCCGAGCCGCGGATCCGTTCGGCGGGCGTCCGCGATGGCCGAGTGCACGTCGAGTGGGTTGGCGAGGCGCGCGCATCCTGTTTCGACATCGAATGGCTCGCTGCGCAAGCCGACGGCGTCCGGATTCGCCGTCCCGAGCTCAGCGTACGTCTCTGGCTCGAGGGCTCGACGCTGCAGGCGTCCGACTTCGCCTGGGCGGAATTTGCGCACGCGCGCGACGACGCAGCGTTGCGCCTCGAGTGGCTCACCCGGCTGCTTCAGGACGGCGTCGCCTTTTTGTCGAAGGCGCCACCCGATGAGGCTGGCATACTGGAGGCCATGAAGCTGGTCGGCCAAGTGGCCGAGACCAACTATGGCTTGGTGTTCGACGTCCGCTCGGTGGCGCAGCCGGAAAATCTGGCCTATTCCGAACTGGGGTTGGGCCTCCATACCGACAACCCGTACCGGGAGCCCGTGCCCGGCTTCCAGGCGCTGCACGCGCTGGTAGTCTCGCCGGACGGAGGCGAGAGCCTGTTTGCGGATGGCTTCGCCCTGGCGGAGCACGTGCGTTCCACTCATCCGGACGACTTTGAACTCTTGAGCCGGACCGCGGTGCCCTTCCACTACCGCTCCTCGAACGCCGAGCTGTATGCGGCGCGTCCACTGATACAGATCTCCTGCCGGGGTGAGATTGCGGCCGTTCATTACAATAGCCGCTCGATCGCCCCCCTGGACCCCTCGTCTCCCGGGACCGCGGGCTATTATGCGGCCTATCGACGCTTCGCAGCGCTGCTGCGCGAGCCTCGTTACCAGTTGAAGTTCAAGCTGGCCGCCGGACAGATCGTGGTGTTCGACAATCAGCGCATCCTGCACGGACGTACGGCATTCTCTTCGTTACGCCATGCGCGCCATCTGCGGGGGTGCTATCTCACACGCGACAGTGTGTACAGTCAGGCGGCGGTCCTACGCCGCACGCTCGATCTGGGGAAGGTTCATGACAGTCATTGAAGAGATACTTGCCCTGTACCGCAGGCACGGGTCCGAGGCCTACTTCGGCGAATGCGTATCGATGACCGAACATGGCCTGCAGGCTGCGCATTTTGCCCGCGAAGCCGGCGCAGCACCGGCGCTGGTCGTGGCGGCGTTATTGCACGATGTCGGACATCTCATCGAGGATGTCGCGAACGACATTGCTGAGTGGACCACCGATGCGGCGCATGAGCGGGTCGGCGGCGCATGGCTGGCGCGGCGCTTTCCACTTGAGGTCTCGGAACCCGTCCGTCTGCATGTTCCGGCCAAGCGTTACCTGCTTGCGACGGATGGCGATTACATGGCGATGCTCAGTCCGGCATCGGTGGTCACGTTGAAGCTGCAGGGGGGTCCGATGTCGGCGCGGGAAGCGGCTCAATTCGAGACGGAGCCGTTCCATCGGGAGGCCGTATTGATCCGGCGCTGCGACGATCGGGGCAAGGTCGCCGGCCTCGCAACCTCCCGCCTGGAGGACTTCGGCCCGATGATCGAGGCTTTGTCGCGCGGCGGGACGAGCGCAGCGCTGGCCATCCCTGATGTCTCCGACATTTGCCGTCGTTAATTGGTCAATTGACCGTTTCTTGTCGGAAACTGTCACATGATCAAGGATCCGTGGCATTTCGCGCGTCCCGAGCTGGCCCGGGCCTATCTCCAAAGCTTCGAGCTCGGCTTGACCTCGGCCCGAGGCCTATTCGCCCGGCGACGGATGGGCAAAAGCGAGTTCTTGAAGCATGACCTTCTGCCCGCCGCCCTGCACGTGGGATATGCAGCGGCCTATACCAATCTATGGGACGCGACGGAGCACCCCGGGCAGGCGTTGGCGAGCGCCATATTGCTCGCCACCAAGCCCCGCGGACTGCGCAGATTCTGGAACGACCTCAATACGCCCATCCGCAAGCTCACCGGCGGCGGCAAGCTTCCGCTCGGCATCGAGGGTTCGTTGGAAGTGGAACTCGACCCCGATGAGCGCGAGAAGATGGCGATTCCCGCGATCCAAGCCGCCCTGCAAGCGGTGGACAAATCGAGGAAACGATTGTTGCTGGTGATCGATGAGGCTCAGGTGCTGGCGGGTCCTGAACATGCGGCACTGGCCCACTCATTGCGCGCCGGACTCGATATCCGCAAGGCGCAGATCAAGGTTTTGTTCGCGGGCTCTTCCGAAGCCGCACTGCGCGAGATGTTTTCGCGCGCGGCCGCTCCCTTCTACAACTGGGCGCCGGTCGAGCCCTTCCCGCTGCTCGGACGCGAGTTCGTGGCGGCGATGGTCAAGCAGCTCTCCAAGGTGGCGAAGCATCCGCTCAAGCTCGAGGATGCCATGAAGGCGTACGCCGCGCTCAAGGAGACGCCGGAGTTCTTTCGCTGGTACATCGAGCGCTACGTCATGTACCAGGCGCAAGGCGCCGAGCAGGCGTTGGCCTATACCAAGGCCCGCGTACACGATGATACCAACTACGCCAAGACCTGGAAGGAGTTGAGCCGCGCCGACCGCGGGGTGCTGTTTCTCGCGGCACGCGGCGTGCAGGATCTATATGGCGCGGCGGCGCTCGACCAATTGCGCGAGCGTCTCGGCTCCAAGGATGCGGGCACCAACATGATCCGCGCGTCCATCCGCCGGCTCACCGGACCGAAATTGCAGCTCATGGCTCGCGTCGATCACGGCGCCTACCGTTTCGAGGATCCCGAATTTCAAACCTGGGTGGCGGCGAGGCGCACGGTCGACTGAGCCCGGGACGGGCGCGCCATCCGGATGCCTCGCTCGCTCGCGCGCGCCTCACGGGAGGTAGGAGCTCTCGGCATCGATCAATTCGCGTCCTGCCGCCGCCAGCGATTTACAGCCGGTCAGTACCATCGCCACCTCGAGCTCTGCGCGGATCGTGCCGAGCATCCTCGTGACCGCGGCCTGACCTCCGGCACCCAGCGCGTAAGCCCACGGTCGGCCAATGAAGCAGGCTTTCGCGCCGAGCGCCAACGCCTTCAAGACATCGAGCCCGGAACGCACGCCACCATCCAGAAATACGTCGACATCGGTGCCGACGGCGTCCGCGATGAGCGGCAGCGCCGAGATGGACGATCGAACACCGTCGAGTTGACGACCGCCGTGATTCGATACGACGATGCCCTGCGCTCCGACCCTGACCGCGTCCCGCGCATCCTCAGCGTCGAGCACGCCCTTGATGACGATCGGGCCGTCCCATTCAGCCCGTATCCAGTCAAGATCCGACCAGGTCACGGAAGGGTCGAAGTTTGCAGCGATCCAGGTGAGGAAGTCGCCGGCTGAACCGCCGGCCTGCAAGGCGTCCGCTACGCTACCCAAGCTGTGCGGGCGCCCGTGCAGCCAGACGTCCCACACCCACTCGGGATGAGTGAGGCCGTCCCAGAATCGATTCGCCAGCGCCGGTAACCCGGTAAGCCCGCGAAATCCCGAGCGCACGTCGCGGTAGCGGGCACCGGGAACCGGTAAATCCACGGTGAGAACCAGGACGGGACTGCCTGCCGCCTTGGCGCGCCTCACCAGCTCGCGCATGTAGCCGCGATCCTTGAGCACGTAGAGCTGGAACCATGGCGGCGCAGCGTTGCGGGCAACTTCCTCCACCGAACAGATACCGACCGTCGATAAACTGAATGGAATGCCGGCCTGTGCGGCAGCGCGCGCCGCCTGCACTTCGCCGCGCCTCGCGTACATGCCGGCCATGCCGACCGCCGACAGCCCCACGGGCATGCTGAAGCGCTGCCCCAATGATTGGATGCCTGTATCGAGCGAACTCATGTCGCGCATCACCCGTTGCCGCAGCGAGAGTGCCGCCATGTCCTCTACATTGCGGCGCAGTGTGACCTCGCCATAAGCACCCCCATCGATGTACTCGAACAAGATTTTTGGCAGGCGCCGACGGGCCACCTCGCGATAATCCGATACCGATGCTGCGCGTGCAAGTGAACTCATGCGGCTCCCCGGGTCAGCCGCCGTGGCTCGCCGAGTAAGGAACCACCCTCTGTCGTTGTTGGCCCAACCTTGCGATCCCGAGTTCCACGATATCGCCAGCCTTCAGATACTTGGGCGACGGCTTCATCCCCATCGCGACTCCCGGAGGCGTACCGGTGGTGATGAGGTCGCCCGGGTTCAACGTCATGAAGCGACTGATATAGCTCACCAGCATGCGCACCGGGAAGATCATGGTGCGCGTATTGCCCGACTGCATGCGCTTGCCGTTCACGTCGAGCCACATGTCGAGATGCTGCGGATCGCCCACCTCGTCCGGCGTGACCAGGTAAGGTCCGACGGGTCCAAAGGTATCGCATCCCTTGCCCTTGTCCCAGGTGCCCCCGCGCTCGGTTTGATATTCGCGTTCCGACACATCGTTGACGATGCAACACCCCGCCACGTGATCGAGAGCTCGCTCCTCCGAAACATATCGCGCCGTTGTGCCCACCACCACCCCAAGTTCCACTTCCCAATCCGTCTTGATTGAGTTCTTGGGCAGCATGATGTCATCGTCGGGTCCGACGATGCAGCTCGTCGCCTTCATGAAGATCACGGGTTCCGCCGGCACCGGCAACCCCGTCTCCGCGGCGTGATCGCTGTAATTGAGACCGATCGCCACGAATTTTCCGATCCCGCGGTAGGGAGTTCCGATACGCGGCGTACCGCTCACCACCGGCAGCTTATCGACGTCGATTGCCCCAATGTCTCGCAGCCGTCCCGGTGACAGATGCTCCGGCCCGAGATCTTCGAGCTCGGCACTCAGATCGCGGATTTGACCGTGGTGGTCGAGCAAACCGGGCTTTTCCGAACCGGCGCGCCCATAGCGGAGCAATTTCATTTCTGGTCCTCAAAAATACGATGTGAGTTCGCGTGCGCCGTCGGGCAGGTCTCATCGCGCGAACGTAGGCAGTTTAATACGGGGGGCGGATGCGGGATACATAGCTACAACGAAAAATGGTTGACCGAAATGAACCTGATCGGAGCTTGCTCGGCGAATCATCGTAGCCGCCCGGTTGCCAAGGTGCAGGAATGGTTGGGGCATGCGAATATTGCGACGACTTGGATTTATGATCGTAGGCGCTCGAGGCCGGAGGATTCGCCAACGTTTAGGTCAGCTACTAGGATGTCCTACAGGTCCAGACCAAGAGCGGAGCGTCGCTACGCTAAACTATTCGCAACTGGGATGCTCTGCCTCGCGTCGAGTTTCACAATCAGCTGCGGCAACCATCATTCTGGGACCATAAACCCGCCGTCCGCCGCCAAGAGCGACGATGAAAAGGTACTCAATTTCTTCACCTGGTCGGATTATATTGCTCCGGACACGATCGCCTCTTTCGAAAAGCTAACGGGCATCAAAGTAAATGTCGCCTATTTCAACACCAACGAGATGTTGGAATCTCAAATGTTGACGGGACATAGCGGATTTGATGTCGTCGTTACCGCGGGTCCGTATTTCCAGCGCCAAATTCGAAGCGGCGCATACCTGCCCCTCGATAAGAAGCAGCTTCCCAATCTAGTTAACGAAGACCCGGCATTGATGGCGCAGGCTGCACTCAATGATCCGGGAAATGTTTACGGAGTCATATATACCTGGGGCACGTACGGTATTGGCTACAACGAGCAAAAGGCGGCGCAGGTATTGCCGAACACACCTTTGAGAAGCTGGGGGCTGATCTTCGACCCCGCGTTTGCCGCCAAACTTGCTCCCTGCGGGATCAACATCGTTGATACGCCCGCCGGAGTGACGCGTGCCGCGCTCAAATACTTGGGAAGAAATCCCAACGAACCCACCGCACAGGATCTTACAGATGTCGATACGCCAACGGCAATACGGCGGCAACGCCTTTGCTCGACAAGCGGACCGCGGAGGATCCTGCCATCTTTCCTCCCCCTGATCAGCGGCAGAAGCTGATCGTGCATTTGGCAGGCTCGCCTGAGCAATCGCGCACCATCACTCGCATCTGGCAGAAATTCAAGACAGGGCAATAACAACAATCGGGGGCCGGTCTGTGCCTGCCTTAAAAAAACGCCGGCTCCCTCCGCACCACATCGGCCTCAATCGCATCCACCGCATCGAGCAAGTCGCCGCCGCGATGCCCCGCCATCAAGCGCCCCAGATCCCACACTTGCCAGGCGGCGAACGGATGCCACGATTTTGCGTAGAAGTCCCCCGTATCCTTGCAGAAGTTCGCGATCGGACTCGTCTGCAACGCAACCAGCAAATCGTGTTCCGAGTCCTCGGGTTTGACGTCCTTCCCGGGTGGGCGAGTGGCCCACAGTAAACGAAGCACATAGGCATTCGGCAAACTATCGAATTGCGGGCGATCCGCCGCGTCGGGTGAGTGGGCCGCAAAGGCAATGGCCGTGCGAGTATCCAACTTGGCGAGCGGCCCCGCCCGGGCCGCGAGGGCGCAGGAGTCGGTGGTCGAGGGCGCCGCGCAAGATGACTTTGCCCCTGCGGCCAATTGCATCTCTATGATCCAGACCATGGCCTCGAGACCGGCGCTCTGCGCAATGGCCGACTCCGTACGGGCGCTATACACATCTTGCGGCGGCGGTTGGCGTTGGTCGGCAACGATGCTGGACAGGGTACTGAATATCTGCGGATACGCTCCCCGCGACTCTGTCGGGACTGCCCGCCCACCTGCCGGTAGCGGGTACTTCGCTTGGGCAATCCATTCAGCCTGGATCAACGACCAATGGGCGGTCTCGAAAGACTTCCCCGCATTGACCATTTGTTTGACCCAAAGCTCCTCAGGCACGCGGCCGCTCTGCGCGAGTTCATCCGCGATCTGGGGATGTATGGATACCAGCGACGGCCACCAGCGCCGCAGACCCGCGCGGACGCCCTCGGGCACCGGCTCTCGCCGGTACCGGATCCCCACCACTTCATCGGTCCCGAGGGACCACTGAATCCTGCCTTTCGACTCGAGGCGATGTAGATCCGGGCGCGGGAAATTCGCGGTAACGAGTCCGAGCTCTGTCTCTGCCCAAAAAGGATCCTGGGCGGCGAAGCCCTTGACCGCATCGACGCCGGCCTTCTTCAGCATGCCGGATATCGCGGCCCGATTCTCGAGCTCCGCCCTTCGGTACCACACGTCGGCGTACAGCGAGTCGTTGATCAGTTGGGATTCCGGCTGCACACGGAAGATCCGCCGCAGGCGATAGTCATTGATCCAGAGGCCGACAGCCGAATTCTTGTAGTGGTAATCCTTCGCCAGACCCGTGGTGACGATCTCGGGCGGTTGATTGTCTCGCTCGATGCGGTACTTGAGCCTCAACTCCCCCTGCGCATCCGACCGCATCGCCAATACGGCATCGCTGCCCGCAGCAGGCGAGATCAGCGGTGCTGCTGCGGACGACAATGCCAGCAAGGCCATCAACCCCGCCGTAACGGTCATCGCAATGCGCCGCGGTAAGGGCGATAGATCCATTGTTAACTCCCTAAACTCCATTTTCAGGACAACATCGTAATCTTCCCGCGACTCCGCCAGCAATACGGCGGGTCGCGCATCTGCTTATCAATCGTTCAATAGCGGTCCAGCGGTCTACGGTAATATCGCGGCAGCCCTCCTTTCCAGGACGCCGTCTCATGCACGACAGACTCACAGGTATCTGCGCCGTCATCCTGACCCTTGCAGCCTTGGCGCCCGGGAATTCCCGCAGCCAATCGGCCGCCGCTCCCGACACCCCCGATGAGACGGCCACCAGAGAAATCGCCGCCGCCACCACGGAACCCCGGTTCCTGTCTCCCTGGGTCTCCTATCTTCCCGAGTCAGCGACCGTTCCCTCGCCGCGTGCGTTCCTGCATCGAATCCCCGGCGCACCGGGGGAGCTCGCGAATTCCGCCACCGCCTATGCGTACAGCCGGGCATTGGCGGCGGCGTCGCCGCGCGTCCGTCTATTCACCATCGGGCGCTCCGAGGAAGGGCGCGACATCGTGCTGCTCGCCATCGCCGACGAGAAAGGCATAGAAAGCCTGGACCGTCTCAAGGCGGCTACCGCGGCGCTCGCAGACCCTCGAACCACCGATCCAGCGGCCGCCGAAAAAATCATCCAGGATGCCCGGCCGATCTATTACTTCAACGCCGCTCTGCACTCCGACGAAACCGGCTCGACAGAAACCATGCTGGAGCTCGCCTATCGGCTTGCTGTCTCCGAGCAGCCCATGATCCGGCGCATCCGCGAAAACATGGTGGTGCTCATCAACCCGGTGTGCAATCCGGACGGACGCGACAAGCAGGTCGAGTGGTTCTACCGGTACCTGAAGGGCAAGACGGAGCTTGCCACGCTCCCGAGGCAATCGCCGCCCTATTGGTCGCGCTATGCGTTCGTGGATATCAACCGCGACGCGACGCAGTTGACCCATGAGACCACGAAGGCGGTGCAGCGGATGTTCTTCGAATGGCACCCGACGGTGGTGCACGACCTGCATGAAAGCGTGGCGCTGCTCATCACCTGGAACGGCACGGGTCCCACGAACGAGGACGTCGATGCCGTGACTTACGATGAGCGTCTCGAGATGAGCTTTCACGAAGTGACGACCCTGACCGGCTTCGGGATGCCGGGGGTCTGGAGCTGGAACTTCGGCGACGATTTCGCTCATCTGTTCATGGACTCCATCGGCCTCAACCACAACGCCCTGGGCCGCGGCTACGAGACGTTCGGCAACGGCACCGCGGAGACGTTGGTACAGACATCACCGACGGATGAGGTGAGCCGCGACTGGTACCGTCCCTCGCCGCCCCCGAGCGAGCCGTTTCGCTGGTCAGCCCGCGACAATGTCAACTACATGGAGACTGCGGCGCTCGCCGCGCTCGATTTTTCTGCGCAGCAGTCGAAATCCATGCTCGAGAACTTCTATCGCACCGGATTCAATTCTTGGCGCAAGGGACTCGAACAAGCGCCGTTCGCGTTCCTCATTCCGGAAGATCAGGGCGATCCGACGCGTGTCGCGCAGATGGTGTCGCGCCTTCTGGCGCAGGGCATCGAGGTGCATCGCTCGACGGCGGACATCACGCTCCAGGAAGGCGCCTTTGCGGCCGGAACCTATGTGGTGCGGCTCGATCAACCGTATCGTAACTACGCCGTCGATCTCCTGGCGCCGAAATTCTATCCGAAAGATGCCGCCGAACCTTACGACGACATCTCCTGGGAGCTGCCCGCCAATTTCCACCTGGCGACGATTGCAACGGCGGATCCGCGCATCCGCGATGCCGCGCTCACGCCGGTGGCAGTGCCGCCGCATCCCGCCGGACAGGTTCGAGGCTCGGGGCCCGTCTTCGTGCTCAAGGACTCGGGCCAGGAGGGACTGCTCGAGGCGCGCTTCCGGCTCGCCCGCTTCAAGCTCGAGATCGCCGAGCAGCCGTTCACCGCCGACGGCATGGCATATCCCCGCGGCTCGTGGATCATTCGAGCGCAGCCGGGCCTCGCAGCCGCGCTCGCCGCGATCTCCGCAAGCCTGGGTCTCGATGTCACGACCCTCGACGCGCCGCCTTCCGCGCCGACCCATCCGGCACCCGTTCCGCGGCTCGGCGTCTGGGTGCCGTGGGCGGACACGGACACCATCGGCTGGGAACGCTACGCGCTGGATCAGCGCCACATCCCTTATACGTACGTGCGCGACGAGGACATCCGCAAGGGCAGCTTGAGCAAGAAATTCGACGTAATCGTCTATGGACACGTGGACCTGGAGCTCGCCGAGCAGATCGAGGGGATTCCCAAAGCCTGGGGTCCGATGCCCTTCAAGAAAACCGCCGCGACGCCGAGCTTCGGCACCCCGGCCGAGTCGGATGACATCACCGGCGGCGTCGGATATGAAGGAATCGCCCAGGTGCAGCGTTTCGTCGATGACGGAGGTCTCCTGGTGACGCTCGGCAACGGCACCATGCTGGCTCTGGAGGGCGGCATCGTGCGCGGCGTGCGCCGCGAATCGGGTGGTGTGCCACGCAGTTCCACCGGCGGCGGTGCCGCCGCCGCCGCGGCATCGCAGGTGGCCGAAACCCGCACGCCCGGCTCGCATCTGCGCGTCTCCTTCGACCGGCCCGACAGTCCCATCCTGTACGGCTATCCGGCCCACACCCATGTGTTCCGCCAAAACTACGCCATCTATGCGACGCCGCGCCGCTGGCTGCGCATGGCCTATTGCACCACCTGCCTCGACGGTCCGTTCGATCCCAGCGGCGTGATCATGGAATGGGGCGATCGCGACGGCGCACCCTTCGTCGTCAGCGGCCAAGCCTGGGGAGAGGAAAATCTGATCGGCCATCCCGCCATACTCGACATGCCCGTGGGGAAGGGCCGGGTGGTGGCGTTCAATTTCAATCCGCTGCATCGGGACATGAACCGGGGCGATCAGCGCTTTCTATGGAACACGCTGATCAACTGGCAGGCGATCCTCGGCGAGCGGCCGCACTAAGCGACAATCAGCCTCGTATCCCACAAAATCCTATCGTGTGGGATACGCCCCCGCTAACGCGTCGAAGGCGGCGGCTCGGCCAGCCGCCCCTCAGGTCCCTGCCCCAGGGTCTCGATGGTGGCGCCCGCCGGCAGCTGATCCCCGAGAGTCAACGGGCGCTGCACCGCATCCTCGAGATCGCCGAGCGCGCGTTGGGCGCGAGCCACGGACTCGAGCTCGGCACGAGCGGCGATCAGCTGCTCGATGTCCGCATCGTCGAGCTCCAGACGACCCTCCTCCCCGGCGTTCACCGCCTCCCGAACGGTACGCTGCCGATTCGCGGTCAGTTCCTTCAGACGCGCGGCCTCGGCGAGCTCCTCGAGCGCGACGCGGTAGACGGCGAGCGAGCGCTCGCTCTTCGAGATCACATCCGCCTGAGTGGCGAGAAAGACCGCCGCCGCCTTGAGTCGCCCCGCCTCCGCCTCAGCAATCGGGCCGCGATTTCGATCGAACATCGGAATGGCGGCCGAGAACCCCAGGGTGAAATAGCTTCGCTTCTCTTCGTAGGTGTATCCCGGTCCGATGTCGATATCCGGATATTGCCGGGCGATCTGCAGCCGTAAATCGGCTTCCGCGGCGGAATATTTCTCGAGTGCGCTGCGCACGTCGAGGCGATTGATCACAGCCGTGCGGCGGACCTCGGCGATGGGCAGCGTCGCTGCGGTCGGAGGGATTTCCATGTCGGGCCAGGACAGCCGCACCTCCTGAAGCGCGGCCGAGGGAATCCCGATCGCGGCGGCCAGCGCCGCCCTCGACTCGGCGGCTTGGCTCTCGGCCGCGCCGAGCGCGGCGTGCGCTTTCGACAGCTCGATGCGCATGGCGTCCGCCTGAAGGTGGGTGATCTCGCCGAGCGCAGCCATCCGATCGCTCAACTCGACCTGACTCTGCCGAGTCTTCGCTTCCGATCGAATCAATTCCACGCTGCGCCGGGCGACGATATCGTCGATCATCGCCGCGCGAACGGCGTTGCGAACGGTCCAGGCGGCTTGCGCCAGATCGAATTGCGCCGCACGAACCGAGCTTTGCGCCGACTCGATCCGGTAGCGCCGCTTGCCCGCGGTCTCGAAGGGAAAGGACAGGTCCAGTGTCAGCAGATAAGGGCTTGGAATGCCCGGCGTGATTCCGAGCGTGGGATTGGGCCGTGCGCCCGCCGTGGTGAGCGCGGCCCGCGATTCCGCCACGCGAGCGCGAGCCAGGTCGAGTTCGCTGCTGAAATACAAGGCGGCGAGAGACAGCGATTGAAAATCCCACGTGCTCGGCGGCCACTCGCGAGCCGTGTGCCCGAGATGCAGATCTTCGAAAGAGCGCAGCCCCGGGTCGGACAGCGAGCGCGATTCGAGCGCGGCCGCGGAGGCCTCGGCGGAGAGCGGCGCAGGCTGGTAGCGCTGCGCCGAGCATCCCGGCAGCAGCGCAGTCGATGCCAGCAGCCCACTTGCCGCGAAAAGCGCATGAGCCAGCAGCCCCCGCCGGGGAGGTCGCGCCCCCCTCCGTTGAGCCCGCGACCAACCGACCATTGCGTGAATACCCCCCATGAGCGGAGTATAGGACGCGAGCGCGGCCAAGCGAACCAGGAGCGGTCATGGTCCCCATCAAAGAACTTCCCTTCGTCGCGCTCCTGTCAGGTGCGTTGGCACTCGCGTCGGCGAGCGCCGCCCCCGCGACTCTCACCGATGGTTCAGTCGCGGCCGGCTCGGATCAGGTCGATACGGCATCGAGCAATGGCGCCATCAAGGCGCGGGTGGAGAAGGCGCTGCAATCTGCGAAATACTCGCTCGAGACCCACGTCACCGTGACGGTGAACGAGCACGAGGTGAGACTCGGAGGATTCGTGTGGGACGATTGGGATCGCCGGCACGCCTTGAAGATCGCGTCGCGTAACGCCAGCGGCAGACGGGTGATCGACGAGATCGAGGTAAAGAAAGAAGGCGCCCGTTAGCGGTGCGTTAGCGGTGCGTTAGCGGCGCGGGGGGAGTGACCCGCGCTAACCGCCGTCCAGTTCCGATGCGGGTTTATCGATCGCCCGCGGCGCAATCACCCGCAACAAATCGATCCGGCGCCGATCGGCGCGCACCACGCGAAACTCCAGATCGCCGATCTGGGTGGTCTCCCCGCGCCGCGGCAGACGGCCGAATTCCTGCATGAGGAGTCCGCCGATGGTGTGGTATTCCTCGTCGGAGAATGCGGTGCCGAAGTATTCGTTGAATTCGGCGATGGGCGTGAGCGCGCGCACGGAAAATTCTCGCTCGCTCTCACGGCGTATCGACTGGTCATCCTCGACGTCGTGCTCATCGTCGATCTCGCCGACGATCTGCTCGATCACATCCTCGATGGTCACCAGGCCGCAGACCCCGCCGTACTCATCCACGACCATGGCCAGATGGTTGTGGCTCACGCGAAATTCCTTGAGGAGCACGTTGAGCCGTTTGCTCTCGGGCACGAACACGACGGGGCGCATGAACTCGCGAATCTCGAACGGCTCGCCTTCCGCGATCTGCAGCCGCAACAGATCCTTGGCCAGCAATATGCCGAGAATCTGGTCGCGGTCCTCGCCGATCACCGGAAACCGGGAATGGCCCGACTCGACCACGAGCTCGATCAATTTGTCGGGGGCCTCATCGCGCTCGATGAACACCATCTGGGCGCGGGGCACCATGATGTCCCGCACCTGCATGTCGGCCACCGCGAGGACCCCCTCCAGCATCACGAGCGCATCGCCGTTGAAAAGCCCGCGCTCGCTCGCCTCGCGCAAGTCCTCGATGAGCTCGGGGAGGTCGCGCGGCTCGCCCGACATCGATTGCGTGATGCGCTTTAACCAGCGGCCGGTGTTGCCAGTGGGCTGTTCGGACATGTGGGCTTTAGCATACTCGATCAGGCATCCGGCCCGACATATGGGTTTGAAAACCCAAGCCGATCAAGGATTTGAATCTCCCTGGCCTCCATTTTCCGGGCTTCGCGAGGGACTTCGTGATCGAAACCCAAGAGGTGCAGCACGCCGTGAACGGTCAGGTGGGCCCAATGCGCGGCCGCGCTCTTCCCCTGCGCCGACGCCTCCCGGGCGACGACCGGCGCGCAAATCACCAGCTCGCCGAGATCGGTCGAGCCGTCCGGCATCCTTCCCGCGCCGCCGAATGACAACACATTCGTAGGCCGGTCTTTATGTCGATAGCGCGCATTGAGCGTGCGGCTTCGGACCGCGCCCACGACGCGAATCGAGAGCGACACCCGCTGGGCATCGCCACGAGGCACGGGCGCGCGCAAGGCCCGATCGGCGAGCACCTCGCCCGCCCAGCGCGCAAATGCGGCGCGGCGCGGCACCCACGGACGCGTCGCTGCGAAGGTCACGTCCAGCTCCAGCCGCGACGGCACCGCTCAGGGGCCCTTGGACCCGTCGTCGGGTGCCTTGGCCTCGTATGCCTGAACGATTCTCTGCACCAGCGGGTGACGGACCACGTCGCGGGAACTGAACATCGTGAACGCGATGCCCTGTACACCGCGCAGGATGTCGATCACCGTGCGCAGGCCGGATTGTTTGGAGATCGGCAGGTCGACCTGCGTAATGTCGCCGGTGACGACCGCCTTCGAGCCGAAGCCGATGCGGGTCAGGAACATCTTCATCTGCTCGTTGGTGGTGTTCTGCGCTTCGTCCAGGATCACGAAGGAGTCGTTCAGCGAACGCCCGCGCATGAAGGCGAGCGGCGCGACCTCGATGATGTTGCGCTCGATCGACTTGGCGACCCGCTCGAACCCCATCATCTCGTAGAGCGCGTCGTACATCGGACGCAGATACGGATCGACCTTCTGGCTCAAGTCTCCGGGCAGAAAGCCCAGCCGCTCCCCCGCTTCGACCGCGGGACGCACCAGCACGATGCGGCGCACTTTCTCCGACTGTAGCGCCTCGACCGCGCATGCCACCGCCAGGTAAGTCTTGCCCGTTCCGGCCGGACCGATGCCGAAGGTCAGATCGTGGGTGCGGATATTGTTCAGGTACTCGGTCTGATTTGCGCCGCGCGCCCGCAGCGTCCCGCGCGCCGTGCGAACTTTGATCTCATCCGCGGCTTCACCGTGGTTGATCGGAGCACCGCGTTCAGCCGGCGCTTGCCCCGCTCCGGCCGCGGGATCACCGGCTTCCAAGTGGAGCTCTTGGAGCGCGATGTGCACGCGCTCGGAATCGACCGGCTCGCGTTGGGCGCGGGCATACAAGTCCTGCAAGACGGTCTCCGCGCGCTTGGCCGCGGCCGGCGGTCCGATGATCTGGAATCGATTGCCGCGCCGGCGGATGTCCACGCCGAGCCTCGCTTCGATCTGATGCAGGTGTTCGTCGAGCGGGCCGCAGAGCTCGACCAGGCGCACGTTGTCGAGCGGTGCGAGAACCACATCGCGCGGCGTTGAAACCGAATTCACGCCGGGCTTTCCAATGCGGCTGATTCGGTCACGAGCCGTCCGCGCAGCGAATTGGGCCGCGCTTCGGTGATGATCACGTCGGTGAATCGATTGATGAGCTCGGCAGGGCCGTCGAAATTCACCCAGCGGTTGTTGTCGGTGCGCCCGGCGAGTTCGCTCTTATTGCGCTTGGCGGGACGTTCGACGAGCACCCGCTGCCGGCTGCCGACCATGCGCTCCGAAATGGCGCGCGCCTGGATGTTCAAGCGTTGCTGTACGAGCTCGAGCCGCTGCTGCTTGACCTCGGGCGGCACTTCGTCCGGAAAGGAGGCCGCGGGTGTGCCGGGGCGCCGGCTGTAGATGAAGCTGAACGATTGATCGAAGCCCACCTCCGCGATCAAGTTCATGGTGGACATGAAGTCCTCGTCGGTCTCTCCGGGAAAGCCGACGATGATGTCCGTGGTGATCGAGATGCCTGGCCGCACCGCGCGCAGCTTGCGCAATTTCTGTTTGTACTCGAGCGCGGTATGGCCGCGCTTCATGGCCGCGAGCACGCGGTCCGAGCCGCTCTGCACGGGCAAATGAAGCAGGTCGTTGAGCTTCGGAACGCTGGCGTACGCCTCGATCAGACTGTCGTTGAATTCCAGCGGGTGGGACGTGGTGAAGCGGATGCGTTCCACGCCCGGGATCGCGGCGACGAAATGGATCAGCGTCGCAAGATCCGCAACGCTCCCATCCCCCATGGCACCCGCGTACGCATTGACGTTTTGCCCGAGCAGCGTCACTTCGCGAACCCCTTGCGCCGCCAGCGTCTCGACCTCGCCGAGCACCTGCTCGAACGGCCGGCTGATCTCCTCGCCCCGGGTATAGGGGACGACGCAGAAGGTGCAGTACTTGCTGCAGCCCTCCATGATGGAGACGAAAGCCGTCGCACCGCTCGCGCGAGCCAAAGGCAAGCGGTCGAATTTCTCGATCTCCGGGAAGCTCACGTCGATCTGCGGTCGGCCGGTTTGCTTCAATCCCTCGATCAGATCGGGTATCCGATGCAAGGTCTGCGGACCGAACACGAGATCCACATACGGAGCCCGCGCAGTGATCCCCTCGCCCTCCTGGCTCGCCACACAGCCGCCGACGCCGATCACCACGTGCGGCCGCAACTCCTTGATTGCGCGCCATTCACCGAGCAGCGAGAACACCTTTTCCTGGGCTTTCTCACGCACCGAGCAGGTATTCACTAAGAGCACGTCCGCCTGCGCCGGATCGTCCGTCCGGGTCATGCCGTGGGCCTCTTCGAGCACATCCAGCATCTTGCTGGAGTCGTACTCGTTCATCTGGCAGCCGAACGTTTTGATGTAGACAAGGCCTGACATAGCTCGCCGTAGGCTCACGCTGAAAAGGCCGCTAAGATACTAGGAACCATGGCAATACGTGAAGTTTTGAGAATGGGTGACCCTCGGCTGCTCGAGGTCGCCAAGCCGGTGGCCGCATTCGGCACGCCGGAGCTGGAGAGCCTGCTGCGGGATATGCGGGATACCATGCAAGATCTCAATGGAGCGGGTCTTGCAGCGCCGCAAATCGGCGTGGGGCTGCGAATTGTCATATTCGGCATCGAGGCGAACCCGCGCTACCCGGATGCCGAGCCGGTCCCGTTCACCGTGCTGATCAACCCCGAGCTCACGCCGCTCGGCGAGGAGATGGAGGAAGGCTGGGAGGGCTGCCTGTCGGTGCCCGGCATGCGCGGCCTGGTCCCTCGCTATCGTCAACTGCGTTATACCGGCCTCGATGCCGCCGGCCGGCCGATCGATCGCAGCGTGGAGGCCTTTCACGCACGCGTCGTGCAGCACGAGGTCGATCATCTGGACGGGATCCTGTACCCGCGCAGAATCCGGGACTTGACCCAGTTCGGCTTCACCGAGGCGCTCTTCCCCGGTGAGGACTTGGCGGACGATTGACGGCAACCTCCGCCACGGCGTTGACCGAGGAATGTCTCGCCGCGGCACGTGACCCCGGCGGCGAGGGAGCCCGTGTCTACACGCAGTTGTTTGAGGACACCGCGCTCGAACACGCCAAAGCAAGCGATCGCCGCCTGGCAGGCGGTCATCCGGCGCGTACGCTCGAGGGGCTGCCGATATCGGTCAAGGACCTGTTCGACGTCGCGGGCACGGTCACCCGGGCCGCCTCGATCGCGCTCCCGGATGCCACGCCGGCCGCGGTCGACGCACCGGTCATTGCTCGCTTGCGGGCCGCAGGCGCGATCCTGGTGGGCAAGACCAACATGACGGAATTCGCGTATTCCGGCCTCGGTCTGAATCCCCACTTCGGCACGCCGCTGAATCCCTTCGATCGGGCGGCGCAGCGCATCCCGGGCGGATCCTCCTCCGGGGCCGCCGTATCGGTGACCGACGGCATGGCGTTTGCGGCCATCGGCTCCGACACCGGAGGCTCGATTCGCATTCCGGCGGCGCTCTGCGGCTTGGTCGGATGGAAGCCCACGGTGTCGAGGGTCTCGCGGGTCGGTGTCTATCCCCTGTCGAGCTCCTTCGATTCCATCGGCTCGATCGCGGCCAATGTTGCCTCGTGCGCACGGCTCGACCAGGTGATGAGCGGCGAATCCGCAAGAGCCGAGCCGCGACGCGACCTTGAGGGCGTACGCCTCGCGATCCCGAGCAAGCTGCTGAGCGCCGACACGGACTCGGCGGTCGCGGCCGCGATCGCCCGGGCGCTCACCGCGCTCGCGAGTGCGGGCGCGACCATCGCCGAGCAGCCGCTGCCCGAAATCGCGGAAGTACCGAGCGTGGGCGCGGGCGTGGTGATCGTCGGATCGGAAGCCTACGCCTGGCACCGACCGAACCTCGCCGCGCGCGGAGCGCTCTACGATCCGCGCGTGCGCACGCGCCTCGAGCGGGGAGCGGCCTATGGCGCCTGGGAATATCTGGATGCGCTCGCCTGCCAAAGCGCGAGCATCGCGGCGGCGGGACGTGCGCTGCAGGGATTCGACGGTTGGCTGATGCCGACGGTCCCGATCATCGCTCCACGGATCGCCGACTTGGCCGACGACGAGGCCTATGTCGAGACCAACAAACGAGTCCTGCGCAATTCCTCCATCGTCAATTTCCTGGGCGGCTGCGCGATCAGTCTCCCCTGCCACGCTTACGGCGAACCGCCCGTCGGGCTTACCTTCGCCGCGCTCGGCCATTCGGATCTGCGCGTGCTGGGCATTGCAGCGGCGCTCGAACAAGCGCTGCAGAAGGTGCGCGGGGTTGCGCGCTGACCGTCCGTGCAGAGCCGGCACCGCTCCGGCAGCGCTGCGGCCGCAATCAGGATCGCGACGAGCCCGGCTCGAACGCGTTTTGGAGCTGACCGATTCCCTCGATGTCCACCTGCACGGTGCAGCCATCCTTCATCGATCCGACACCCACCGAGGTGCCGACCGCGATCACATCGCCTGGCAACAGCGACATATCGTGGGAGACCAAGCTCACCATCTCCTCCACCGGAAAGATCATGTCCGACAGCGGATAGTTCTGCCGCTCCACACCGTCGAGCCGGGTGACCACCCGCAGGGTCGACCAGTTGAGCCCCGTGGCAATGACCGGGCCGATGCATCCAAAGGTGTCGTAACCCTTTGAACGGCACCACTGAGCGAAGTCCGGGTTCTCGTTCAACACGCCCATCGCCGTCACGTCGTTTACGCAGGTATAGCCGAAGATGTAGTCGGCTGCATCGCCCGGCGCGACATCCTTGCAGCGCTTGCCGATGACGATGCCGAGCTCGCCTTCATAGACGATCTTGCCCGCGTACCCGCTCGGCCTCACGATCGCCCCATCCGGGCCGATCGCCGACGTGCCGGGCTTGAGCAGGAACTGGGGATGCGTCGGGGCTGATTTGCCGATCTTTTCGGCCAGCTCGTGAAAATTGTTCCACAGAGCGACGATCTTGGACGGCGCGCAGGGGCAGATCAACGTAACGGCGTCCTGCGCGAATTTACGCCCCGTCGGCTGCTTGTCGGAGAACAGCTCGCCTTGGTATTCGAGGATGTGCGTGCCCTCGACGAGGCCAAAGCCCAGTTGGCCCTCGTTCGAGCGAAAACGTGCCCAGCGGCTCATGTGCGAATCAGTCTCCAATTCGAGCCGCGATTTTCGCGGCGTGATTGTCGCGGGAAGTATAGCGGCATGCGGCGGCTCGTGAGCGCCCCTCACCCATGTCCGTGCCGATGGTGAATGTCCGGGTAGTGCGGATGACGGTGCAGCAACGGCTCGTGGCGGTGCTCGTGGGAATGCGGCTCTTCCCCGTTCCAGCCGGCCTCGTGCGAGTGCCGATGGTGCGCGTCGTGAACGTGCTCATGGCTGTGGGCGAGCGGCTCGTGCAGATGCTCGTGTTCGTGCCGCTCGGTCAAGTGCAGCCAGACGCCGATCGCCATCAAGGCTGCGGCGGCAACCAGCGACCCCGTGATGGGTTGTCCGAAGAACGCGATCGCGATCGCCGTCCCGACGAACGGCGCGGTCGCGAAATAGGCGCCGGTACGTGCACTGCCGAGATGACGCAGGGCGAGGACGAACAGCACCAAGCTCAGCCCGTAGCCGACGAACCCGAGCAACAGGATGGCGGCGACATGCGCGGGCGCCGGAAGCTTGTCGCCGATCGCAAACGCCAGCGCCGTGTTGGCACTGCCCGCCGCGAGCCCCTTGGCCGCCGCGATGATTCGAGCATCGGCGCCGGACACTTTGCGGGTGAGGTTGTTATCCAGCGCCCAGGCGAGGCAGGCGGCGGCGACCAGACAAGAGCCCAAGATCGAGGCCGGTGTGGAGGCGCTCGACGGCCACGCCAGTAACGTGCCGCCTGCCACGATCGCGAGGAAGCCGGCGATCATTCGCGCACTGGTCGCCTCCCGAAACGCGATCCAGGCGAGCAGCGCGGTGAATACGGTCTCCAGATTCAACAGCAGCGACGTCGTGGCGGCATCCAGACGGCGCAAGCCCGTCATCAGCAGCACCGGGGCGAGGATGCCGCCCGCCAGGGTGGCTGCCGCGAGCCACAGCCAATCCGTGCGCAGCAGTCCGATCGGCGATCTGTCGCCTCCCCGGGCGACCCAGAGGAGGCTCACGCCGACGCCGCTCCCGAGGTAGAGCAGGCCGGCGACCATGAGCGGGCTGACCCCCGTCAGCAGTTGCTTCGCGATCGGCGTGGTCGCACCGAAGAGCACCGCCGAGGCCAACGCAGCGGCCAGCGCCAGGGGGGAGCCGCGGCTTTTCACACGTCCCTAGAACGGAATGTCGTCGTCGAAGTCCTCTTTGCCGCCCGCCGGTGCCGGCGACTGATCGTAGTCCTCCCGGGGTGGGGCGCTTGCACCGCCGCGATCCGCGCCGCCGCCCATGCCGCCGCCGCCCCCGCCGCCGCCGCCGCCACGCGCGCCGAGCATCTGCATGTTGTCGGCGATGATCTCGGTGGTGAACCGGTCGTTGCCCTGTTTATCCTGCCATTTGCGGGTGCGGAGCTTCCCTTCCACGAACACCTGGGAACCCTTGCGCAGGTACTCGGCGGCAATCTCCCCCAGGCGTCCGAACAGGGCGACGCTGTGCCACTCGGTCCGCTCCTGCTGCGCA
>Ga0187847_10000781_pt1 | contig 32368 bp, 39 predicted proteins | sample June2016WEW_4_10_FD_132458 | JGI IMG/M metagenome (GOLD analysis project Ga0187847, IMG submission 132458) | Peatland microbial communities from SPRUCE experiment site at the Marcell Experimental Forest, Minnesota, USA - June2016WEW_4_10 | ecosystem: Environmental > Terrestrial > Soil >...
ATCGTCAGCCGCCGGGCGAAGTAGGGGAGAGACTGATGGCACGTTCGACAAAGAAGGGCCCGTTCGTGGATGCGCACCTCACGGTGAAGATCGAGGTGTTGAACCAGGCGAACGACAAGAAGGTAGTGAAGACCTGGTCGCGGCGTTCGACGATCTTCCCTGAGTTTGTGGGTCACACGATTGCTGTTCACAACGGCAAGAAGTTTGTTCCGGTGTATGTAACCGAGAACATGGTGGGCCACAAGCTGGGTGAGTTTGCACCAACCCGCACCTTCAAGGGGCACACGGGCGGAAGCAAGGCAGCCGAAGCTGGCGCCAAGCCGCGGTAAAAATGCAGTGGACAGTGAACAGTGGACAGCTCACTGAGCACAGTCAGCAAAGAGATTGAGGAAGAGACAATGGCAGTCGAGACAAAGGAATACCGGGCCGAGGCCAAGTTCCAGCGCGTGTCGCCGCAAAAGGCGCGCCTGGTGCTCGACCTGATCAAAGGCCGGGGGGTTCAGGAGGCGCTGGAGACGGCGGCCTTCACCAAGAAGCGGATCGCTCCGGTGATCCACAAGCTGTTGACCTCGGCAGTGGATAACGCCAAGTATGTGTCCGGCGAGCAGGGTCTGGATCTGGACGTGGATAACCTTTACGTCAAGCTGGCACTGGCAAACGACGGACCGCGTATGAAGCGCGTTCGCCCGGCACCCATGGGCCGGGCGTTCCGCTACCAGCGCCGGTTGACGCACATCATTCTTTCGGTGGCGGAGCGCAATGGCGGTTCCAGCCTGGTGACTAAAGTGGAAGAGCCGGTGGCTGCCAAGCCGACCAAGGGCAAGACTGCGGGAGCTCCGAAAGTGGCCAAGACGGCGGCTCCGGCGGAGGCGAAGACGGTACCTGCGGCAAAGAGTGCAACAACGAAGAAAAAGGCCGGCAAGAAGGCCTAGAGGTTTTGAGAGGAAACATATGGGACAGAAAGTCCATCCTTACGGATTCCGGCTGGGAGTGAACAAGCCATGGCGTTCGCGCTGGTTCTCAGAGCGCGACTATGCGAAGCTCCTGGTCGAGGACGTGAAGCTCAAGGCTGAGCTGCGCGAGAAGTTGAAGGCCGCGGGCGTCAGCTCGGTGGAGATTGAGCGGCCCGGTAATAAGCTGCGCTTCCTGATCCGCACAGCCCGGCCGGGCATCGTGATTGGCCGCAAGGGCGCGGAGATTGAGAAGCTCAAGACCGAGCTCGGCAAGCGCACGAGCCGCGACGTGTTCATCGACATCATTGAAGTGAACAAGCCGGAGCTGGACGCACAACTGGTTTCGGAGAACATCGCTCTGCAGCTTGAAAAGCGTGTGAGTTTCCGCCGGGCAATGCGCAAGAGCGTGGACTCAGCCCTGCGTTTCGGTTGCAAGGGAATCAAGGTGCGCGTCTCGGGCCGCTTGAATGGCAATGAAATCGCACGTTCGGAGTGGTATCTGCAGGGACGTTTGCCGCTGCATACGCTGCGCGCTGATATCGACTACGGGTTTACCGAAGCCAACACGACCTATGGCGTGATCGGCGTGAAGACCTGGATCTATCGCGGCGATATCTATGAGCAGAAGCGTCGTCAGACACCTGCGGTTGGTTCGGGAGTGTTTTAAAGGCAGGGATCAGGGATCAGGGGTCAGGGATCAGAAAACCCCAGGGTCGTTGATCTACGGACTGGTTTTCAGGATTTGAAGTAAGTGCTCGGGAAGTGGCGCGGGGGGTGATCGAAAACTGATCCCTGATCCCTGACCCCTAACCCCTGATTTTCGAGGTTTTTGCTATGTTGATGCCAAAGAAGGTGAAGTTTCGCAAGCAGCAGAAGGGCAAGAGGCGCGGCAAAGCGTGGCGCGGGTCCTCCTTGTCATTTGGCGAGTACGGGTTGAAGGTGCTGGAGTGCGGTTACATTACCGACCGCCAGATCGAGGCCAGCCGTATCGCCATGACCCGCTTCATCAAGCGCGGCGGCAAGATATGGCTGCGCTTGTTCCCGGACAAGCCGATCACCAAGAAGCCGGCTGAAGTCCGAATGGGATCGGGCAAGGGTGCATTGGACCACTGGGTAGCGGTGGTTCGTCCCGGCAAGATCCTCTTCGAGATGGAAGGGGTGGCACCAGATGTCGCGCAGGAAGCGATGCGGCTGGCGTCAAACAAGCTGCCGCTCCGGACAAAGTTCGTGATGCGGCCGGGCGCTGAGAAGGTAGTAGCTGCGGCGAAGTAGGCCGGGAGTTGAAGCCCGGAGTTGAAGATTGACGAGCTCGGCCATTGGCAAGATGGCCGGGAGCGCCGGAGAGAGAAACAAAGAGATGGAACTCGCAAAGATTCGCAGTTTGAGCAACGAAGAGCTGGCGCACCAGGAGAAGACGGCGGCCGAACAACTGTTCCGGCTTCGCTTCCAGGTGTCGCTGGGACAGAACGACGGCGTGAAGAAGCTCCGCCAGTTGCGCAAGGAGATTGCGCAAATTAAGACTGTGGCCAAGGAGCGCGAGCTCGGCATTCGCGGCGCGGTCGCCGACGAAGCAACCACGGGCGCCAAGGTTACGACAGGGAAAGGAGCACGCTAAATGACGGCGACTATCGATGCAGTGCAGGCGCCGACGACCGGCGCGCGGCGTAACGAGAAGGTTGGCCAGGTGGTTTCGACCAAGATGCAGAAGACCATTGTGGTCGAGGTTGAAATGCGCAAGGCCCACGCGAAGTACAAGCGGATTGTGCGCTCGACAAAGAAGTTTTATGCCCATGACGAGCAGAGTTCCGCGCGGATGGGGGATGTGGTGCGCATCCGCGAGACGCGGCCGCTGAGCAAGCTGAAGCGGTGGTCTCTTGAAGAGATTGTGAGGCGTTCCACTCTGGGCCAGATCGAGGACGCGGCGATCCGGAGCGAAGTCAAGGCTGCCAACTAGAACTGGCGGGTAAGGAGAACAACCATGGCAGTGCAAATGAGAACGATGCTCGCGGTGGCCGATAACTCCGGCGCGCGCAAGTTGCAAGTGATTCTGCCGCTGGGCGGCGGACTGGGCAAGAAGGCCGGCCTCGGCGACATTGTGACCGCGGCGGTGAAGGAAGCTTCGCCCGACGGAACAGTGAAGAAGGGCAAAGTGGTGAAGGCGGTGATTGTGCGTACGCGCAAGGAGTATCGCAGGCGTGACGGAACGTATATCCGCTTTGACGAGAACGCCGCGGTAGTGATCGGTGACGACCACGAGCCAGTTGGTACGCGTGTCTTTGGGCCGGTAGCCCGCGAACTGCGCGAGAAGAAGTTTTTGAAGATTGTTTCGCTGGCCCCGGAAGTGGTTTAAGAGCAGTGATTAGTGGTTAGTTTCTTGTCAGTGGGATTGTAGAAGTGGCCGTTTGATTCAGTTCTGTTGAAATGCCAAGAGTGGCATGGATCAGCTAATCACTAACCACTAATCACTAACCACTGCATTTGGAGAAGAAGATGCCGAGTTTACATATTCATCGCAACGATACGGTCAAGGTGCTCACGGGTTCCGACCGGGGCAAGACAGGCCGTGTGCTGCGTGTATTTCCCGACAAGGGCACGGTTCTTGTGGAGCATGTCCGGGTCGTGAAAAAGACGGTTTCCAGCAAGCAGGGGCAGCGGACCAAGGGCGGCATCGCGGAGCAGGAATCGCCGATCAACGTGTCGAACATTGCTGTTGTTTGCCCCAGTTGTGGTCCGGTGCGCGTGGGCTACAAAGTGGAAGGCAGCACCAAGGTACGCGTCTGCAAGAAGTGCGGACAGGCGCTTCCGACAAAGAAGTAGCGGGATCCAACGCCGGACCTGGCAATGAGCCGGACGGCCAACCCCTTCCGCAACGGTAAACGGGTCGTTGTAGAGATCCACTCCGAGGGCCGGAAGAAAGAGAGCGAATCAAATGGCAGCACGGTTGAAAGAGAAGTATCACAAGGAAATCAAGCAGGCGCTCCAGAAGGAACTGGGCCTCGACAATCCGATGGCAGTTCCGGAGTTGGAGAAGATCGTTATCAATATGGGTCTGGGCGAGGCCACGCAGAACACCAAGTTGCTTGATCCGCTGGTGAACGACCTGATGCAGATTACCGGGCAGAAGCCGGTGACCACGAAGGCCAAGAAGTCGATCGCAGCATTCAAGGTGAGGGCCGGCATGTCAATCGGCGCCATGGTCACGCTGCGCAACGAGAAGGCGTATGAGTTTCTTGACCGTCTGATCTCGACTGCGCTGCCCAGGGTACGCGATTTTCGCGGGGTTTCGACGAAGAGTTTTGATGGGCGCGGCAACTACACGCTCGGTCTGCGGGACCAGCTGATCTTTCCGGAGATTGATTACTCCAAGGTAGAGAAGCTGAAGGGCATGAACATCACGATTGTGACGACGGCCAAGGACGACAACCAGGCGAGGGCGCTGCTGCGCTCCTTCGGGATGCCGTTCCGCCAGGGAGCGTAAAAGCAGTTTGTAGTTCGCAGTTCATAGTTCGAAGCAAAGCTGGAACTTGAAACTGAGAACCGTGAACTAAGAACTGAGAACTGTTTTTGAGGGATTTATGGCAACTACTGCAAAGAGAGTGAAAGACGCGCGGAAGCCGAAGTTTAGCTGCCGCAAGCACAACCGGTGCCAACTCTGCGGACGGCCACGCGGGTTTCTGCGCAAATTCGGCATCTGCCGCTTGTGTTTCCGTGCACTGGCGCTCAAGGGAGAGATCCCCGGCGTCGTGAAGTCGAGCTGGTAGCAAGACAGAGATCAGGTTTCAGAGATCAGAGATCAGTTGCTTGCGCGAAGTCAGGCGGCTGATGAAAAGTCGAAGGGTTTTTCCTGATCTCTGATCTCTGTTCCCTGACAACTGTAGTAGACATTCCCGCTGGTTTCCGCAGTGGCGGACGAACGGGGAATGAAGGAGAAGGAATGAGTCTGACCGACCCAGTAGCAGATTTTCTGGCGCGGATCCGGAATGCGATCCGGGCGCGTCACCAGAAGCTGGATGTTCCAGCTTCGAAGCTGAAGACCGAGATTGCCCGCATCCTCAAGGAGGAGGGCTATATCTCGAACTACAAGACCCAGGAAGAGGAAGGCAAGCTGGTGCTGCGCGTGTATTTGAAGTACGGCGGCACTGAAGCAGCCATCCGCGATCTGGCGCGCATCTCGCGTCCCGGCTGCCGCGTTTATATCGGCCGCGACGAGATCAAGCGTGTCCAGGGCGGTCTTGGCATCGCTATTCTCACCACGCCGAAGGGTGTGATGACCGGCCGTCAGGCACGCCGCGAAGGCGTGGGCGGCGAGTTGCTTTGCGAAGTGTGGTAAGTGCAGATGACAGGTTACAGATGACAGATTACTGTCATTCGTTTCCTGCAGTGATTCACTGACTGCGATCTGTAAGGAGTTTTCCGGCTGCAGTGGAACGAACGGGTGAAATGCTTGTTCGGGACTCGCAAGCCATTTGAAGGGTTGAATCGATGTCGCGCATTGGAAAGAAACCGATCCCGCTGCCTCTGGGCGTGAATTATAAGGTCGAAGGCAACACCGTTCTGGTCGAAGGCCCCAAGGGCAGAGTGTCGGCGCTGATCGCCGACGGTATTTCGCTTGAGACAGTGGGCAACGAACTGCATGTGAATCGCGACACGGACAAGCATGCCGCTGTGCACGGACTGACGCGGGCCCTGGTCTTCAACGCCGTACATGGCGTAACGTCGGGATGGAAGAAGGAACTGGACATCGTCGGTATCGGTTATCGCGCCGAACTGAAGGGAAAGGGAACGGTGGTGTTTACGCTTGGTTATTCGCATCCCATCGAATTCCCGCTGCCCACGGGTATCGAGGTGGCCGTCGATCCAAAGCAGACGCACCTGAGCATTACCGGCATCGACCGGCAGAAGGTGGGCCAGGTTGCAGCCGATATGCGCTCGCTTCGCAAGCCTGATCCATACAAGAACAAGGGCGTACGCTACTCGGACGAGAAGCTGAAGAAGAAGGCCGGCAAGACAGGATCGAAGTAAGAGGCAGATGACAGGTCATAGATGACAGATGACGGTAGAAACAGCAACTGAAATCTGTCATCTGGAATCTGTAACCTGAACACCAACCGAACGGAGTCGCAGGGCTGCTCCGCTGATAGGAATGAGAGACCAATGATTACGCAGACCAAGAGAAACGCGATTCGCCAGCGCATTCACGCGCGCATCCGGGCCAAACTGGCAGGTACCGGGGAGCGTCCGCGGCTGAATGTCTACCGCTCGTTGAACAACATCTATGCGCAGGTAATCGACGACCAGACCGGGACGACGCTGGTTTCAGCATCGACCATCAAGCTGAAGACCGGCGGCAACATTGCGGCGGCGAAAGAGATTGGCAAGGAAGTTGCCCAGAAGGCTGTCGAGAAGGGCATCAAAAAGGTGGTCTTCGATCGCGGCGGCTACCTCTATCATGGGCGCATCAAGGCGCTGGCCGATGCGGCTCGCGAGGCGGGCTTGGAGTTTTAAGAACAGTGATTAGTGACTAGTGGTCAGTGGATGGTGAACAGCACGTCGCGCAACCAATAAGCAGAATCTGACAGCTAATCACTAACCACTAATCACTAGCCACTGAAAAGAGACGAAAGCAATGACGATGTTGAAGAAGAAACTCGATGCCAACCAGTACAACCTGAAGGATCAGGTGGTGGCCATCAATCGTGTGACCAAGGTGGTAAAGGGCGGCAAGAACATGTCGTTTGCCGCGCTGGTGGTTGTGGGCGACTCCGCCTCGGGCGTGGTGGGATACGGTTCAGGCAAGGCCAAGGAAGTTCCCCAGGCGATTCGCAAGGGAATCGAGTCGGCCAAGAAGAACCTGTTCCGCATCAACCTGACCGAGACTACGATTCCGCACCAGGTGCTCGGCCGTTACGGTTCGGGTCAGGTGCTGCTGAAGCCGGCGCCAGAAGGTACCGGTGTGATCGCCGGCGGCGCAGTGCGCGCGGTTATGACGTCGGCCGGAGTACAGAATGTGCTCACCAAGAGCCTCGGTTCGCCCAACCCGCATAACGTCATCAAAGCAACGTTCGACGCTCTAATCCAGTTGCGCGACCGGGCTGAAGTGGCCAACATGCGCGGCAAGACTGTCGAGGAGATGTAGACCATGGCCGAGACCAGGAAGACCATCCCAACAGCCACAAATCGTCCGTCGGGGACCCCGGCGAAGATTCGCATTCAGTATTACCGCTCAGCCATCTCGACACCCACCAAGCACAAACTGGTGGTGAAGGGTCTTGGCTTTACGCGGCTCAACCAGGTTGTGGAGCGCGTGGATAACGACTCGGTGCGCGGCATGGTGAAGGCTATTCCGCACCTGGTTCGCATCCTCGAGAACTAACACAGCAGAATCAATTCCGCCCGGGCGGTGAATCCCGGAGAACGCGAGTCGGCAGGGTCAATCTTCCGGCGCTACAGCGAGGAAATTATGGCGAAGAATCTATCAAATTTACGCGCTCCCCGAAAAGCCAATACTGGGAGCAAGCGTGTCGGCCGGGGCATGGGATCCGGCATGGGCAAGACTTCAGCTCGTGGCCACAAGGGCCAAGGCTCGCGCACCGGCACCAGCCTGATGCGCGGGTTTGAAGGCGGCCAGATGCCGCTGCATCGCCGTTTGCCCAAGCGCGGCTTTACCAACATCTTCCGCACCGAGTACACGGTGGTCAACCTGGAGCGGATTGCCGAGCAGATTGAAGGCATCGAAATTTCGGAAATCACCCTGGATAGCTACAAGAAGCTGGGTCTGTCTTCGAGCAAGAGGGCGCTGATCAAGATTCTCGGTTCCGGTGAACTGACGTCGGCACTGACCATCCATGCGCACAAGTTCTCCAAGTCCGCGGTCGAGAAGATTGAAAAGGCCGGCGGCAAGGCTGTGGTTCTGGGCGGCGCGCCTGCTCCGGCTGCTGCTTAGTGAGCGGCAGCACGTTGCGGCGGGTTGTCTGCAGGTAAGATGGTTGGTCAGATAGAGTTCGAGTGGCGAAAAACGCCTGAAGCGGATGAATCAATATGCTTGAGAAGTTTCTCAATATCTTCCGGATTCCCGACCTGCGCAAGCGGGTTCTGTTCACGCTCGGCATTCTGGCTGTTTACCGGCTGGGCTCGCATATTCCCACGCCGGGCGTCGACGCGACAGAGTTAGCACGTATTTTCAACCAACAGAGCGGCTCCGCTCTCGGACTGATGGATCTCTTCGGCGGCGGCAACCTGCGCCGCATGACGATTTTTGCCTTGGGAATCATGCCGTACATCACGGCTTCGATCATCTTTCAGTTGCTCACCGTGGTCTATGAGCCCCTGGCGCGGATTCAGAAGGAAGGCGAACTGGGCCGTCGCAAGATCACGCAGTGGACCCGGTACATGACCGTGATTCTGGGCGCCTTGCAGTCGATTGGCATCGCGGCTATCCTTACCCGCCAGCCGGGCCTGGTGCTCAATCCGGGAATTGGCTTCAATCTGATGACGATTGTCACTCTGACCACTGGCACGGCGTTCATCATGTGGCTGGGTGAGCAGATTACCGACCGGGGAATTGGCAATGGCATGAGCCTGCTCATCTTCGCTGGCATCGTCGCTGGGCTCCCGAACGGTGTGCACGAGCTGGTGATGAAAGTTCAGACGGATGCGTGGGGGTCCTTCACGGTCATCGCGGTCCTTGTGTTGTTGATTGGCATGATCGCGGTTGTCGCCTTCATCGTATTTGTCGAGCGCAGTGAGCGGCGCATTCCGATCCAGAGCGCGCGCCGCATCGTCGGCCGGCGCATGATGGGCGGGCAATCGAGCCATCTGCCGCTGAAGGTGAATTCCGGCGGCGTGATGCCGGTCATCTTTGCCAGCTCCATCTTGTCGGCTCCCATGCTGCTGAGCCAGACGGAGTGGGCGCAGAACAGCCGCTTCATTCACCCCATCATGGAAGCGCTGCGTCCCGGCGAGCCGTGGTACGAAGCGCTCTACATGCTGTTCATCATCTTCTTCGCCTACTTCTACATCTCCATCGTGATGAAGCCGGACGACATTGCCGACAACTTCCGCAAGTCAGGATCGTTCATTCCGGGGATTCGGCCGGGCAAGCGCACATCGGACTTCATCAACGATATTCTGACGCGTATTACGCTGGTCGGCGCAGTCTACCTGATCATCATCTCGCTCGTTCCAACGATCCTGATCTCGGGCATCCGGTTGGATCACCTGTTCCTGGTGGGGCGGTTCTTTGAGACCTTGCCCGCATGGACAACGCATGGTTTGGGGGTCAACTTCTACTTTGGCGGCACTTCACTTCTTATCGTGGTGGGTGTGGCCATGGATACGGTCAACCAGATCGAATCGCAGCTGATCATGCGGCATTATGACGGCTTTTCCCCGCGCTCCGGTCGCATTCGCGGAAGGAAAACCTGGTAATGTCTTCATTTATGACGGAAGCTGAACGTGGCCGGGAATCAAGTCGAAAGACTGTCCCCGGCCCGATTCTTTTGATGGGCGCGCCGGGCTCGGGCAAGGGAACCCAGGCCAAGGAGTTGGTGAAGTTGTGGGGAATACCCCAGATCTCCACCGGCGACCTGTTGCGCGCGAATAAGGCGATGGGCACCCCGCTGGGCAAAGTTGCCAGTGAAATCATGCAGCGGGGCGAACTGGTTCCCGATTCGCTGGTGAACGAGATGGTGGCGGTCAGGCTCCTGGAGCCGGACACGGTCGATGGATACATTCTGGATGGATTCCCTCGGACACTGCCTCAGGCGAGTTGGCTGGACGGCAGGTTAGCAGCGCAAGCAAATGCGCTGCCGCTGATTGCCGTCAGCATTCATGTGGACTATAATCAATTACTGTGCCGGATTACCGGACGCAGGAATTGTCCTGTCTGCCAGACCATCTACAACGTCTACTCAAATCCTCCGAAACGGGATGGATTTTGTGACATTGAAGGTGCGGCGCTTGTCCAGCGAGCCGATGACACGGAAGAGGTCTTCAAGGAGCGCATGCGCGCCTATGAAGCTCAGACCGCGCCGGTCGTTGAGCACTACCGGGACCAGGGACGTTTTGCGGAAGTGGACGGAAACCGGCCGATTGCATTAATCGCGCCCGGAATTGTTGCCGCCGTTGAGCGGTTACGCAAATAGCGTAGCCGGACGGCGGGTTTGTGCGTTATAAGCAAGTTCTCAGTCGTCAGTCAGGTCCGCAGCGACGACTGACAACTGAAAATTGAAGGCTGGATTTTTTGTGGCTGTGATTGTCAAGTCGTCCCAGGAGATCGAGAAGATGCGCCGCGCGGGCCGGGTGGTCCGCGAGGTGCTTGAACTGGTGCGCAGCCACGTGAAGCCGGGCGCCACCACTCTCGATCTGGAAAATGCTGCGGAAGCGCGGCTGACGGAACTTGGGGTCAAGGCTGCCTTCAAGGGCTACCACGGTTTTCCCTGTGTGCTTTGCACCTCCGTCAATAGCGAAGTGGTGCATGGCATTCCGTCGTCCAAGCGTGTCCTGAAAGAAGGGGACATCGTTTCGGTCGATTTTGGCGCGGTTGTGGACGGTTATTTTGGCGATGCGGCTATCACGGTGCCGGTGGGCGAGAAGATTGATCCGGACACGGCGCGTCTGCTGGTGGTGACGGAAAAATCGCTCCACGCAGGTATTGCGGCAGTTCGGCCGGGGGCGACTCTCGGCGATGTGGGTGCCGCGGTGCAGGGGGTTGTTGAAGCCGAGGGTTTTTCTGTCGTCAGGGATTTTGTGGGCCATGGTATCGGGGCTCACATGCACGAAGATCCGCAAGTGCCGAACTTTGGCGAAAAAGGCCGCGGGATGAAATTGAAGGCGGGCATGGTCATTGCCATCGAACCGATGGTGAATGCCGGCAAGGCGGATGTTAAGGTATTGGGCGACGGATGGACGGCGGTCGCCAGAGACGGAAGCATGAGCGCTCATTTTGAGCACACGGTGGCGGTGACCGCTACCGGATCGAGGGTTTTAACCGAGTAGCAAGCTCGGTACAACAGGCTGATGGCGCGAAATGCGCAGCGGCGGAACTGGGACACGGTTTGTCGAAGGAAGACGCGATTGAGGTAATGGCAGTAGTCACAGAGACGCTGCCCAACGCCATGTTCAAGGTCAAGCTCGAGAACAATCACGAGGTGCTGACCCATGTCTCCGGAAGGATGCGCAAGAACTTCATCCGCATTTTACCGGGTGACCGCGTGGCTGTGGAGCTGAGTCCTTACGACTTGAATCGCGGGCGGATTGTGTACCGGTACAAATAACAGATGTCAGCGAAGAGATGGCAGTAAAGGCCTGGGGCGGTAGCTGAAGGCTGAATACTGAGTTTCAAGGAAGGGCAGCAAACAATGAAGGTCCGTGCATCGGTAAAAAAGATCTGCGTGAAATGCAAGGTCATCACCCGCAAAGGGGTGGTCAGGGTGATCTGCGAGAACGCAAAGCACAAGCAGCGCCAGGGCTAGTCGAGCCTGGCCGACCGCGGAATCTCCACGACAGAGATCAGTCGTCAGAGATCAGAGATCAGGAAAAAACGCGCAGCACGAGCATTTTGGACTGATCCCTGAAACCTGATCTCTGATCTCTGAAAGAGGCTAGTTAGCCGGAGTCAAGGCTTGCGATGAACCTCTGGAGGCACTCCGCATAACCCGTGCGAACCGGCTGAGGCCGGAGGCACACAACGGAAGTAATGAGGAATTCGAATGGCACGTATTGCTGGCGTCGATCTGCCCCGCAACAAGCAGGCTCGGATCGCGCTCACATACATCTTTGGCATCGGGGATCCCCGCGCCGCCAAGATTCTGGAGAAGGCGAACGTTGATCCCTTCAAGAAGATCCAGGACCTGGGCGAAGACGAGGTCAACCGAATCCGTCAGGTGATCGAGGACGAAGGAAACGTTGAAGGCGACCTGCGCAAGGACGTCTCGATGCACATCAAGCGTCTCATCGACATCCAGAGCTATCGCGGTACCCGTCACCGCCGGTCGCTGCCCGTTCGCGGTCAGCGCACCCACACCAACGCCCGCACCCGCAAGGGCCCGCGCAAGGGCACAGTTGCCGGCAAGAAGAAAGCGACAGGTAAAACCTAAATGGCGAAACCAGAACAGAAGACCGGCAAGCCTGCGGCCGGCAAAGCGGGCAAAAACAAGAAGTTCAAGAAGCGCGAGCGCAAGAATGTGCCGTTTGGCATTGCGCACATTCAGGCCTCGTTCAACAACACCATCGTCACCATTACGGATCCGGTGGGCAACACGCTGAGCTGGAAGAGCTCGGGTTCCCTCGGCTTCCGTGGTTCGCGCAAGGGCACGCCCTTCGCGGCTCAACAGGCAGCATCGAATGCCGCTCAGCTGGCTCGCGATCACGGTCTGCGTGCGGTCGATGTTCGGGTCGCCGGTCCGGGTTCGGGCCGTGAGTCCGCTATCCGCGCACTCGCAGCGGCCGGAGTGGAAGTTCGCTCCATCCGCGACGTAACGCCCGTGCCGCACAACGGCTGCCGTCCGCCGAAGAGGCGCAGAGTCTAAGAAGCAGGGATCACGGATCAGGGGTCACGGATCAGTTACGGTATTGCGAATACCGGCTGATTCAATGGATTCCGAATCCCGATCCTGACAACGGGAACGAGGGAAGGCAGTCAGGGACAGTCGATAACAGCGAATAGGCGGTTTTCAACTGATCTCTGATCCCTGACCCCTGACCCCTAATTTTGGGCCGGGACGAAATCCCACCAGGATGTAAACCGGCCGTCATCCGAAGTCAGGAGAAGAAATGGCTCGTTATACCGGAGCAGTATGCCGCCTTTGCCGTCGCGAAGGCACCAAGCTCTTTTTGAAGGGCACCAAATGCACGTCCGACCGTTGCCCGCTGGAGAAACGCAACTTTCCCCCTGGCATGCACGGCAAAGATCGCAAGGCCAAGATTGTAGGCTACGGCCTGCAGCTGCATGAAAAGCAGAAGGCCAAGCGCATGTACTTCACTTTGGAAGGCCAATTCCGCGAGTACTACGAAAAGGCCAACCGCGCCACCGGCGTTACCGGCGAGTTGCTCATCCAGCAGTTGGAGCGTCGGCTGGACAACGTGGCATTCCGCCTGGGCTTTGCCATCTCGCGCCGTCAGGCCCGCCAGGTTGTTCGTCACGGACATGTCGAAGTAAACGGACGCAAGGTGAATATCCCTTCGTACCAGGTGAACGTGGGCGACGAAATCAAGATCCGCGAGAACGCCAAGAAGCTTGTAATTGTTGAGCAGGGGGCGCAGTACGCTGCGCAGAACCCGGTTCCGGCATGGCTCGAAGCCAGCTTCGAGAACCTTTCCGGCCGCGTGCTGTCGCTGCCCAAGCGCAAGGACGTGAACCTGCCCATCAACGAGCAGCTGATCGTCGAACTGTATAGCAAGTAGTAAGACAGATTACAGATTTCAGGTTACAGATGACAGTCGGTCCTTCGGGTTCTTGACTGTCATCTGCAATCTGTCACCTGTCATCTGCATTTCAACCGAAGGAGAACTTGCGCGGCCGCCGCAAAATGCATCGCGACGTACATGCCGCGCGGGAAAAGAGACGAGCCTATGTTGTGGAGAGGATTCCAAAAACCGAAGCGCCTGGCAGTTGATGCCGAGACGCTGACAGAAACATTCGGCAAATTCAGCGCCCAGCCCTTTGAGCGCGGATTTGGCACCACGATCGGAAACGCGCTGCGCCGCACCTTGCTCAGTTCTATTGAAGGCGCCGCTGTCACCGCCATTCGCATTGAAGGCGTGTTGCACGAGTTCCAGTCCATCACTGGCGTGGTTGAAGATGCCACGGACATTATCCTGAACCTGAAGCAGGTTCCTTTCAAGCTCTCGGGCGACGGCCCCAAGGCCCTCTATCTGCGCGCCGACCAGCCGGGTGTTGTTACCTCCGGCATGATTGAAGCCGACGGCGATGTTGAGGTTCTGGACCGCAATGTGTACCTGGCCACCGTCTCTGAAGGCGGCAAGCTGGACATGGAAATGCGCCTGAAGCGCGGTCGCGGCTACATTTCAGCGGACAAGAATTTCGACGCCGATCTGGGCCTGGGTTTCATTCCTGTGGATTCGGTCCACTCGCCGGTGCGCCGTGTGAATTACCTGGTGGAAGCTGCTCGTCTTGGACAGATCACCGACTATGACAAGCTGACACTTGAAGTGTGGACCAATGGAGCTGTGCTTCCGGCCGATGCGGTTGGCCTGGCCGCCAAGCTGCTCAAGGACCACATGAACATCTTTATCAACTTCGAGGAGGAAATCGAAGCCGAAGCGCGCGGCGAAGAAGGCCGTGTCCTGCTCCGCAACGACAACCTCAACCGCTCCGTCGAAGAGCTGGAGCTGAGTGTCCGCAGCTATAACTGCCTCAAGAACGCCAACATTCAGTCCATCGGCGAGTTGGTGCAGAAGACTGAAGCCGAGATGCTCAAGACCAAGAACTTTGGCCGCAAGAGCCTGAACGAGATCAAGGAAATTCTTGCGCAGATGGGTCTTTCGCTGGGCATGAAGATCGACGAGAACGGCAACGCGGTTCCCGGGCCAACCAGCATTCCGCCCGCCGCCGCATTGGCTGCCAGTTACAACCACTACGACGACGAAGACGAGCCGTTGGATTCGGTCGACATGCAGTTGCCGACCGAGACAGAGAACTTTTAAGAACAGAGATCAGGTTTCAGAGATCAGTAAAGCCGGCTAGCGGTCAACGTGTACTGAATTCTGATCTCTGATCCCTGACATCTGATTTCGAAAGAGAGTTTCACCATGCGCCATCGCAATGCAGGATTCAAGCTCGGACGCAACACCAGCCATCGTCGCGCGCTGCTGCGCAACCTGGTTACGTCCGTTATCGTGGAAGACCGCGTGGAGACCACCGTGGCCAAGGCCAAGGCTGTCCGTCCGCACGTGGAAAAGATGATCACCCTGGGCAAGAAGGGTGATCTGCATAGCCGCCGCTTGGCCCTCAGCTTTCTCATGACGGACAAGGCCGTGGAGCGGCTCTTTGAGACCGTGGCTCCGCGCTACGGAGACCGCCAGGGCGGTTATCTGCGCATTGTGCGCACCGGCTTCCAGAAGGGCGATGGCGCCGAGAAGGCTTTCATCGAACTGTTGGGCGCCGAAAAGCAGCTCGATGAGAAGCGCCAGAAGCGCGACGAAGTGAAAGCCAAGAAGCGCGCCGAGCTCGAGAAACAGTTGGAAGAGAGCAAGAAGGAAGACGAGAAGGGCGGCGAAGAAGCCGCGTAACCCGCGCCTCTTGCCACCGGATTATCTTTTCTATCACGCTGGAACGGGTGCATTCCTTTGCTGGATGTGCCCGTTTTTTTCGTGATTGGCCTGTGTCCCGGTTACGCAGTTCTTGCCAGCCGCTTCGGTTTCAGTGCTCGCATGAAAGCATAGACAATCAACTGCAGGACAATCGCGCCGGTGCAATCCAGCAGGACATCCCAGGGTGTCCCCGTGCGATTGGGCAGATACGACTGGTGCCATTCATCGCAACTCGCGATGAGCGCAGTCCCCAGCAGCGCGAGAAGCGCGTCGTGGAGGAATCGGGAACGCGGCAGCGTGAACCACCAGGCGCGCAGCCATGCCAGACCGATGAGCCCATAGCCGACAAAGTGTCCGCTCTTGCGAATGTAGTGATGAATGATCTCCCAACGAGCATCGGACACATGGCCCAAAAGCGACTCGTAGAGCCACCGCAGCGGTCCGGTTGTGTAGTCCGCGCCCATGAACTCCTGGGACTCAATCGCAATGATGACGGCGCCCAAAAGAACGGGAAACCACACGTGGACCCAGAACCAGCCGCCGCGGCGGTTATTCGACATGATAGTTGGGAGCCTCTCGGGTGATGATCACGTCGTGGACGTGACTCTCGCGCAGGCCGGCACTGGATATCCGCACAAACTGCGCCTTCTCTTGTAGTTCCTGAATCGTCCCGCAACCTACATAGCCCATGCCCGACCGCAGACCCCCGACCAGTTGAAAAACCATGGACTCCAAAGGTCCGCGGTAGGGCACTCGGCCCTCAATGCCCTCGGGAACATACTTCGCGAGCCGATTTTGACTGGCCCGCTCGCGTTGCACTACGCCCTCGGTGCCCATCTCTGCACTCGCCATGTCGGCGGTACTCTGAAAATAGCGCTCACCGGAGCCTTGGCCCATTGCGGTCAATGAGCCCATGCCGCGATAGCTCTTGAAGCTGCGGCCCTGGTAGAGAATGGTCTCGCCAGGGCTCTCGTCCACGCCCGCAAACAGCGAGCCGATCATTACCGAACTGGCCCCCGCTGCAATCGCCTTGGTCACTTCACCGGAGTACTTGATACCCCCGTCCGCGATCACCGGGATACCATGCTCGCGGCCCGCCCGTGCAGCTTCGGCGATGGCCGTGATCTGCGGCATGCCCGCTCCCGTCACAATGCGCGTTGTGCAGATTGAGCCTGGGCCAACCCCTACCTTGATTGCATCGGCGCCGGCCTCGATAAGCGCCAGCGCGCCCTCGTAAGTGGCAACATTCCCGGCCAGCAGGCCAATTTCCGGGAACCGCTTCTTCACCTCGCGCACGGCCTCAAGTACACGCGAGGAATGGCCGTGAGCGGAATCGATTGCCAGAACATCCACTCGGGCGCGAATCAACTCCGCGGCCCGTTCCAGAAAATCGCCCGTGGCCCCAATGGCGCCGCCTACCCGCAGGCGCCCCTGCTCGTCCTTGCTGGCCATGGGGTACTTCAGCTTCTTCTGGATGTCTTTGACTGTGATCAGACCCTTGAGCTCGTACTGGTCGTTGACTACCAGCAGCTTTTCCACGCGGTGCTCGTGCAGTATCAGCTCGGCTTCTTCCAGCGTGGTGCCCACTGGGACAGTGATGAGATTGGTCTTCGTCATGACGTCGCCGATGGGAATGTCGGTGCGCGTTTCGAAGCGCAGGTCGCGGTTGGTGAGAATGCCGACCAGTCTTTTGCCCTGTGTAACCGGTACGCCGGAAATCTTGTAGCGGCGCATCACTTCCAATGCATCGCCGATCATCTGATCGGGGCCGATTGTGACCGGATCCACGATCATGCCGCTTTCCGAGCGCTTGACCTTATCGATTTCGCCAGCTTGGTCGACGACTGAAAGATTGCGATGCACAATGCCGATTCCGCCCTGTTGAGCCATGGCTATGGCCATGCGCGACTCGGTCACGGTATCCATGGCCGAGGAAAGCAGCGGCGTGTTCAGCGTGATCTCGCGAGTCAACTGGGTTTGTGTGCTTACCTGCGCGGGCACTACGTCGCTCGAGGCAGGCACCAGCAACACGTCATCGAATGTGAGAGCTTCCGGAAGATTCTTGGCTAGCATAATGCTCTGATGCGCCTGGCGGACCAGGGATTCGATCCCCAATGCGGCAGGCGCTTCGCTCTATTGTAGCGGAGCAGGCGCCACTGGCAGCGTGTACGCGCTATACACCCACCGGGAACGGCTTCGGACTCGATTCATCGGTGTTCGCGTCGGGGTTGCGCCAGCGCTCAAACCGCCCCTGCAACAGGCTCATCAGCCCGGTATACCAATACCCAACCACAAACAGGATCAGGAACGGCGCGGTGAAATAATTGTGGTTGGAGAATGTGTAAACAATCGCCAGCGCAAAGTAGCAGCCGAAAATCAGTTCTATCCACGGCGCCAGCACCAGGCGCTTGCGGTACTTGGCGGCCTGGGATTTCTCGCCCTTTTTAGCGACGCGGTATTTAGGTGTGCGGACGAACGCGCTCTTGATGCCGAGAAGCGCCTCCATCACCGCCTTGGTATTGGTCCAGGTCAGTCCAATTCCCAGAGCCATCAGAAAGGGGAGATAAAGCAGGGTCTTCAGCCACGTTTTCGGGAATAGGATGCGCTGGCTCACCAGGTAAAACACGGCAATGGAGAAGCTGGAAGCGGTGAACAGCGGAAAGTCGATCAGCAACATCTGAAACCAGCCTTGGTAGAAGCGGCAGATCATGGCCGGAATCAACAGGGCGGACATCACCACCATCAGCGGATAGCTGAGGTTAGCCGTGAGGTGGTAGATGGCCTCAATCTTGATGCGCCGCGGCACGTTCGACTTGAACATCATGGGCAGCACTTTGATGCTCGTTTGAATAAGGCCTTTGGCCCAGCGTGCCTGCTGTGTCTTGAAGGCCGTCATTTCAATCGGTAGTTCAGAGGGGCATTCCACGTCCGGCAGGTATTTGAACTTCCAGCCTGCCAGTTGCGATCGATAGCTCAGGTCGGTGTCTTCGGTGAGGGTATCGTGCTGCCAGCCGCCGCCATCCACGATGGCTTGAATCCGCCACATGCCGGCAGTGCCGTTGAAGTTGAAAAAGTCGCCAGAGCGCGCGCGGGCGCCGTGCTCCAGAATGAAGTGTCCATCGAGCAGAATGGCTTCAATCTGGGTCAGCAGGCTGTAATCGCGATTCATGTGCGTCCAGCGCGTCTGCACCATCCCGATCGCCGGGTCGGAGAAGTGGTGAACCACCTTCATCAGCCAATCCGCGGGAGGAACAAAGTCCGCGTCAAAGATGGCCACAAACTCGCCCTTGGCAACCTTGAGCCCCTCATCCAGTGCTCCCGCTTTAAAGCCGTGACGGTTTGTGCGGTGAATATAGGCGATCGGATGGCCCAGCGCCGCATAACGTTCCACAATGCCTGCGGCCACTGCCTGGGTTTCGTCGGTGGAGTCGTCGAGCACCTGGATTTCGAGCCGGTCGCGGGGATATTCCATGGCGCAAATTGCATCGATCAACCGGTCAATGACGAACTGCTCGTTGAAGATGGGCAGTTGCACGGTCACTCTTGGCAACTCGTCGAAATGAGCCGGCGGGGCGGGGTGGTAGTTCTTGCTGTGCTTGTAATACAGGTAAACCAGCGTGTAGCGATGGACGCCATAGATGGCCAGGACGATCATCACGGCAAAGTAGGGCAGCAGCAGCGCCGCATCGAATAAGTTCCAGTGGTAGAGGTTCTTGAAGGTTACGTCGGTCTGCTGCATTGCCTTCAAGTAGTGGCGCAGCCCATTTTGCGGTGCAAACGCAAGATGCTCAACCAACCGCATGGACAGCCCGCCACGATAGATCCAGGCCAGACCGGCTGCGGGTTTCAAGATGGTCACAAGCGCGGCGAACAGGGGGAGCCTCCACGTGAGATACAGTCCATTGTATGCGATGGGGATTCATTGAGATTTTCTCGCTCACTTGACGGGTCCCCCTGGTAGGAATTGGCACTTGAGGTCACAACCGCGGGGGACTCATACGCATCGAAACGTTCAACAAAACGCCCACTCTCAGGTGTTCGGGCTCCGTTCAGGTGTTTTGTTCTCAAATTCGCATTACTCAGGTTGCCCTTCACCGCCCTGCTGGCATAATGTTTCCTGAAAGTTGGAGATGTCCCAATGACCACTCTTACCGCATCCCCCGTCCTTGCCGCTGCGGGCGGCAGCTTTCTGATCGAAACACGCACCCCGGCCGAGGTTTTTACTCCGGAAGACCTGAACGAGGAGCAGCGCCAGATTGCCGCGACAGCTGCACAGTTTGCGCGCGAGGAGATTCTGCCTCTGGCTGCGGCCATCGAGGGAAAGCAACCTGGCGTGCTCGCGTCACTGTTGCGCAAGGCCGCCGAACTGGGATTTACCTCTGTTGACATACCCGAGGAATACGGTGGCATGGGCATGGACAAGGTTACTTCAGCGCTCATCACCGACCATCTTTCAATTCTGGCCAGTGTCTCCACCGCTTTCGGCGCTCACACCGGCATCGCCACACTGCCACTTGTCTGGTATGGCACGGAGGAGCAGAAGCAACGCTATCTGCCCAAGCTGGCCACGGCGGCGTGGATCGGCTCGTATGGGCTTTCTGAGGCCAGTTCCGGCTCTGACGCAATGAACGTACGAACGCGCGCTACACTCTCGCCCGACGGCAGCCACTACCTGCTCAACGGCGAGAAAATGTGGATCACGAACTGCGGAATCGCCAGCCTGTATACCGTGTTTGCCAAGATCGATGGCGAGAAGTTTTCAGCTTTCCTCATCGAGCGGGATTCGCCGGGCCTGACTGTGGGCGCGGAAGAGCACAAGCTGGGCATTCGCGGCTCCTCCACCTGCCCATTGATACTTCAGGACTGCAAAGTGCCCGTGGGGAACTTGCTGGGTGAGGCAGGCAAGGGACACCACATCGCCTTCAACGTGCTCAACGTCGGCCGTTTCAAGCTGGGCGTCGCCTGCATCGGTGGCGCACGCCATGCGCTCGCGCACATGATTCGCTACGCCAAAGAGCGCGTCGCCTTCGGCAAGCCCATCGCCGAGTTCGGGCTCATCCAGCGAAAGATCTCCACATCCGCCACCCGCCTGTACGCGGCCGAAAGCATGGCCTACCGTTTAGTGGGGATGATTGACGCAAGCCTCGGACAATTGAACTCTGAAACCAGTACTCCGCGTGAAACCCAACGGCGCATTGAAGAATATGCCGTCGAGTGCTCAATCCTGAAGGTCTACGGCTCTGAAATGATGAGCATGGTGGCAGACGAATTGGTGGCCACCATGGGCGGGTACGGTTACGTCGAAGAATATCCCGCAGAGCGCTTCTATCGTGACGCTCGCATCAACGAGATCTTCGAAGGCACAAATGAAATCAACCGGCTCATCATCACGGGCTGGCTCATGAAGCGAGCGCTGAACGGGCAGCTTCCTCTGCTCGGCGCTATCAAGAAGCTCATGGACGAAGTAACGCAGCCGCCGTCCTTCGATTCCAGCTCTGGTGACGACCAGCCGCTGGCGCGCGAGTCCGAGCTGCTGGCGGCGGTTAAGAAGATCGCACTGTTTGCAGCGGGCGTCGCTAGCCAGCGCTTCATGACGTCGCTGCAGGATCAACAGGAAGTGATGGCTGATCTGGCCGATATCATCGGCCAGGTTTTCGCTTTGGAATCCGCGCTGCTGAGGGCCCGCAAGATGGTCTCTCCCGCAGCGGCAGAGGTTTCTGCAGCAATGACGGGATTGCTCGCCGATGAAACCATGGCTCTTGCTGAGGAGGCGGCGCGCCGCGTGCTGGCAGCCTGCGCTGAGGGGGATCTTCTGCGTACCCAGTTGGCCATTCTGCGCCGGCTGGCCCGTTTTACGCCGGCCGACGCAGTCGGGTTGAGCCATATTGTTGCAAAGGAGTGCATTCAACGGGAACGGTACCCGCTCTAATAATCCGGGTCTATGCGGCTTCGCGGCGGCGGGGTCCATGTTCAACGGATTCGATCACCGCTTTGTTGAATGCCGGAATGTCATCGGGCTTGCGGCTGGTTATGAACTGGCCATCGATGACAACCTCGCCATCTACCCAGTTGGCGCCGGCATTCTTCAGATCAGTCTTGAGCGACGGCCAGGAAGTGACAGTCTTTCCCCTCAGTGCCCCTGCCTCCAGCAGCGTCCACGGTCCGTGGCAAATTGCGCCCACGGTCTTTCCCGTCGAAACAAACTGGCGCACAAAGTTCACCGCGCTTGGGTCCATTCGCAGATGGTCGGGATTGATAACACCGCCGGGCAAAACCAGGCCATCGTAATCGTGGGGATTGGCGTCTTCCAGCGTCGTATCCACTTTCACTTCTTCGCCCCAATCCTTGGTGTTCCATCCCTTGATCTTTCCACTCTTTGGCGCAATCACTTCGGTCTTCGCGCCGGCATCGTCCATCGCCTTACGAGGTTCAAGCAGTTCAGCCTGCTCGAATCCATCCGTTGCCAGGAATGCGATTTTCTTGCCCTTCAGATTTGAAGCCATGTTGGTCCCTCCATAGGTCACCCCTACCCTTCCTAGGACGCTCTTGCGGCATTGCGAGGTTGCCACGGCTGTGTGGGTGCCATCAACGCCGATACTCAAATCAGGAGGCCGGTTTATCCAATCATGCGCACGCAAAAGATCCTCCACCCAGTTGGCATTGTGTCGCCAGGATGGAGGATCGATTGTTCCGCCTTGAAGGCAGGCTGGTTGCCGCGGATCTTAGTGCTTGACGACAATGTTGAGGTCAATTGTTGTGGCGATGGCCTGGTTGTCGAGCGTGGCAGGGGCAAAGCGGAACTTGCTCACAGCAGAAACGACCCGAGCGTCCAGGTCAGAGTTCATGGGCTTGATCACCTGGATGTCGCGGGCATTACCCTGTTCATCGATGTTCACCTTCAGCCCAACTTCGGCATCGGGCGGAAGCATCGCATCGAAGGCATCGGTGGGAATATCGACGTTGGTGGACTTGAGCAACCGGGGGGCGACGATGCCGGTGCTCACGCGGGGAACCTGGGTTGAGGGAGCAGCGTCGGTCGCGGGCTGGCTTGCGACTGCCGATGCGGTAAAGAGCATGGGGGAAAGCAGGAAGCTGGCTACAAGAATACGGCGCATTAAGTTCCTCCAATGGTCACGTGTGACCAACACCACTATAATCCGAATCAAATACGATTGTCAAAACATTTTTTCTAGATTATATTTTTCAATAGTTTACAGAAAGATTCCAGTGGAATTCTGAAAATAAATTCATCTGATGTTGATCTGATTCGCGCGTCAATGCTCCCGCCGCGATCAGCCCCGAACCCATGTGCGCAGCTACCCGTGTCCACACACATTCCCGGGTACCGCGAGCAGACTGGAGCGTGAGCTTCCTGCAGTTGTCAGCTGTTTTTTTGTGGGGATTGCCGCAGTGTATCCAGCGCGTCGATCTCACGCTGATAGGCCTTCGATTTTTTGAGGTTCAGCCAAATGGCCAGCGGAAAGACGAAGACCGTTACACCGACGACCGACCAACCGACAAGGCTATCGGGCCACGGAAAGAGCATGATCGCGCCCACTCCGAACACAAGCAGCCCCGGCATCAGCACGGCCAGCCGCGACCAGAACCAGATGCCCCGATGGAACTCACGTTGACGCTCCAGCTCCGAGCGGAGAAACTCAAGCGAGTTCACGTTCCCCGACGCTTCGGCACGCAGGCGCGAAGCCCTGCACGAGCGCTGATTGAGCCAGACCTGGCCAGTCATGTAAGCCATTCCCAGAATGACGAGAGCGGAGCCGAACTTCATCAATGGCTGCGGCAATGCTACGAGGATCCATGCAAACCAGCAGATTTCAAACAGGCACAGCACCCAGACGGTCCCATCGCGGACGAGCAACTTACGGTTGAGCCGCTTTCTCAGGCAGTGCAGTTTTTCCGGCGAAATCTCAAAGGAGCTCTGAGCCTGTTTCTGCCAAAGATCGTGAAGATTCGTAGAAGAGTTATCGCTGGTCATGGTTTCCTCCGTTGTGAAAACGGTCAGCAAGAATCGACTTGATGCGATGAATCTTTGTGGCGACATAGCCGGACGAGATACCGGTTACTTCGCCAATCGATGCGGCGTCAACGCCCTCGAGATAGAGAAGAATAACTTGCCGGTCAAGTGGATTGAGTCGCTGAATCAGATCGTAAAGGCGGTCGAGGATCTGGGCTTGATCGAGTGAGGGCGGGGGGAGAGTCTCTGGGGCAATGCCGCCATGCTCTTCGATCTCTTCAATGCTGACAAGGGGAATCGATCGCCTGCGCCGGCTGCGAAGAACGTGGGACGTTGCCGCGTTTTGGGCAACGCGATAGACCCAGGTGCGCAGCGCGCAGCGCGCATCGAATGTCTTGAAGCTGCGCCAGAGAGCGAGATGCATCTCCTGAAGCAGGTCCTTGCGCGCGTCTCGATCGGCCTCCCATGCGCGAGCAAGGCGAACAAGAGCGGGGCCGTAGTTTGCGACGGCTTGCTCATACAGATCGTCCTGCGTGCTCTCATCAGCGGGCATGGGGGTTTAAGTGGCTACACAAGATATAGTCACCCGATGCGGAAGTTTCTTACACGCCCACTAGAAAAATCCCGCGCTCATCCCATGCTGAAGATGCAGCTTGAACTGCGCGCCAAGGACCGGCCGCCTGCATGGAGTGCGTTTATCCGGCGGTCCCAGGTACGCTTTCAGCGCGACTCGCCCAGGCTCAGAATTTGGTTCCCTTGCTGTAGTCAGCGGTAACGGCGGTGTAGACGCCGGTCATGCAACCGGGATCGCTGAAGATCAATCCCAGCTCGCGGTTGTCATTGAGCGAGGCAGTCGAAAAATTCTCGCTGCCAACAAACAGCTTGGCCTGAGCGGTCCCATAATCAGCCAGAACCGTTTTGGCGTGGATGTAGTAGCCGGTTTTGGAGCTGAAGATGGCGATGACGGCCCCGGCAGCCTTCAGGGAGTTCAACACCGAAGAGTATTTCCCACCTAGGTTCTCCTGCACCAGGGTCACGGAAACCCCGCGCCGCAGCGCAGCTTCCACCAGCGTCTGCATCCCGGTATCGTCGAACTCCTCCTGCGAGATGAGCAGGGACTTGGTTGCGCCTTCAATCAGCGTGGTAAGTGCGGCGCGGGAGTTCGTAGGGCTCCAGGCCAGGTTGTCGCCGGTGGGCGGAGTGATGGTTGCATTGGTGAAATCGGCGTTGAATGTGGTTTCAATGGCGGCCACATCGGCTGCATCGTTGGTGAACACGGCAAAGTCGCGGGTGGTGGCGTAGTCCTCGGGGGTCAGGTTCAGGGTCATGATCGCTGACGTCGCGGAGTCAATGGTGATGGTCTTCTGGTGTGTGCAGGCATAAGTCGGGTTGGCCCAGTGGGTCGCCACCTTGCCGGCGGTCAGCGTGTTGTAGGCGGTGGTGTTGTTGGCCCTCTCGTTGTTCTGGTCCAGGATGACGCGCACCGTTATGCCCTTGGCCGCAGCGCTCGTCAGCAGACCCGTGACGGTGGTGTCGGAGAGTTCATACATCGTCATGTCGATGGATTTTTTGGCCGAGGAAAGCAAATCGTAGATGGGCTGAAGGCCCTGGTCGGGCTCGGTGAGCAGCGTGTAGGTCACGGCGCCAGGCGCCGGCGTGGGCGTAGGTGCTGGTTTGGGCGTTGATGCCGGTTTGGGCGTCGGTGTGGGAGCGGGAGTTGGTTTGTGAGTGGGGCTGTGTTTCTCGCGTTCGGGTTGGACGGCAGGGTCAAGGGTGGTGTCGGGGGACATGGTTTTCTCCTTCATGTGCATGTGGCCAATCGGCGATTGCGAACAGTATCGCGCGAATTGAGGTTATCAGTCTTCATCTTGTCGCGATTAGTCCGCGGGCGCAGATGAAGATCCGGAAAAAACCGATTGAAATGGCGGTTTTTTGAGGCGATTTGTGAGGATGGGATAGACCGGGGATCCCCGACGGAATAGGCCGTCACATCCCGGGTGCAAGAACTTGAGCATCCGTTCCAACCTCAAGCTGGGTCGGCTGTTGATGAAATGCTGACGAGTTGGCGACAATACGACCGGAGCAGGAGATCGGTGCTGTGACGCCAAATAAACTGCCACAATGTGGCATTCGCCGATCCTGATAGATTGCGAGAATCGCATCATGAAGGATCGTCGAATTCGCTCTATGGCCAAGTATGCCGCCCTTGCATCATGCGTCGTGTTCGGAACAAACGTGCTTCCACAAGCCGCCCCCGCCGTGACCGGATCGGCGGTTGAACCTTGCCGATTGGGGTCGATCACCTGCTGGAGCCAACTTGCCGACAAGGCTCATCAGGCGAGCGACATCGACAAGGAGAGTCAGTTTCGACAAGTCGTTTCGCAACTCGCATGGGATAACTGGGAGCGGCATCCGAAATCTCCGGGAAGATGGAATCGCTGGGCAATCGTTTACGAGAACGATCTGCCACTTGCAAGGCTGCTCGAAGGGACTCATCTGTGGTTAGAAGCCGAGGCAATATACCGGCACAACCAATCCATGTTGGAACACGAACGGCTCGCGGGAAATGACATTAAATCTGAGAACGATCTTGAGCTTGCGCACCTGTTAACAAAGGAAGGCAAACAGCCTGAGGCGAAGGCATTATGTGGCACGTGGAAGAACCGGGTAAAGCACAACGCCGATTTTGCACTTTATGCGCTCAAATACGATGTTCCAACGCCTCCGTTGTACGACACGCCCGAAGTAGAGGTCGCCGTATGGAAGCTTGAATGCGAACGGCCAGAAGACGGACTTAGTCTTCTGGAGGAACAAATCTACGCCCATCCCGGGATGCTCGCTCCATTCGCTGCCATGGTTAACTACTACACAAGCGAGGGCAACTTCCGCATCGCGCTCACGATTGAGAAGAATGGCACGTCAGCACTGTTGTCAACGCCGAATGAAGCTCGCAAATGACGGTCATCGTCAGTGGCGGGTGGCCCCGATTCCACACGGAATCCAATCAAGTTGAGGGTGCCCCCGGTCCCTCGCCTTTGGGAACCGGGGAGGTCGAAGAATTGGGGCGGCGATTGCGCATTCACTCGGGCAGATTCCAGCCTCTCTCGCGGGCCTTCCACTCCGATTCGATCTCCACGGTTCCGTGCATACCCGTCTGGTAGCGGAGGTTCAGCTTATGTCGCTCTCAATCCAGATGTGGAATGCTCCGAATACAAGGTCTGTTGGTTGCCTCTGTGCCGTCGAACGCATGTCAATTAGCTCTTCCGGGTAATCCGGCTCCTCCATGCGCTTATCGATTGGTTTCACACCGTCCAGTTCCAAGAGAATGCAGTCAATCGTCGGCACAATCCGTCCGACCCGCTCGGTGAACTCGGCTTCTGAATTGACGGAAGCCGCGAGATTCACGTAGGCCCCTTTGCCGTCATCGCCGAATCGCCTAAAGTCCTTGCATTTCGGGTCAGCTACGAGGCAGGCTATACCGGTCCATATCTGCATCTCAGCATCTCCCAAACGTCCAACCCATATTGTAAGCAGCTAATTGTGTCAGTATGGTTGCGCATCCGGAATAACCAACTCCGCTGAACGGATAGATCCCCTGAAATCGGGCAGGTGGCCCCGATTTCACACGGAATCCCATCAAGTTGAGGGTGCCCCCGGCCCCCTTTGGGGACCGGGGATTGAAACTCCCGATCATCCCTCCAGACGATAATCGGCCAAAAAATGCGGGGAAACAGCCGTCCTATGTTCACTGAATCAAATGTAATTCACGAGTAGCCGGCCACTCTACCAAACTCAGGATTTGAATTTCAGCATATGCCTCACAGCTTGATAGCCTCTCTCGAATTCGCTGTCGGAGTCATAAGCGATCGTTGCATAAATGATTCCGCTGCTCGGCTTTGAAATTGCAATCACACTCGCTTTTTTGTGTCCTCCAATGCGGCCCTGGTCCGGATGATTGGCTTTGAGAACCATCCCAAGGTCGGCACGATAGTCCGCACGAACAACACTGGCCGGTAGCTTGGTAGATACGCTACATGGGCTGCTCGAAACCAATGCGCAATATTCCCGTGCGTTAGATTCAAAAACCAGTGGGTAAGCGGCTGCCAATGCCGGATTTTTCATGTCCATCCCGAGCACTCGAATATCCACGTAGGCGGTTATCATTCCATCTGTCGATCTAATACGGTGCACAACAAACGGACTTGACGAGTCAAATGTCTCGTTCAGCTCTTTTTCAAGAGCGATGTTTGGCCCATCATCAACGAAGCCGGAGGGCGTGGAATAAGTCAAGCCTGTCTCGGACAACCGCTTGCCAAACTCAATATCGCCGCCAGGAGCCGCAAGCAAAAACCCTGCATAAAGAAAGAAGCCGAGGCGTAGGCCCATACGAAGCCGTGGTTTCATCGCTATCTCCTCTAGAGGTGGCGATTATACCGCAGGGGGCTTTCTCGTGAGGGATCCCGTTGAACCGCATTCGCGCTGCGGATTTCGGTCGGATCACGGCCAACCTGACGTTACTCAATTCAAGGTCAGCCTTTCGCGCAGGGAGATTCGACGCAGGTTTTACTGGGGGCGGTGTTACGGACACATCCACTCACTCAAGTCAGCCGCTTCGGGCCTGGCTGTCGGAAGTTTCTCTGATTCTTCATCCACCAACAGTCCTGCTGCTGTGAGCATGGACTCGGGCTGAAGGGTTGCAGCGGTGGCAGGCGTTGGGATCGCCCCGCAAACCGGGTCGGAGGACTGCGGCAGCGGTGTCCCACGCAAAGGAAGTGGGACGGACGCGGGGCCACTCGTTGAACTCGACGCGTCCATCGCAGGCGAGGAGCTTGGTGCTGCGCTCGGAGCTGAAGTCGCGGCAAGCACCGCAAGTTTGGCCAGCGAAGGCGTGGAAATGGACGCTACCCGCGCTGCTGCCTCCGGGCTGGTTGCGGCCGCCTGCAAAGCTGAGCCCATCACCGGCCGCTTGTCCGATCCCTTGGCTTTTGCAAAGATCACGAACACGCCCGACAGATTTTCGACCGTAAGCACTCCGCACCGGTTTGGCGAATTCAGCCCGGCGAACCGGATGCGATCCATGCTGAAGCGGCTCTCAGAGACATTCCCAATGCACATGCGGTGCCGGGCCACCACAACCTGCAGATACGGAAAACTGACCAATGAGTCCGGGACTTGCGCAGCTCCCGCACCGTTTGTGATGGCTTCCTCCTGCCAGAGACCCTGGTGCAGGTCGTGCCGATCGTAGCCGGCAATCAGCATCAGGTGAACGCGCGCCAGCGGCATGCCGCCTCGCCCATCCAGCACGCGCACCGTGATCGGCTCGTGGTGTATCACCGGCTCGCTGGCCCGCGCCAGCCCACTACCCACGATGGTCAACAGCCATGCTCCCGCAATCTGCCTGATAAGTCCATTCATACTGGTGTCTGTGGGACTTATCGGCACCCGGTCAAATATCACCAGATCACCACCATCACCCAGTTCCCACCTGCGAGGGCGAACGCCTATCCAAGACTCGAGTGGCCGGCAATCCGGCAGGCAGTTTTGCAGAGAATTATCCCCCACCGGCGCACAATAGAAACAGTCAGCTTACGAGAAACACTGCACCTCTCGCAGCAACTCCGGATGGCGTGCAACCAACCGTGTCTCATCGGCAAAATCAACCATAACTCATTCTGCAGAAAGCACTTTCGCATGCCTGCCGTTGCAACAATGGGTTGCAAGGTTAGCTTTCATCGTTTTCAGAACCTTCCAGGGTTTGGATTCATCAGGTTCCCGAACTTTCCAGGGTTTATTCCCGCGAGTTTTCGAACTGTTTAAGGTTAGCTTTACCGGCTTTTGAGCGACGCAAATATCTGAAAATAAGTTGTTTAGTGAAAGCGAGTCGCAAAATAACGCCCCGCCGGTTTCTGGGCTGTGAAACTGTGACGCCAACTAAAATATTCCAAACAAACAATTTACAAGCCAGAAACCCGCAGAAACACAGCCCCTGTGAAATAATTCTGTGAAACTGTGGACCCCATAAAAGAAAACAGCCCGCGCCCCATTACGAGGAGCGGGCCATTTGGTTATGGAACCTAAGTCGAGTTACGCCTTGGCAGTGGTAAGTGCGCCCAGGTCCGCCGCAAGCTTTTCCGTCGAGAAGGCTTCGATCACATCGCCTTGTTTGAGGTCGCTGAAGCCGGCCAGGCCGATGCCGCACTCCATGCCGTTACTCACTTCACGGGCATCGTCCTTGAAGCGTTTGAGTGAGTTGATCTTGCCCTTGAAGACCTGCTCCTCGCCCCGCATCACCTTGACCTCCGCATCGCGGCGGATGACGCCGTCCTGCACTCGGCATCCGGCAATGGTGCCCACCTTCGGAATCTTGAAGACGTTGATGACTTCCGCCTTGCCGACGTAGTTCTCCTTGAAAGTGGGATCGAGGAGGCCCAGCATCGCGAGCCGGATTTCGTCCTGCAACTCGTAGATGATGGAGTGCAGGCGAATCTCGATTCCTTCCTGTTGCGCCAACTCGGCTGCCTTGCGCTCCGGACGAACGTTGAAGCCGATGATGATAGTGTTCGAGGCCGTTGCCAGCAAAACATCGCTCTCTGTGATGGAACCGACACCGGAATGAATGACCTTGATGCGCACCTTCTCAGTGGACATGCGGACAAGCGAGTCGGCTAGCACTTCCACCGATCCGGTCACATCGCCCTTGATGATGAGGGGCAGATCCTTGACGCCGGCAGTGCGAATCTGTTCCGCCAGACCCTCGAGGGAGACGCGCGAGCTCTTTGCCAACTGGGCTTCGCGTTCCTTCATCTTGCGGTACTGAGCAATGCCCTTCGCCTTGTCGCGATCGGCGACCACGAGGAACGTATCGCCCGAGTCGGGCATGGCTTCGAGGCCGAGCACTTCGACCGGCGTCGAAGGCCCTGCTTCTTCCAGAGCTCGGCCGCGATCGTCGAACATGGCGCGAACCTTGCCGAAGGTGTTGCCGACGATGTAGCTATCGTTGAGGCGCAAGGTACCGTCCTGAACCAGAACCGTGGCGACTGCGCCGCGGCCGCGATCCAGCTTGGCTTCGATGACGGAGCCAACCGCCTTGCGTCCTGGTGTCGCCTTGGGAGCGCGGATGTCGGAGACGAGGCAGATCATTTCAAGGAGCAGATCAAGGTGGATGCCCTTCTTTGCCGACACTTCAACGAAGACAGTCCCATCCTGCCCGGCGCCTGCCCACTCTTCGGGAATAAGGCCGCGGTCAGCCAGTTGCTTCTTGACCCGATCGGGATTCGCTTCCGGCTTGTCGATTTTGTTAACAGCCACAATGATGGGTACACCGGCAGCCTTGGCGTGATCGATTGCCTCAAGCGTTTGCGGCATCACGCCGTCGTCGGCGGCCACTACGATGACGACAATATCCGTTACCTTGGCGCCACGAGCGCGCATGCGGGTAAATGCTTCGTGCCCCGGGGTATCTAGGAAGACGATCTCGCGACCGAAAGCCGGCGAGCCCTCCTTGGCAAAACGGACCTTGTAGGCGCCGATGTGCTGCGTGATACCGCCAGCTTCGCCGGCCGCCACATCCGTCTTGCGGATGGCGTCGAGCAGCGAGGTCTTGCCGTGATCCACGTGGCCCATGACGGTGACCACCGGTGAACGCGGAACCTCGAGTTCGCCGGTGTTTTCGGCCTCGAGCACTTCTTCGATGGCCTGGTTGGCAATCTCCTCTTCGTAGCTGATGACGGTGGCTGCCGCACCGAACTTGGCCGACACGTCCTTAATCATTTCAGCGTCGAGAGACTGGTTGACGGTGACGAAAATGCCGCTCATCAGAAGGGTGGCAATCAGGTCTTTGGCGCGAACATCCAGTTTCTCGGCAAGGTCCTTGACGCTGATGCCTTCCGTGACGGTGATCTCGCGGGTGATGGGCAGCGGTTCTCCGCCATATTGCACTCCGCCATAACGTGGCGGCGGCACAAAGCCCTTCATTGGGCCTTCTTTGGTCTTGGGATATTGCGGCCGTCCACCACGGCCTCTGCTCGGGGCAGCACGCTGTGGGCGCGGCGCTTCGCCGGTCGGAGGTGCGCTTCCGGCCGGGCCGCCGGGACGAGGTCCGCCAAATCCACCGGGGCGCGGTGGCCCAAATCCGGGGCGTGCGCCGAATCCTGGTCGTGCTCCTGGACCGCCGGGACCCGCTGGGCCGCCGGGTCCGGCGTAGCCGCTCGGCGCGGTACGCGTGGGATGTTTGGGGCGAGGGCCTCCTGGAAATTGTCCGGCTGGTGGCGGCGCTCCCGGTGTGCGCTGAGGATAGCTCCCGGGACCGGGTGTGGGGCGGCGATCGAAGATCGGTTTGCCGCGTTGAATGCCGGCAGCTCCTGCGGCCTGGTTACCGGTACCTGCCACGGGAACCGTTGGGGTCACGATGGGCGCCTTATAAACCGGGCGGGGACCTGTTTGCGGCATGACCACACGTCGAGCGGGTAGTGCAGTGGTGGGCGAGGGGCTGTGCGTATGGCCTTGCGTGCGATGAGCCGGGGTGGCGGCCGCATCGGCCGGAGCCGCGTCTTCAGGTTCAACAATGAGAGCTGGCGTACTTTTCTCCGGTGCTACGGTGGGCGGCTCAATGGAAGATTGAACGGCAGGGGGAGTGGGCTCAACCGCAACTACAGAGGGTGGAGCAGGAGCATCGGCCGGAGGAGCAGCCGCGACGGAAATCGCAGCCGGCTGATCGACCACAACTGCAACGGGAGTCTGCGGTGCGGAGACAATTGGATGCGCGGACTGCGGCTTAATAGCGGCCGTGGGATGCTCCGCCGGGCGACTCTGCTCTTCGCGGGCAGGCGAAATCACGGGAGGCTTGACCACCGCTGCTGCAGCCGGCGCGACAACCACGACGGGCCGCGCCACGGTAACAGCGCCCACGGGAGCCTTGGCTACCACCGGACCGGCCGGTGGACGAGATGCAATGGCCGGCGGAGCGGGAGGAGCAGCGACGATGGGAGGAGCCGAGCGCGGTTGAGGGACGATCTTCCGCGGTTCTGGGCGGCCAGGCGTTGTTGTTGTTGGCGGTGCAACGGCAACCTGCACGGGGCGGACGGGCGCAGGCGGAGGAGTTGGCGGACGCACGGGGGCATGAGACTGCCGTGCTTCCTGTTCCTCTTTTTGCTTGTTGGCCAAAATGGCCTTC
>Ga0187847_10000782_pt1 | contig 32357 bp, 18 predicted proteins | sample June2016WEW_4_10_FD_132458 | JGI IMG/M metagenome (GOLD analysis project Ga0187847, IMG submission 132458) | Peatland microbial communities from SPRUCE experiment site at the Marcell Experimental Forest, Minnesota, USA - June2016WEW_4_10 | ecosystem: Environmental > Terrestrial > Soil >...
CCCGGCGTATACGAGCTGCATCTTTACTTCATCGCCGCGGAAGCGCCTTCGAATGGCGCTTCCACGTTTACTGTGAGCGTAAACGGAGAAACGGTTCTGTCGGGCTTCGATGTCAATTCCGACGCCCTGGGCGCGAATATCGCCGACGAACGTATCATGCGCGACGTCAGCCCCGGCAGCAACGGACTCCTGCACCTGGGCTTCGACAGCGAGCGTGGCAGCGCCGCGTTGAGTGCCTTTGAAGTTCTGCCCGCCACGCCTCACCGGCAGCTTCCCATTCGTCTGGTGACGCAGCCAACCTCCTATACCGACCGTAACAACCAGTTCTGGCATCCTGACGACTATTACATGAATGGTTACACGTCGACGAGGCGCACGCAGATCGCGGGAACGCCCGATCCCGACATCTTCACTGCCGAGCGCTACGGGCATTTCACCTACGCCATCCCGGTAGACACGCGCGACCGCTACACCGTGATCCTGCACTTTGCCGAGTTTTACTTCGGACCGAGTGCATCAGGAGTCGGAGGCGTGGGTAGCCGCGTGTTTCGCGTTCTGTGCAACGGCAATACCCTCCTCGACAACTTTGATATTTACAAGGAAACCGGCAGCCTCCATGCCCTGACCAAGACCTTCTACCATCTGCAGCCAACTGCACAGGGCAAGCTCAGCCTTACCTTTGAGCCGATTGTGAACAACGCCACCGTCTCCGGCATCGAAGTTCTAGACGAATCGCAATAGCGCAGACGCAGCCCTTCCCTTCTCTCCATGCGCGAATTGGCCCCAAGGCCACTACTTTCCTGGAATCACGAGCACCGTTTTCGATGTCGCGTGTACCGTAATGGACAAACAGGCCACTTTTAGAGAGCCGCAGAAAACCGCCCATCAAAACCTGTAGCCCGGCTTGAGTTCGCATTGATAGACAGAGTCGGGCGGCTTATCCCCATTCCTTACGGTGCAGCTTGCCCAGCTCAGATCGGGATCGGGCCCCAGCGGGAACACGATCTCGATACCGCCCAGCTCGGCCACGAGGCTTACGCCTTCCGCGGTGGGCGGAAGAGTGAAATTTAACCCACGGCCATAGATCACGGGATACGACTCCCGCACCGCGGAGACGATGCTGGTGTGGTACGCCTCGGCTTGCAGCAGAAACGTCGTGGTGTCGGACCAGTCCAACGCCGTCGCGGTAATGATGCGGCCGCCTTGGACAAACCCATGGGCATCGATCCGGGTGAACGGGCAAGGCCCTGCAATGCATGAGGCTCTCGCGTCGCGAAATTCGTTTCCGGCGCCGGCATCAAGCTGGATAGAGCCTGTGGACGCCTTCCAGTGCCCGTCAGGAGAACAGGGACTGCGATGACTGCAGGGAACGTTGCCTTGATTTGCTACCTCGAATGTCTTGGCCGCACTTCCGATATTCTCCTCGGTCTCGGAGTTCTCCGTGTATCTGACGCGAATGTTCGATACGGCCGTTCGCGCAATCGCCGGATCGGTGTCAGCCTCGCCGCCTGTCGGCAGCATGGCAGCGACAATCAACTCCCGCAGCGAGGAGCGGAAGCGGATAATCACCGGCAAACGCAGGTCTTTGTAGCCGGGTTGCCGGAAGCTGAGCAGAACTGTTTGCCCGGGAAGAACCGTGCCGGGAATGGCGATCCGAAAATATCCCGAGACGTCGGATTCTGTGGCTAGACTCGAGTCCCCGTAACGGGCAACGATCTCGACTCCGGCGATCGGAAGTTGCTTGCGTGCGTCGGAATCGCTGCGGATTACTGCACCCTGAATGACCGACCAGTGCGGTCTCCAGTGGCGCACGCCCAAAAACACGAGGGCAGCAATCGCAGCCCCGGCGGCAATGGCGATCCAGACAACAGTTCTTTTGCGGATCACGGTTTCTCTTTGCCTCAATCTCTTTGGACGCGCATTCTTGCTGTTTTGCCGTCCGTTTGCGAATAACCGGCGCCGGAAATTCCGCATCTAAATTTATGCGCGAGCAATGAAGCGGCTAGATGGCCAACCAACTTTTCACCATGCTGGGCGAAAAACGTCGCGGCGAAACTTGCTGCGCCAACTCTCACGCCTTTCTCTTGGACTGCCGCTGGCACGCGTAAACGCGCTCGCTGGTTCTAGTGCGCCCGATTCTAGCGCGATCGATAAGCCGCATAAAGACCTGCCAGCGCCTGCACAGTCCTTCTACGCCGGTTTGACGGCGCCGGTCTCTCTCCAAGACGACAAGTTGCTTGACGATCTGGAACGGGCCTGTTTCCTGTTCTTCTGGGAGCAGGCAAATCCGCAAACGGGCTTGATCAAAGACCGCTGCAACGTTCGCGCGAAGGACGAGAGCTTGGCTGCCAGCATTGCATCCACGGGATTTGGGCTCACCGCAATTTGCATCGCCGATCAGCGCGGATTCATCAGCCATGCAGAGGCGCGTCTGCGCGTGGTTCGTACTCTCTCCTTTCTTTGGCACACGCTTCCCACGCACCGCGGTTTCTATTTCCACTTCGCGAATCTTAATACCGGCGAAAGAATGTGGGACTCAGAGGTTTCGTCGGTCGACACGGCGATTCTGCTGTGCGGAGTGCTCACATGCAGGCAGCACTTCGCCGACAAGGATATCGACGAACTGGCGCACGCCATCTTCGATCGCGTGGAATGGAACTGGCTTTCAGAGGACACCAGTCTCCTTTCGCATGGCTGGACACCGGAGCTTGGATTTATCCCGTCGCGATGGGACTTCTACAGCGAACTGATGATGATGTACCTGATGGGCATGGGCTCTTCGTCTCATCCGCTTACCAAGGATGCGTGGTTTGCATGGAAGCGCACCATCTTCGAATACGACGGGATGCGATACATCGGATCGTTTGCGCCGCTATTCATTCATCAATACTCCCAGGCGTGGTTCGATTTCCGGCAGAAGCGCGACCGATATGCGGATTATTTTGTCAATTCGGCGATTGCAACCGATGTGCACCGCCGCTTCTGTGTTGCGCTGAACCCGCAGTTCGTCGACTACAGCAATGCCCTCTGGGGAATTACGGCGTCGGATTCGACGCGCGGCTACGTGGTGTGGGGCGGTCCACCCGCTCTGGGGCCTATCGATGGCTCGATCGTGCCGGCCGCTGCGGGCGGTTCCCTTCCCTTTCAGCCGGCGATGACCTTGCGCGTCCTCCACACCATTCGCGATCGTTACCCGAATGCGTGGTGCCGTTACGGCTTTGTGGATGCATTCAACCCGCTCACCGATTGGTACGACACCGACGTGATCGGCATCGATACCGGCATCATCATGATGATGGCCGAGAACCTGCGCACCGGCTTTGTCTGGAAGACGTTTATGAAAAACCCCGAGGCGCAGCGCGGCATGGAGAGCGCGGGCTTTCAGTCCTACACACCGGCAGCAACATAACAATCCCGATAACAATCCCGCGACTTACTTGCCGGCGGTTTCTGCACGGTTGCGCGGCGCTCCCGGTAGCCTGCTGCCCGTCAACCCTCGAATCGTCCTGAAAACAACGCCGCGCGCGCGACCTGCATCTTTATAATCAGTAATGAACTAATTAACGCCAGATAAAACGAGTTAACTAACACCGCCTTCGATGCACTTCTTCTTCGCTTGAACTGTCTATCTATATACCTTGGTTCCGTCATCGAGCACATCGTCCCCCGTTTCCTGATGAAGTCGTGCGTGGGGCGTCGAGTTGCAGGCAAGAGACACGATGCATTCGCAAACAGAGTCGTTACCGCCGAATCGCGAAGCTCCGTCCTCCTCTGGATCGGCGACGCAAAGCAGCGCCTGGGCCGACCGTGTGCGCGCGCTCAAAAACATTCCTCCGGTACTGCATTTTGTTTGGGAGTCGGGACCGGCTGTCGTCTTCTGGAACATCGCGATTCGTGTCGTAGTCGCGTTCCTGCCCGTTGGCATCGGCATCATCGTCCGCTTCATTATTGACGGCGTCAATCGCATCCGTCTGCATCAGCCGTTGCCGCAGGGATTCTGGTGGCTGGTCGCGGCGGAGATGGCTCTGGCGGTGCTGACTGGAGTCCTGACGCGCGCCGTCGATTATTTTGACAATCTGCTGGCCGACCGTTATACGCATCACGTGAGCGTTGAGGTAATGCGCAAAGCCGCGGCGCTCGACGTGACCGTATACGAGGACCCGGTGTTTTACGACCGTCTTGAACGGGCGCGTGTGCAGGCAACCGACAGGTTGGCCATGATCCAGCAGATGGGCCGCCTGATCCAGCAGACCGTGACCGCGATTGCCTTCTCGGCGGTGCTGGTGGTGTACTCGCCGTTTCTTCTGCTTCTGCTCGTGGTCGGCATTGTTCCAGCATTCCTGGGCGAGAGTCATTTCGCATTTCTCACTTATGCCAAGAACTTCAGGCAGACGCCTATCCGCAGGCAGATGGATTATCTGCGCCAAGTAGGCGGCAGCAAGGAAGCAGCCAAGGAAGCCAAGCTCTTCAACCTCAACGGATTCCTGAGCCAACGGTTTGAGGCGCTCTCGCAGAAGATCTACGAAGAGAATGTGGCGCTCAACCGGCGGCGGCTGTTCTGGGGCGGGCTGCTTTCGATTCTCGGGCAGTTGGGGTATTACTGCGCATACGCCTACAGTATTCTGCGCACCATTCAAGGGCATTACAGCGTGGGCGATCTTACGCTGATCACGGCCGCGATCATGCAGGCGATGAGCAACATTCAGCAGGCGTTTTCGACGGCCTCGGGAGTTGCTGACCAGGCGCTGTTCCTTACCGATCTGCTGGCGTTCTTTGCCATGGAACCTGCGGTGACGTCGAAAACCGACGGGCCTCATGCACCCCGGCCGATCCAGCGCGGATTCGAATTTCAGAATGTTTCCTTTGTATATCCGGGAACTGAACGACGTGTTCTCGACAGCTTTAGTTTTGCACTGCGGCCCGGAGAGCGAGTGGCGCTGATTGGTGAAAACGGCCAGGGCAAAACCACAATTGTGAAGCTGATCACGCGGCTCTACGATCCCACCGAAGGACGGATTCTGCTGGATGGAGTGGACCTGCGCGAGTACGATCTCGACGACCTTCACGCCGAGATTGGGGTGATCTTTCAGGACTTCATGCGTTATGAGATGACCGCCCGCGAGAACATCGAAGTCGGCCGCATCGATGTCGAACACACCGCGCGGGAGATCGAGTACGCGGCAGAGAAAAGCCTCGCCAGCGGCGTGGTAGCAAGACTGCCGGCCGGGTACAACCAGATGCTCGGCAGGCGCTTTGAAAACGGCGTCGATTTGTCGGGGGGCGAATGGCAGAAGATGGCTCTGGCGCGCGCTTACCTGCGCGACGCACAACTGCTCATTCTCGACGAACCGACGGCCGCGCTCGATGCGAGAAGCGAATTCGAGGTGTTTGAGCGCTTCGCCGAGCTGACATCCGGCAAGATGGCGCTGCTGATCTCGCACCGCTTTTCGACGGTGCGTATGGCCGATCGCATCGTGGTCCTTGAGGCGGGGCGCCTGGTGGAAGAGGGCAACCACCATCAACTGCTCGCACTCGGGGGGCGCTACGCGTCCATGTTTGAGATGCAAGCTGCAAGTTACCGATGAGGTCTCGATGAGCGAAACATTTGCCATTCCGCCAGTTGAAGAGACGCTTGACAAGGAAGTTCTGGAGCGTCTGCGGCGGGCCGCGCATGCAACCTCCTCCTGGGATGTGGTTCCGCGCCCGTCAGGGCACAGTAACTTCGTGAGGCGGGTTTACAGGGCCCGCCATGCGCTCCAGCGTCTGGAAATTAGCCTTGCCCGGCATCCGCTTCCCCCTCCCACAAGCGATCCCGAGCTTACAGCTCGCCGCGCGGCGCTGCTCGAGCTTGGCGCCAGTCACCGTATGTTCAGGTCCGCGATCTCGGCCGTCGCCGACAAGCCTCGCAGTGTGGCGCAGCTCCCGCGCCTGCTGCTGGAGCCGCGCGGGGACGAACCGCGCATCGCGGGCGTGGCTCGCGCATATTTGAAGGCTGTCGACGGAGAGTTCTCAGCGTCCACATTGCGCGCCTTCGCGGGGATGCTTCAATCGCACGAGCCGCTCAATGTCGACGAGCTGTGGCAGTTGGGAGCATTTCTGCGGTTCGTGATGCTGGAGCTGATTCTGGAAGAGTCCCGCGCACTGTTCAGCACCTCCGGCGCGGGACCGGCCTCATCGCTGATGACGCGCATCAAAAACCTCCAGGCCATCACCCATGCCGACTGGGTCTTCCTCATCGAGCCGCTGATTGCGCTGGATAAATTTCTCCAGCAGGACCCTGCAGGCACCTACGCCGCCATGGACGTCGGAAGCCGGGAGCTTTACCGCAGACGCATCGCGCACGTCGCGCGCCGCTCCAACTCGTCGGAGTGGCAGGTGGCGCAGGCCGCACTTGAACTCGCGCAGGAGGCGCGGGAGTCCACAGCTGCGGCCCCACGCGTGCAGCGCAAACGCGAGCACGTCGGCTTCTATCTGCTTGATCGAGGATTTTCGCAGCTTGCCGAGCGCGTCAGTTTTCATCCATCGCCGTTATGGCGTGCGCGGCAGTTTGTCCGCACCAATGCCGAGGACTTCTTCCTTGACGGCATCGTGGTCCTGACTGTTCTTTTTATGGCTGCGGCCTTGTTTCCTGTTCTGCAGAGAATCGACGGGCTCATGGGGCTGCTTGCGATTCTCATCCTGCTCTTTCTTCCCGCCATGCAGGATGCAGTCGACCTGATCAACAACGCTATTACCGCTTGTTTCGATCCTGAACCATTGCCTAAGCTGGATTTTAAAGACGGCATTCCCGTCGAGTGCTCCGCGCTCGTGGTTGTTCCCACATTGCTGCTGAACGAGAACCAGGTACGCAAACTGATTGTCGATCTTGAAGTGCGCTTCTTGGGAAACCGCGATCCCAATCTTCACTTCGCGCTGCTGACCGACCTGGCCGACTCGATAAGCAAGCCGCGCGAGAACGACTTTCATCCGCTGGTCGAGCTTGCAGTCCGGCTCATCGGCGAATTGAACGCCAAGTATGCATCTCCTAAGAACGGCGTCTTTCTTCTGTTGCATCGCCATCGTATATTCAACGCGCGCCAGGGCGTTTGGATGGGATGGGAGCGCAAGCGCGGCAAGCTGCTCGACCTGAATAAGCTGCTGGTTCATGAATTCGATGCATTCCCTATCAAAGCCGGCCCGATCGGGGTTCTAGAGAAAGTGCGCTATATCCTCACGCTCGATGCCGACTCCCAGCTGCCGCACAGCACAGCGGCCCGGCTGGTTGGAGCGATTGCGCATCCACTCAATCAGGCGGTGATCGACCCGAAGCTTCGCCTGATCACCGAGGGCTTCGGAATTCTGCAGCCGCGCATCAGCGTTGCGGTGCGGTCCACGGCAAGCTCGCGGCTTGCGGCCATCTACTCTGGCCAGGGCGGCCTCGATCTTTACACGCGCGCCATCTCCGATGCCTATCAGGATTTCTTCGGTGAAGGCATCTTTACCGGCAAAGGCATCTATGAGGTCGCGACAGTTCATGCCGTGCTCCATCGCAGGTTTCCGCGCGACTCGCTGCTCAGCCACGACCTAATCGAGGGCGCCTACGCGCGAGCCGGGCTGGTTACCGATGTCGAACTCGTGGACGATTATCCTTCCCACTACAACGCGTACATCCGCCGCAAGCACCGCTGGCTGCGTGGCGACTGGCAAGTCGCGCAATGGATGCTTTCGCGTGTTCCCGATGAATCAGGGCGCAAGGTTGCAAATCCCATTTCAAGCATCTCGCGCTGGAAGATCTTCGACAATTTGCGCCGCTCGCTCGTAGACCCGGCATTTTTCTTTCTCTTTCTCGCAGGGTGGACTTTTCTTCCTGGCGATCCGCTTTTTTGGACGATGGTTCCTCTGCTGATGCTGTTCTTTCCTGCCGTAGCCCAGTTCTTTTTCTCCGTCGGTCGCGCATTTTCGGCAGGCAATAAAGGCCAGGCAAGCGAAGCGTTGGCCGGGCTTGAGCAAGCTTCGGTGATCGCCCTTCTCCGCCTCGCATTTCTACCCTACGAAACGCTGCTCGCGTTTGACGCGATTGTACGCTCGATGGTGCGACGTTTCATTACCGGAGAACGCTTGCTGGAATGGGAAACTGCGGCCGAGAGCGAAATGCAGACCGATAAGCGCGAATTCTCCAACGGGCTCCTTGCCGTAAGGACGGCAGTTGTCCTCGGCGCCGGCGTGTTCGTCTGGTTTCTCGCACGCGATCATTGGGCGATTCTTTGCGCACTGCCGCTTCTAGTGCTTTGGGCTCTCGCGCTTCCAATCACAGAGTGGCTGAACCAGCCGCCGCGCGAGCAGCACCACGTTGCACCCGGCGATCGAGATTTCCTGGTTGGGCATGCTCTGCGCATCTGGCGCTACTTTTACGAATTCAGCAACGAACGGCACCACTACCTCATTCCCGACAACGTGATGGAGGAGGGTCTCCGCGAGGCGGCGCGTGTCTCGCCAACCAATATTGGTTTGCTGTTGAATGCACGTCAGGCCGCGGGCGAGCTTGGCTTTATCACAACGCCCGAGTTCGCCGCGCTTACGGGTCTCACCCTTGGAACCATCGCGCACCTGGAGAAATATCGCGGCCATCTCTACAACTGGTACGACACTGAAACCTTGCGGCCGCTCGATTCCGCGCCATTCGTATCGTCAGTCGATAGCGGAAACCTCGTGGCCTCTCTCTTCACGCTTCAAGCGGGGACACGCGACCTGGCCGCCCGGCCCTTGCTCGGGCCGCAATTGTTCGACGGACTTCGCGCACATACACGAATGTTGTACACAGAAGAGTCCCGCCTTCCAGCGCAGTCGCGATTGTTCACGCCCGAACCGGCTTCAGATCGTTCTGCATGGATCGCCTGGCTGCCCCACGCGAAAACCGTCCTGAGCGAAATAGCGGCCACGCCGCCGGCCGATCCGCAATACGCGTGGTGGATTCGCGAGTCGCTGCATCGCGTCGATGCTGTAGCTCATCTTGTCGAGCACTATCTTCCATGGCTTATGCCCCAGTTTGCCGAGTTGCGCGACGTGCTTCAATTCGACACCAACAATGAGTCGTACGATCTGGATTGCACCAAGGCTCTTAAATCTGCGGAAGAGCTACGCTTCACAATGGCCGCGGGGCGTCGCCCCCTCTCTGCCGACAAAAGTATCGACGAAGCGCGGGAGCGATTGCTCGATCTGCTCCCCACAGCCATTCATAACCTGAGAAGCCTGCAATTGGATTTGCAGGAAATCGCGCAGGACGCGGAGCGTCTCGCGCAGGAGATGGACTTCAGCTTCCTCGTCGATCCTCTGCGCCGCATTCTCTCCATTGGTTTTGAAATGGGGGCGAGCGGGCGGCATGGCTCCTGCTACGACCTCATCGCCTCGGAGGCGCGCATCGCAACCTTCCTGGCCATCGCGCGCGGAGACATTCCTCCCGAGAGTTGGCTGAGGCTGGGGCGCGAGCACACCTACGCCTACGGCCGCTTTCTTCTGCTTTCGTGGTCAGGAACCATGTTTGAGTATCTTATGCCTGCGTTATGGATGCGCGCCTACTCCGGAACCATGCTCGCGCATACACAGGACGCCTGCGCCAAAGTGCAACAGGCATTCGGCCGCGAGCATGGAATTCCCTGGGGCGTCTCGGAGTCGGGCGCGTCCCAAAGAAACGATCGCGGCGATTACCACTATTTCGCCTACGGCATCCCGCGGCTTGCTCTCTGGTTCGAGGCGTCGGCCGGCCCAGTTATCTCGCCCTACTCCACGTTTCTTGCTCTGAGCGTTGATCCGCCGGGAGCAATACACAATTTGCGGCGCATGCAAGCGGCCCGCTGGGTAGGTGCCTACGGATTCTACGAGGCCGCGGATTTCTCCGTTAGGTCGCGGCGTCCAGTTCTCGTCAGGGAATGGATGGCGCATCATCTCGGAATGTCGTTGCTGGGGATCACTAACTTGCTCTCTAACAACATCGTGCAGCAATGGTTTCACGAGCATCCTATGATCCAGACGGCCGAGAGGCTGCTTCAGGAAGTACCGGTCAATCCGGCCGTCTTGAAGGCACGTCTACAGGAGATCGCGCCGATCCGAAACCAAACCAAAGCGCTGCCGCCTGCGTGCCGCAAAACCGTCAAGGCAGCACTTTGATGAGCACGAGTGTATTGCGCGCAAGATGGATGGATATCTTTCCGTTCGACAGGTGGGTCTCCGACGGCACCGGCAGAGCCGTGGCGCGATTTAACTGCTCCACCTGTTCGGCCGTCGGATCGAGCGGGCTGCCCAACGCGGCGTAGGCCTTCAACACATTGCCGTGATCTTCATCCAACCGTTCAATCGTAACGCGCGCGCTAGATGGTGTGTGGCGGAATTCGAGGTCAATGGTGGCTTCAGATCCGCGCGCGCCGGGGTCCACCAGATTCCACGCGGCAACTTCGATTTCTCCATTCGCGCTTTCTGTTGCGATCACGTTATCAGGCGATGTGGTCAATCGCTCGTTTCCCAGTTCGTGCAGTAATTGGTATGCGTAGTAGCTGGGTTTGTTGATTCCGCCCTTCGCGCGCAAGCCAAACATGCCGGTAAAGGGCTTCGCAATTGGTCCGCCTTCTTCGAAAACATCGGAGAAGGTCCAGAACGACATCATGCTCGCGATCCTATCGCACTGGCGCACCGTATTGGCGAGCGCCGGCCCCGCGAAGATCGTATCGCGCGCGCCCATCATGCCTTGTATATTCCACTCGGTGATGAAGAGCGGAAGCTGCGGGGTGGCCGAGGCTTCGATCTCGTCGTGCACCTTCGCTGCCGCGCGGCAGACGCGCTCGTCCATGGGGATTTCTTCATTGGTGCCAAAGAGATCCTCCACTGTGTCGTCGGCGTAGGCATGCGTGGAAACAAAATCCACGGGAACGTGGTTTTCGGAAGTGAACTTGAGGAAATCGCCCACCCATGCCGCTGCCGCCGTGGCCGGCCCTCCTACGCGCAGTCGTGGGCTTACGTTCTTCAAAGCGCGTGCCGTGTGCGCATAGAGATCGAAATACGATCTCTGGCGGGGAATGCCATTCCAGAAATCGATGTTCGGTTCGTTCCACACCTCGAAGTACCACTGCGAGACTTCGTCGATGCCGTAGCGGTCAATCAGATGTTGCGCGAAGTGCTGGATGAGGTCGTCCCAGCGGTCCATACTTTTGGGCGGCGAGACATTCGGCTTGTACCAGAACGGATGCAGCGCGTCCGGATTGAAAGCAAGCTTTCGCGGCATAAAACTGATCTCGACAAAAGGCCGCACGCCGTTTGCGAGCAATCCATCGTATATCTGGTCAACATAAGAGAAGTTATAAACAGGGTTGCCGTGCTCGTCCTCGTTATAAACACCGACTTCGTCGTGCAAGATGGCGTGGAATCTGACGTAACGGAAGTCCGCGACCTGCTTTACCGCGCGCACGTCGTCGCGATAGCTCTGGCGCAGCGAAAGAATGGCGCGACCAGATCCGAACATCTGTTCCCAGAAGTGCGGGAATGGCGTCTTTGCACCCTGTGCTTCGATCGAGACGGTCTCGACGTTGGACGCGCCGGCGGGCGCTGCCTGCGCAATGCTGAGCTGCGTGGCGGCTGCAGCAAGAATTCCGGCAAACAGGGCGGAGCGGAGCGGCAACATGATCCCTCTCAAAAGATGGGCGCAGGGAGAAACTGATCGTGCCGCTCTCCCCGCGCCCCAGGTAGCTCAGAAGCTGAAACGTGCTTGGAAATCGACCACGCGCGCTCCTAAAGCTCCAGTCGCTTGGCCAAGGCCCGAAGCGCCGATATTTGCGTTGACGGTACTGGGGTTGATGTTCAGTAGGTTAAAAGCGTTGAGCATGTTGGCCTTTACTTCGAACTTCGCATTTTCGCCCAGGACGGGCATCTTTGGCAAACCGAAGGCTTTGCCGAAGGTGAAATCAACGTCTCTGTAGCCGGGACCAGGGAACACGTTGCGATCGATTCCCGGCGGGGGCATGTACACATTCGTCGATTGTCCCGCGTTGTCTGTAATTGCCGCGCTGAAGTTGGGAATGCCGAAGTAATTGTCAGTGAACAAATTGTTGTTTGTGCCTGTATTGATTGTGCCTGGATTCGTGAAGTTGCTGCCCGTCTTAAAGGCAGTGTTGCTGGTGTTGTTGCCGCCTCCGCCGAGATAGTAAGGGCGTAGCTGCGGGAATCCATAGTTGCAGCTGTTGCAATAAAACTGGTGCGGGGCTTGGTAGAACGGGGTCCACCCAAAACCCGAATGGAACGTTGCGATACTACTCAAGGACCATCCGCCGACGAGCTTTTCTGCCCAGTTATGCTCGCCACGAAAGATCACCGGCTCCCAGGTGCCAAACACTTTGAAGGTATGGTTTACATCAAATGCGGAACGCCCGTAAGAGTATTTGGGATTGTACAGATAGGGATCGCGCGAGTAGGGACCGGAATTGGTGTCCATGCTGTGCGCCCAGGTGAACTGCCCTTCCGCATAGAAGCTATGTGAGAACTGATGCTTGAGTCCGGCGAGCATCATGTTATTGGTCGAAAAACCATTGCTGCCAAAGGTGTTCACGCCGTTTACCAGAGGATTCAGCGGAGCGCCCATGATATCTCCGAGCGCGTTGGCGTCGTAGTTGTACATGAGGTGACGGCCCAGGCCGCCCTCGTAGCCCAGGTTGGCAACCAGCGCAGGGCCAAATTCCTGTTCCACATCCAACGAGAAGTGCTCCACGTATTGGGTGGGCATCTGCCCGGGCAGGCCGCCGAGGTTTGCGCCGCCTGCTGTGGGTAGACCGGCGGAGTTAAACGTACTGATTGCGGTCTTGTTCGCAGGATAGCCGAAGATGTTAGTCGGACTGCTCGAGACCGCATAAAATATGTTGGGGTTGATCTGCGTGGGGTTTTTACTGGAGCCGGGAACGCTGCTCGTCCCCGGGGGGTTGCCATCGTAGTTATTGGCGTTGGCAATCTGCTCCCCGTTGTAGTTCAAACCAAAGCCGCCGCGCACCACTAGTTTGCTTTTGAGATAGCTCGGGGCCCAATTGAAGCCGACCTCCGGGCCGAAGTTTAATTTTTGCGCTGTCCATGCATTGACGCCCGTGCGGAGAGTGATGCCGGTCAACAGTGTGGTGCCGCTGCCAAAGGTGAGCACACCCATGTTGCTATCTTTGTCGTCCATCGGTCCGAAGTAGGAGTAGCGCAGGCCGGCTGTGATCGTTAGACTGGGCCGGACTTTCCAGCTATCCTGGTAGAAAATACCCAGGATGTCCTCGCGGTTGTCGTTGCGGTAGCCTCCAGGAATCCCAGTGGTCGCCTGGAAAGGACCGCCTTCAGCCTCCGGAGCGTCGTTCATAAAATCCCACAGGTTATAGAAGGTGTAATTCGGCTTGCCGATGGGATCGTTCAGGAAATACAGCCGCGTCAGCTCGAAGCCGAATTTCATGGTGTGCGCATGCAGCACCTTGGTGGCAACGTCTTTGTAGCTGTAGGTCCATTGGTCGTAAACGCCCGGAGCGGCCACGCTTATGTTGCCGAGGGCTTGGTTCCCGATCTGATTACCGTTGGTTCCGCCAAAGAGTAAATCCAGAGGCAGGCCAAAGGGCGCTTGGGGGTTGGAGGCCAGTTCGTTGTAGCGCCAGCCTGCTGCATTGGCGCGCGCTTCGTTCAGGAAAGTCGGCGAGATGGTGTGGTTCCAGATCAGCGAAAAGGCATTGTTTACCTGCGAGTGGTTGAAGAGGTCATAGCCGTACCCGCCGTTATAGGATGTCAGTGAGTCCGGAACCCAGTAAATCGCGAAACTGAGATGGTCTCTGCCGGTTGCGTCTGCGTCCAGGCGCCCGTTGTACTGCTTGAAATCGGTACTCGTGGGAGAACTGAGGGAGTATTCGGCGATATCGGCGGTGGTCGAGAGCCCATTGCCAACGCCGGGAGATGACGCGTTCACATATCCGAGGTCCTGCTTACCCAAGCCGCTGGTGAGCGGTGAACCGATATTCACTCCTCCCGTAACGTTTGCGCAATAGGTTGAAGACAGTCCGAGAGTGGAACAGTTCGCTGAACTGATCACGGTGCCCAGAACGTTGCCTCCCTTGAAGCCTAAAATTGTGGAGGCAATGCTGCCCGAAGGAGCCAACGACGCGAGCGCTGAGGTGGTATACCATCCCGTGCTGGTGGCAGCGGTGTTTTCGCTCTGCCCTTCGTAATTGAAAAAGGCAAACAGCTTGTTCTTCCAGATGGGGCCGCCCACGCTGCCGCCAAACTGGTTGTAGCGGTCGGTGTCTCGGAGCAGACCACGCGCAGCCGGAGTGCCCGACGCCACTGATTGTGGACCGTTCCAACGCTGGTAAGCATTCAATCCCGGCCGGTTGATCTCCGCAAACAGACTGCCGTGGAGTTCGTTACTGCCGCTTTTCGAAGTGATTTTGGTCATCGCGCCCGCGAAGCGGCCGTCCTCGGCGTCGTAATCGTTGGTGACGATCTGGATGTTGCTGATCGAGTCCTCGCTGGGGGTGATGACCGTCGATCCTCCCCAGACGGCGCTGACCGTGCTGATACCGTCGACGTTGTAGCCGTTATTCTCAAACTGGTTGCCGTTGGTGTTGGCCGATGGAGCATTTTCCGTGGCAAAGATACTGCTGGTATTGCCTAAATTGCCCCCGCCGCCCGACGAGGCTCCGGACTGCGTTCCGGGAGCCTGGTATCCGTTTCCGCTGCCCTGGTGCGAGCCATCGGCTAGCGTCCCAGGCGCCAACTGAATCAGGCTCGTCGCATCACGCTCGAAGACCGGCATATGCTGGATTTCGTTTTCTGTGATGGTTTGCCCGTTATTCGCGGTTTCCGTATCCAGAGCCGACACCGTGGATGCGTCGACGGTGACTGTTTGCGACGAAACGCCAATTTCCAACTGAATGTTCACGGCGTTCGCCTGTTCCGGAATCAACTGCAAATTGTTAAGAACCTTCTTTGTAAATCCGTCTTTCTCGACCGTGAGTCTGAAGTGGTCCGCCGGCAGAGCGCCGAAATTGTAGACACCGGTCGCATCGCTCTTGTGAATCACCGTTTCATTAGTGCCTAAATCAACGAGCGTTAGGGTTGCGCCAGGTATCACTGCGCCTTGCGGATCGGTCACACTGCCCTGTATCGATGTCCGGTACTGGGCGTGTGCCTGTGAAGCCAGCGCAAAAAGCGCAGCCGCCAAGGCGAGAACCTGCACGCTGCGGATTATTCTTGGTGACGACTCCGCCATATGGGTGTAATCGAGGATTGAACGGGGATTGGGCATTTGCAGTCTCCTTCTGACTCAGCTGCATGCCCCTGCCTTGCGCAAAGGTGATTTCCAGCGCGGCGCTCCAGGCGCCCGACGGACCTTTTAGGGGTAGAGAAGTTGCGCGTCACCGATTGCCGGCTCGCGAGCCACCGAGCTTCTAGGCCGCAGTCAACTCCACCCTTCCATCTCTATTCACTGGCAAGCACTCACTAAGGCATCAGCGAAAAAGTCCGGTATTCGCAAGGCAGTCGACGGGCAATTTCACAAATTTACAAGGCCGCGCTTGGCCGCGTAAATAACCAGTGAGGTTCTGTCGCTTACCCCCAACTTGCTATAGACGGAGGTAAGGTGGTGGGAAACTGTCGCCATGCTAATGTGCAGCCGGTCTGAAATTTCCTTGTTCCGCAGTCCCTCGCAAATCAACTCGATGACTTCGCACTCGCGGGGCGTCAATGTCGCAATGCGTTGTTCGTCGCCATCGGGAACTTTGCGCCTGGAAAGAACCTGCTTGTGTACGCGCTCGGCGGCGTCTTGCTCAAGCCACACACCGTCATTTGTCATTTGTCACTTTTCTGATCGCCACGGGAATCTGTTGGACGGGCCGCTCCCGCTGAAATACGCTCTTTACCCCGCGGCGCAACTCTTCTTCGAGAAAGCGAACCGAAATCCTTTCGGCTTGTTACAACGATCAGATGCGCGCCATCAAGTTCGGTAACAAGTTTGTTCTGAGCTCCTCGGATGATATCTTCGTACTTACCAGCACTCCATTAGACGCCGGGGCTTTTCAATTGGTTGGGTAAGATAATAAGTTTGTATATCGCCTCGGCTCAAAGAAACGCCCGCGACGCGCTTCTGTTCGTCCTTGTTTTCGCGGCTGTGATTGCTGGCGGCGGTGGGACGTTCAGGCTAATGAGCGCGCCACGGGTCGGTGCAGGGCATGATCCGTCTTCTGTACCGAAGAGCGCAGAGCGCATACGCCTTCCTCAACAGCATCGGAGTCAACACACACCTGAATCATTTCGACCGCACTTACGGAAACTTTGCTTCGGTTAAAAACGACCTGAGCGCCATTGACATTCACTACGCTCACGGCGGCGATCTCCCTTAGAACAACGATTACAACAACGTCCTGTGCGGCGGCTGCCACGGGTCACATACGTATCTGCGGGGCGGGAATAAATACCTGCACGCACAGTTCGCGATTTCACCCCCTATTAATGCTGCGGTGCGGGCCGAGTTGCAACCATGTTGAACAGGTTGGCGATGCGTTTTCCTCTAAATGCGTTTTCTTTTCGCGGCGTTCTTCCGATTGGCTTCTGCGTTCCCATAGTCCTCGCGTTGCTTTTGCTCCCTGTTCAGCGGCTCCACGCACAGCCCTCCGCAACGGACGTGTGCCCGCGGCCGCAGCCGGGCAGCGTTGTGGCAGACCCTGTCGATCTACGCAGCAAGAATGGCGCTCTTGAGATTGAACTGATTGCGCGCAACGTGAAGGAAAGCGACGGCCGCACACGCTACTGCTTCACAGACGGCGTTGGGCACGAGTCGCCTAACATGCGCGTGAAGCCTGGCGATCTGGTGATTCTGCATCTCAGGAACGAAATGACCGGAGTCGACGGCAGTGCAACCATGCCTCAGCACGCTCACTCGATGCAGATGGAACAGCAGGGATGCACGGCTAGCCTGGAAATGAACACGATCTCGACGAATCTGCACTTCCACGGAACGACGATTCCGCCCAACTGTCACGAAGATGATGTGTTGCGGACAGTGATCGAGCCCGGCGACCCTCCGTTTACGTATCGCTTTCGCGTGCCCCAGGACGAGCCGCCCGGCCTCTATTGGTATCATCCGCACATCCACGGGTTCAGCAAGCAACAGGTGCTTGGCGGAGCGTCCGGCGCACTGATCGTCGAAGGAATCGAACGCGCCAAGCCCGAACTTGCCGGGATGCCTGAGCGCATCTTTGTGATTCGCGACGAGGATCTCGCCCATCCCAATGCTCCGCCTTCGAAGCTCGAGCCCAAGATCCCCAAGTTTCTCATCGATCGCGACGGCGATGCAGCTAACAATGGCACGGGCTTCGGAATGCCTGCCAAAGATCTTTCCATCAACTACGTTCCGGTTCCCTACCCCGACTACCCGCCAGCGGTGATTCACATCCGGCCTGGAGAGCGGGAACTTTGGCGCGTCCTGAATGCGTCCGCGATCACCTATCTCGATCTCGAAGTCCTCTTCAATCGCTCGCCGCGGCCGCTGGGCTTGGTTGCCATGGATGGCGTGCCCCTGGGCATGGGCGCGCCGGCCGCAGACAGTGGAGCGTCGCCCACCAACTGGCAAACGCATCTTGGCATTCCGCCGGGAGCGCGCGTCGAATTCATCATTACCGGCCCTCCCGCAGGCGAAACCGGCCTGCTTGTTACCAAAACCGTGGATACCGGACCGGGCGGCGAAAACGATCCCAACCGCGCTCTGGCGGAGATCGTCGCAACTCCCGATGCACCGGAACCTCGATCGCAGCTTGCCAACTCGCCGCAACCGCTGCCTCCGCCGTCACGTCCCTGGCTGGGCGATGTCGAGCCTGTGCGCGTGCGCCACTTGTATTTTTCTGAAAAGCTCGACAATCCCAACGACCTCGCGAGCGCGGTCGAGTTCTATCTGACTGTGGAAGGCCAGACGCCGAAGATGTTCGACATGAACTCGACCACGCCGAACATCGTGGCACAGCAGGGAACGGTGGAAGACTGGATCATCGAGAATCGTTCGCAGGAACTGCACGCATTTCATATCCATCAGCTCCACTTCCTGCTGCTGGATTACAACGAGATTCCGGTGGGCGAAAACTTCCTTCGCGATACAGTGAACGTCCCCTACTATAACGGCCGGCAGCTTGCGTATCCGAGCGTTCGCATTCGCGTCGATTTCCGCGACCCAAACATCGTGGGAACATTTCCCTACCACTGCCACCTGCTCGAGCATGAAGACAAAGGCATGATGGGAACTATTCAAGTCGTTTCGGCCTCATCCGAGTTGGAGCACGGACCAGACCATGGCGACTCGCAGCCGGCAAAGCGGTAATAGGGATCTCTACCGGCGCGGTCCGAGTGACTTAAAATTTTCCTATTCGTAACAAACACCAGGCAACCTTCTAGAGAGACCGGAATATTCATCCCCCGTTCACCCGCGTGATAACACGCGCGCCGTATCCTCCCGGCGTTGAGCTTTCAGCTCAACCCAGGAGACTTCCCCCATGAAACATACGTTTGCTCAGCAAGTCGCAATGAGTGCCCTCGGCATAGTGCGCCGCGGGCTCGTGTCGGCCGCAGTGCTTCAATTTGCCTTCGGCAATACGATCGCAAATGCGCAGTCCCCGAACCACTCCCGCCATCAAGACACGGTGACTCCGATCAAGCACGTGATCGTGATCATTGGCGAGAATCGCAGCTTCGATCACGTCTTTGCCACCTATGTTCCCAAGCATGGTCAAACCGTGTGGAACCTTCTCTCGGAAGGGATCATCAATGCCGACGGAACCCCGGGGCCGAACTTCAGGAAGGCCGAGCAATTGGCCGCCACCGATACATCCAACGATGCATTTCTGCTCAGCCCGCCCAAGCAGGCGTTCTCCAACCATCAACTGCCTACGCCATTAGCCGGCGGCCCCAGTGGCGCGAACGGATTCTTCTCCGGCGCCAATCCCTGCAACACCCCCGCCGGACAAACTCCTCTCACCCCGGTTCAATGCGCCCAAATTTCGGAAAACGGTCTGTCGAGCCAGACCTTCTATTCGGATCTGGCCAGCGGCGGCACGGGCCTTGCCTCGGCAACTCCAGACACACGGATTACGAATGTCTCTACACTGCCCGCGGGCCCGTTTGAGTTAACCAACGGGAATACCTTCCTCTATAACGACTACTCAGCCAGCCCAGTGCACCGCTTCTATCAGATGTGGCAACAGTTGAATTGCAGCCGGGATCACGCCAGCGATTTGAATCCTTCGGGCTGCGATGAGAGATTGTTTTCCTGGGTGGAAGTGACTGTCGGCGCGGGCACCAATGGCGTTACGCAGCCGCCGCTCTGCGCTTCGAATGGCGATGAGCTGCCGTGCTTCACGACCAATTACCTACCCAATGTGCCCAAGGCCGACACCACCGGGGAAGGCTCAACTGCTCTCGGCTTCTATAACGTGCAGAAGGGTGACGTGCCCTACTTCAAAAGTCTCGCGGATAACTACGCGATGAGCGATAACTTCCATCAATCCGTGAACGGAGGCACAGGTGCTAACCACATTATGTTCGGCCATGGCGATGCCATCTGGTTTAGTAAGCCCGACGGAACGCCCGGCACGCCGCCCGAGAACCAGACGGTATTCACTGCGGACTTCAATGGCGCTGCGAATCCGGACCAAGGCGTCGTCAACGAGATTGAGAATCCCAATCCGGCGCCGAACACCAACAACTGGTACAGCGAAGATGGCTATGGCGCGGGCGGCTTTGGTTCGCCCGTCTCCGGCGGAGGATCCTATACCGACTGCTCCGATCCCAGCCAGCCTGGCGTGCGGCCAATTGTTAACTTACTTGCGTCCCTGCATGTCGATTCCCGTTGCGAGCCGGGCCACTACTATCTATTGAATAACTACAACCCGGGCTGGTTCGGCAACGGCAAGAACGCGTACATCGATCAGAATCCGGCCAACACGCCGTTTACGGTTCCCCCCTCTTCAACGCCCAGCATTGGCGACGATCTCAACGCAAACGGAATCTCCTGGAAGTACTACGGCGATCAGTGGAACAACTACGTCAATGACCCGTACCAGCTGAACTACGGCACCAACGGCCCGAATGCCGATGAGTATTGCAACATCTGCAACCCGTTCCAGTACGACACGTCGATCATGTCGCATCCAGATCAGGTGGCGGCGCATATTCAGGACACGGTCAACCTCTATAGCGACATTCAGAACAACACACTTCCAGCCGTTTCCGTCGTCAAGCCGAGCGGCTATGTCGACGGTCACCCGGCCTCGTCGAAGCTCGATCTGTTCGAGGGATTCACAGAAAAGATTATAGATATGGTCCAGAACTCGCCCGAGTGGAAGGACACGGCCATCTTCATCACCGAGGATGAGGGCGGCGGCTATTACGACTCCGGTTACGTACAGCCGCTGGACTACTTCGGCGACGGCACGCGGATTCCGCTGATTGTGGTGTCGCCGTATTCGACCGGTGGGCATATCTCGCACGAGTATGCCGACCACGTCTCGATTCTCAAATTCATCGAGCACAACTGGAAGATCGGACCGGTCACAAACCGCAGCCGCGACAACTTCCCCAATCCCGTCGCTAGGCCCGACAATCCGTATGTGCCCGTCAATGGTCCCGCGATCGGCGACCTCTTCAGCCTCTTCAACTTTCCGGACCAGCGCTAAGGAATAAGAATCCGCGATTTGCACACAGGGCCGGAGCCTTCTAGGAAGCTCCGGCCTTTATTTTGCGTTCAACTCGGAGAAGAAATCGGCTTCCATTTCGCCTCATCGCCAGAGTGTCTCTGCGACATCCTAAAAGTGCCTGACTGGCTGAGTTGTGGTCTCGGCGGCGTGGTGGCTATCCTGCTCTAGAGATCGGCTCACAATCTCCTTTGAGCCGAGGCCGATGGCCAGCGATAACGCCAGCACAATGCCACCGAAGAGAATGCCGAAGGCAAGCTCAACAATATTTCCCCCGATTCCCAAATGATCGAGCGCCATAGCCACAGCAAGTACCACCACCAGCCACTTGATGCCCTGACTCAGCAGGCGCGCATATTGCAAGTTCATATTGACAGCGCCAATAAGGACCGTGCGTGCCAGAAAACGCGACACAACGGTGCCCGCCAGCAAAATCAGCACGGCACTCACACAGCGTGTCAGATATGGATAAAGCACCTCTGCGGAGTGCTCCGAGGGGCTGTATGCGGCATCGAACGAGGCGATTCCCAGCACAAGGCCGAGAAGAATTCCGGCCCAGAAGACGGCTCGAGAAAGGGCGAGCGAGAAACTCTGCGACGGCGACCACCAGTGCAGCAGCGCCGAAGAGCGATTCGCCTTCGTGCGCTCGTCGAAGTGAACGGCGACGAGAATCCTGTGCAGGAGCCACGAGAAAAAAAGCCCCAACAGACCGCATACGGCCACAGCCAGCAAGAGCGACACTACTGCGGGCAGCAGAGTGGCGATCGCGGTGAGCACTCGGACGAGCGAGGCGTGTAGCGCATTCTCGATTTGTTCCCACATGTGGAGTCTCCTTTTCGTTCCCGGCGCTTGCTAGGGATTAAAGTTGTCTGGCCAGCGCCAACGGGCAAGAAGGTAAGGCTTGTCCGCCTCGAAGGCCGCGGCAAGAGCCTCGATTCTCTGGTCGGCGGCCGCTCCCCCTTCTGTGCCCAATGCTATTAAATGAGATGCCGTCCAGCCAAAATACAGCGGCATCAACGCACCCACAAGATGATTCCTGTTGACCGCCTGCTCGCGATGGGCGACCAGGAAATCGTAGACAATTCTCACCCACAAAGCATTGGGTAAAGAGAACTTACCTTCAGGCGCAGCCACCAGCCGCATCACCGTCAAAAGCGTCCGCGGCGTCATGGCCTGGGCCCAAATCTCCTGCAAAGTCTGCCCCGCAAGACGGAAGGATTCGATCATCGGACTGACATCTGCGGGTGTCGTTGGGCCGGTGGGAACGCGTTCCAGCGCCGCTCCTCCCCTGATCCTCCTGGCCTGCAGGAAACGATACGATGTCTGCCACTCCTGGGCGCGAAGCTCGATGTCGGAGAACAGTGAGCCGACTACACGTGTGAACATCGCGGCAATGTCGGCAACTTCGGCCGGCGCAGGCAGCTCCCGCCTCATCGCCGCTTCGGCAACTGGCGAGTCCGTGCGCAAGGCTTCCGCAACCGGCCAGATAATCGGGGCTTCCTCGGAGAATGCAACAACCTGAGGGTGCAGATCGAGCGCCTGGGCGAATTTCACAGAAAAAGCCAGGTCGCCACCGAGCGGGAATCTTACTGAGCTGCAATAAAGCGCCCTAGTCAACGGATAGAGAATCGCATTGTTCAACAGGCCTTCCCGAGGATCGAGAAGGTAGCGCGGCATAACCAGATCGATGGGCTCATTGAGAATGCACCGCGCGAGCAAGGGCAGCGCCATGCGGTCGAGCGCGTTCGCCGCGTGGCTGAGCAGGATCGCCGCGCGTGCGTGATGCTCCTCCATCAGGCGCAGGGCATCGAGATACGTCTGCGTAGTATGCGGCCACTGTCGAACCAACCCATCGGCCGATGGAGCGAACGACAACAACTGAAGCCACGGCGCGCCACCCATAGACTGAGGCGCGACCGTTTCCGTTTCAGTGGCCATGCCTTTGGTCTGCGCCGGGAATGCGAGCATCGTGCGCGGCGGCAAGGCACTTCCTCCCAACCGCGACACAATAGCCGCAATGCCCTTATCGATATCTTCGCGATTGGCGGGTGAAGCCAGGATAAGTAGGTCCAACGATCCGTCCCCTACCCGGATATCGGGTTGCATCACCGACGAGCGTACTTCACTGTCCTGGCCAACGCCCGGTGAATCGGCAGCAGGAGCGGATTCGGCCGCAACGAATTGCGTCTCTTGTTGACCGGCAACGGCGAGGTCCAACTCGTCGAGGGTATCGGCCGGTTGCCCGGGCGACAGATCGGCGGCGGTGGAAGCCACTTGCAGTTCAAACCACAGAAAGGCGTAGGGCGTGAGCGTAAGAACGTATGGCTGCCGTGTGATCTTCGGGAACGCAACATAGCCCAGCATCTCCACCGGTATGCGGCCCTCGTATTCATTCAGATCGAGCAGCACCGGTTGCGCCGACCGGGAGATGTTGGCTACGCACAGGACCGTTTGATCCCGATATTGCCGAAGATAGGCAAGCACTTTGCGATTTGCGTTGGGAAGAATGCGGAATGTGCCGCGGCCGAAAACGCGAAACAGCTTGCGCAGACCGATCATCTTGCGCGTCCATTGCAGAAGGGAGGCGGGGCTCTCAGTCTGCTCCTTCACGTTGAGCGCCTGGTAGCCATAGACCGGATCGTCAATGATGGGGCTATAGAGTTGCTCGGGATCAGCATCAGAGAATCCTGCGTTGCGCGCGTTGTTCCACTGCATCGGAGTTCGCACACCGTTACGGTCGCCAAGCTGGATGTTGTCGCCCATGCCGATCTCGTCGCCGTAATAAAGAATCGGTGTTCCCGGAAATGAGAACAAGATACTGTTGAGCAGTTCAATCCGCTGACGATTGTTTTCGAGTAGAGGCGCAAGCCGCCGGCGGATGCCAAGATTGAGACGCATGCGCGGATCGGCGCTGTAGGCCAGATACATGTAATCGCGCTCGTCCTCCGTCACCATTTCGAGAGTGAGCTCGTCGTGATTGCGCAGAAACAAGCCCCATTGGCAGTTCGCAGGAATCTCAGGCGTCTGCGCCATGATCTCAGTGATCGGCAAGCAATCTTCCTGACGGATGGCAACGTAGATACGTGGCATCAGCGGAAAATGAAACGCCATCTGGCATTCGTCGCCGTCGCCGAAGTACGGACGCACATCGCTCGGCCATTGATTGGCTTCGGCCAGCACAAAGCGATTGGCGTACCCGGCGTCGATCTCCGCGCGTAGTTGCTTGACGATGACGTGCGTCTCCGGCAGGTTCTCGCAGCTCGTGCCCTCCCGCTCCACCAGATACGGGATGGCGTCGAGGCGCAAGGCGTCTACTCCCAGATCGAGCCAGAAGCGCATGGCTGCCAGCATCTCCCTGAGCACTTCAGGATTGTCGAAGTTGAGGTCGGGTTGATGCGAGAAAAAGCGATGCCAAAAATACGCCTTCGCCACCGGGTCCCAGGTCCAGTTAGAGGTTTCGGTGTCAGAAAAAATGATGCGCACGCCGGGAAGCTTCGCGGAGCTATCGCTCCAGACGTAGAAATCGTGCTCCACCGACCCGGGCGGCGCAAGGCGCGCCCGTTGAAACCAGGGATGCTGATCGGAGGTATGATTGAGCACCAACTCGATGAGCACTTGTATGCCGCGGGCATGGGCAGCATCGAGAAACTGCCGAAAGTCATCGAGCGTTCCGCAATTGGGATGAACGTTGGTGTAATCGGAAATGTCGTATCCGTCGTCGCGCAGAGGCGAGGGATAAAACGGCAGAAGCCAGATGCAAGTGATTCCAAGGTCTTGAAGGTAATCGAGCTTTCCAAGGAGACCGGCAAAGTCGCCTATGCCGTCACTATTGCCGTCGGCAAATGCGCGCACGTGTAGCTCGTAAATGACAGCGTCTTTATACCAGAGCGGATCGGATGAGCTACCTGCTTTCTTCAAATCGCCCCTCGCTCATGGATTGAAAATATTAAGATGCCTTTTGTACCCAGTCAGTTGCCCTCGGAGAGGCCGCCGCCTGGGAGTCCCGGTTATTATTAAAAGGCGATCCGCGATTGTGGTCAATTTTGACCGGCGTTTTTTAATGCCTTTTGCATCTAATAGTTCAGGCGTACGATTCATTCTCCAAATTTTCTCGGAATTGCCTTGCAGTCTGACCATTATTGCCTCGGGGGCGGGAGCCCCTCGTTGTTCGGGAAGCGCTGATCGGGGCCCATCGAGTTCGCTAACGGCAGGCTAGCCACCCCGCGGATCGAGAATTGTCCGACGGGTCGTTGGTGCGTTCCGGATCCGAGAGGTCGCCCAAGAGCTTTCTGAACTTATAGAGGCATACATGATGCGAATTCTCAGCTGGCGATTAATCACTGCGTTAGTGCTCGGAGTCACGCTTGTTTCGCTGGCCTCATCCTGGTATGAAACCAGAACCGAGAAGGACGCGCTGCGCAGCGATCTGGAACGCAAAGCCGGCACTCTAGGGGAAAGCCTCGCTGGGACTGCGGAACTTTATCTGCAAACAGGAGATCGCGCCGATCTCGATCAATTGGTCAAGCGCTTCAGCAATCGCGAGCACCTGGTCGGAGTCGCCGTGTACGGGCCCGACGGATCCACGCTGAGCCTTACCCCTGCCCTCGAGGCGGTACTGCCCGCCCCCCCAAAAATCCTCCTCGACGCGCTCGCGCAAGATCGCACTGAGAGCATCTACACGCGCAACCTGTTCAGACAGGATTACCTTTTGGCCATTCCGCTCCATGCACCCGACAACAGCCTCTTAGGAGGAATTGTCGTCGTGCACGACAGCTCTTACATCCGCGCACAAATCTTTCGCGGTTGGAGCGGCGTCTTCATCCGCATTGTTCTGCAGGTCCTGGTGATCGTCGGCATCACGGTTTTGATCGTGCACTGGAGCCTTGCCGGTCCTATCGGGCGCGTGGCGGAATGGGTCAAGGGGCTTCGCACCGGCCAGCATCAGCCTCCGCCGTCGACCAAAGAGATGGATTTTCTCCTCCCCGTGACGCGCGAAGTAGCGCCGCTGGCCGAGAGTATGGAGCAGGCGCGAGGGGCCGCAGAAGCCGAAGCACGGTTGCGTAATGCAAGCGAATCGGAGTGGACAGCGCAGCGCCTTGGCGCCTACGTGCGCGACAAGCTTGGCGACGGCAAACTCTATGTGGTCTCCAATCGCGAACCCTATGTGCACTCGCGCAGCGGCGGCAGCATCACGGTTTCTGCTCCGGCAAGCGGCCTGGTTGCCGCTCTTGAGCCGGTGCTCTGTGCCTGCGACGGCACCTGGATCGCCGATGGCAACGGGGACGCCGATGCCGAAACCGTGGACGCCAACGACAGGCTGCGCGTTCCTCCCGGCGAAGAGCGCTACACTCTGCGCCGCGTGTGGCTAAGCCCGGAAGAGGAGTCCGGTTACTACTACGGATTCGCCAACGAAGGCATCTGGCCCCTCTGCCACAATGCGCATACGCGCCCCATCTTCCGCGCCGCTGACTGGGAACAGTATCAACGGGTGAATCGCAAGTTCGCCGACGTCCTGTGCGAAGAAATTTCCGACGAAGAGCAGTCCGTCGTCCTGATTCAGGACTACCATTTCGCGCTTCTCCCTCGCATGGTGAAAGAGCGCCTGCCTCATGCACGCGTGGCGATCTTCTGGCACATTCCCTGGCCTAATCCGGAATCCTTCGAGATCTGTCCATGGCAGAGCGAGTTGCTGGACGGCCTGCTAGGCGCGGACCTGATCGGTTTCCACGTCAGGGCGCATTGCAACAACTTTCTCAATACCGTGGATCACGCGCTCGAGGCCCGCATCGACTGGGAGCATTTCACTGTTACCCGCAACGACCATCAGTCGCACGTCCTCCCCTTCCCTATCAGCGTGGAACTGAGAAAGGACGGCTCCGACCACCCTGACGCAAGGAGCGTCGAGGAGGAGCGCAAAGCAACTCTCGAGGAGCTGAAGCTGGAGACAACATGGATTGGAGTTGGTGTGGATCGCGTCGATTACACCAAAGGCATTGTCGAGCGCTTTCAGGCCGTCGAGTCGTTTCTCGCGAGATACCCCGAGTACCAGGGCAAGTTCACTTTCATCCAACTGGGCGCGCCTTCGCGAACAGAAATCAAGCGTTACGCCGAGTTTCAGACAGAGGTTGAATCCGAGGCGTCCCGCATCAATGCACGTTTCGCTGCCGGGCGATGGAAGCCCATCGTCCTGCTGCTTAGCCAGCACAGCCGGCAGGAAGTGCAGCGCTTTTATCGCATTGCTCATCTCTGCATGGTCACGTCGCTGCACGACGGGATGAATCTAGTGGCCAAGGAGTACGTCGCAGCGCAGCAGGAAGAACAGGGGGTGCTGGTCTTGAGCCGCTTCACCGGAGCATCGCGCGAGTTACGTGACGCGATCATGGTGAATCCTTACGATATTCAAGCTACAGGAGAGGCCATTGCGCAGGCCCTCCGCATGCTGCCCGGCGAGAAATTGGACCGGATGCGGCGCATGCGCGCGATCGTAAAAGAACACAATATATATTGGTGGGCCAGCAGCCTGATTGGCTCACTTTGCGAGCTTCGCGTAGGCGCCGGCGAGAACGCGAGTGTCTCCGAACGAACCCCGGTGGAGGTATAGTTGATTCTGGCAATGCGCGTATCCGCAGTTGCGGAATTCATGGAGCAGTTGAAGAATGCGCCATCCGCTGCGCTCCTTCTTGACTACGACGGCACGCTGGCCCCGTTTCACATTGATCGATTCCAGGCCCGCCCCTACTCAGGCGTTTTGTCTCTGCTGCAAAAAATCGCCGATTCCGGCAAGACTCGCGTGGCCATTATCACCGGACGGCCGCTATTTGAATTGAAGGCCCTCCTCGAACCGCTCCGCAACGTGGAGATGTGGGGCGTTCATGGACTGGAGCGCCTGTTGCCGAACGGATGCTATGGTGAACTACCCATCGACCGCAAGTGCGTGGCGCTCTTGTCGCAGGCGAAGGGGCAAATCGTCCAAGCGGGGCTGTCTGCGCTGGCCGAGATCAAGCCGGGAGGCATCGCCATGCACTGGCGTGGTATGCCAACCCACGAAGCGGATTACACCGCAGTCATGATTCGGGAGACATGGAAACCGTTTGCAGACACGCCTCTACTTCGGCTCCTCGAGTTCGAGCAAGGAGTGGAGCTGCGCGTAGCCCATCCTGACAAAGGCGATGCCGTGGCAACCATCGTTGAAGAGTCCGAGCCTCAAGCACAGATCGCCTACTTGGGCGACGACTTCACCGACGAAGATGCTTTTCGGGCACTCGATGGACGAGGGCTCACCGTTCTGGTGCGACCCGAATATCGCGAGACGTTGGCGCGGGCCTGGCTCAAGCCTCCGGAGGAGCTTTGCGGATTCCTGAAAGACTGGCTTGATCATGCCGGCTGACCCGGCCGCGAGCCTTTTGCATGCGACGGCTATTTCTTCAGAAATCGTGATAACGATCGGCAAAGGGAGGAATTGCAGCCGGCGTGTCTCCGGCTGCAGCTTCGCGGCCGGAAGACGGCGCGTTGGCGGCGTCGGTTTTGGTTCGCACCTTGGCGACCGTGAGCCAGTCGTCTTTGTGCGGAGTTTCGGCCATCCACGGCGGCAGCGGCATGTAAAGAAAGCGGCTCAACGCTTCGGCGTGGCCCTCGTAAAGAACGCGCATCTCGCGCAACCGCTCCACCGATTGATGATCACCGCAGATTTTTGCGCCGCTCGTCGAAAGCAGTTCGTAAAGTCTTTCGCAGCGATCCGCAGGAAGCCGGTCCGCCGCATTGTCGATCGGCCGCTGTGAAAGAATTTGCGAGAGATCGACCAAGGCATGACGAGCCATAGCGAATGTGAGCTGCGCCTGACGTGCCTCGCAGCCCCGAATGCCCGCGATCATTAGCGCCGACGCGTCGAGAATCGCAGTGAGCGCGGCAAGCCAACTCTGGTTACTGTGTTGCGAGCGAAAATAACAGAGCAGCGGATACGAGATGTGGCTTTCGAGCAGCTCCGCAGACCACCGCTCCCACTCCGTCAGCAGTACCGAGAGCGCGGCCTCCCCGCCTTGGTATGAATGACGGCGCAACAACTCGGCGGCCGTTGGCGGCGATCCGGCTCGCGCATCGAGTAGCGAGATGCTCACCTCACGGCGCGAGAAGGCGCTGTAGAGCACGGGGAAATACCCCATCACTACGGCCAAGAATCCCAGCCCCGTGCCGGACTCAAGAACGATGAGCACGCGCGTCCAGGGATTTAGCGGCGTCACGTCCCCTATGCCGAGCGTGAAAATCGTCGTTCCGCTCACGTAGAGGTCCGATTGAAAGCCCGATCGATGCGTTACGTCAGCGAAAGGACTGCCGAGTGCGAAGAAGATCAGGCCGAAACCGACGAGCATTGAGCCTGCCCACACCACCAGCAACAGGATCAGCGAAAGCGGCCCGTAGAAGCTGAACGCCGTCTCCCGGTGCCGAGGGTTGCGCAGCCGCCCCGTGAAAAACGTCCAGGGCTTCCAGGTGGCGATGTAGAAGATGCGCGTAAGCCGGAAACGCCCTGTGGCGCGCCGGGGCAGGATGATCGTCTGGAAGGCGTCGAGCAAGACGATCAGCAGGCAAAGGACTCCCGCGACGAATGCCAGAATCTGCATGGCTTTTCTCCTCAGATGCGTTGCACGCGCTCGCTTGCCCCGACCGTAGTCAGTATTCTAACCAGTCGCGCAATAACTCGGCTATGTCTGTGACTTGGACGAATTTTAATGGAGATTTGCCTGCAAATAGCTGTGGCAGCCTCGTGGTTCGCCAGTTCGCATCCGCTCTAAGGCATTTCTCCTTCAGATGTAGCCCTTGTATCGACGTGCGAGGTTGCGTCCACTTCCACCCCACAGACAAAGACCTTTCTGTGGGGCCCCGGGATCGGAAAACGCATTTTGAAGGGAGTGCTTTCGATGTGAAGCAGACAGAGAAATGCTTTATCGGCAATGACTCAGGACTCCGCTGGCGATGGCGCCGAGGGGAAGCACTTTGCTGACGCCATTCAGCTTGATCGCTTCCTTGGGCATGCCGAAGACCACACAAGTCGCCTCGTCCTGGGCGATAGTGAAGGCGCCGGCCTGCATCATTTCCAGCATGCCCCGCGCTCCGTCGTCGCCCATGCCGGTCATGATGACGCCGAGAGCATTCGGGCCAGCATAGCGGGCGGCGGATCGGAAGAGCACATCGACCGAGGGGCGGTGCCGGCAAACGAGCGGGCCGTCTTTCACTTCGACATAGTAGCGCGCACCGCTGCGCTTGAGGAGCATGTGATGGTTCCCGGGCGCGATTAGCGCGCGCCCGCGGATCACGGTGTCATTGGTTTCAGCTTCTTTGACAGAAACGGCGCACAGGCTGTCGAGGCGGTTGGCAAAGGCGCGCGTGAACAGTTCCGGCATGTGCTGCACGATGACAATTCCGGGAGAATCTTCCGGCAATGCTTCCAGAAACGTCTTGAGCGCTTCCGTACCTCCAGTCGACGCGCCCACGACTACGACTTTCTCAGTGGTCTCGACCATGGCGCGCGTGGCCGGCGACAAAACGGCATCTGCGGTCAGCTTGGGCTCAACGGTGTGCATGGGGCCGAGCGGGCGCAGGCGTGCCCCAGCCGCGGCCTTCACAGCCTGGCACAGGACGACGCGGGAATCCTCAAGAAACTGCCGCGTGCCCAACTTGGGCTTGGTAATGATGTCCACGGCGCCATACTCCAGCGCCTTGAGGGTGCTCAATGCACCTTCTTCCGCGAGACTGGAACAGATCACGACCGGAATCGGATGCTGGCTCATGAGCTTTTTGAGGAACGTGAGCCCGTCCATGCGAGGCATCTCAATATCGAGAGTGATCACGTCCGGCACGTTCTCCGCGATGCGCTCGGCAGCCACGAAAGGATCGCCGGCCGTTCCGATCACTTCAATTTCAGCGTCGGAGGAGAGAATCTCCGTTAATGTCTGACGCACCACGGAGGAGTCATCTACGATCAGCACACGAATTTTGGCTACTTCCACGATTGCAACCTCTCAGACTCTTATCGGCGACGATTCGCGCGATGAGCAGTCCTTGGCGCCTTCCGCACCTTGTCCGGCATGCCGGATTCGAGCCAGCGCAGCCGAACTTCGCCATGCACAGTCTCGAAGGAGATGTGTACGCCGGTGGTGCCGCCCAGGCAGGAAGCAACCACTGTGAATCCTTCTTCGGCAAGCACGCGAATGGCCGCCTCGTAGTTTTGCTTGCCGATGGTCTTCTGAGCATCGCTGCTATTGATCGTCAAAACATCGTTGCCGCCAAAAAGCTTTACCAGCACCTCGCCGCGAACGGCGCCCAGTGAATCCAGCCGGCTCGCGATCTCACGGATGGCAAAATCGACATAGCGCCGACCGGCATGCGTGGTGAGCCGCACCCCTTTGGCCGGCGGGCAACTCGGCATCATGGGATGACAAAGCGCACCGACGCCAAGCCTCGGAACCAGAAACGTAACCCCGACGCAGGAGCCAAGCACCGTGCGCAGCACGGCAGGCTCCGACACCAGGTGCGATTCCCCTGGCTGCACATAGATCTCCTTGATCGGTGTCTCAAGCTCTGGCATCGATCCTCCTGTAGAGAGACGGAGCCACCGGCGCGAGAGGGAGATTAAGATCGTGCAGCGTCTCGGCGTGGCCCATGAATAAATAGCTTCGCGGCTGCAGGCGTTGCGTAATCTTCCCGAGAATACTTTGCTGGGTAGGCCGGTCGAAGTAGATGATTACGTTACGGCAGAAAATCGCGTCGAATTTCTCTTGAATCCCGTAGTCGGAATCCATGAAGTTGAGGCGGCGAAATTCGACGAGGCGGCGTAACTCCGGCACCACCCGCACCCGTTCGACACTCGACTCGCGGCCGCGCATGAAGTACTTGACCTTGAGGGCCTGCGGCACCGGCCGCACCGCATCGGCGGAGTAGATCCCGAGCGATGCCTTCTTGAGTACGGTGGTTGAGATGTCGGTGGCAATAATCTTGAAGGTGAAGCCGGGATGCGTAAGCCCATATTCGCTCAAAACCAACGCCAGTGTGTATGGCTCTTCGCCCGTCGAACAAGCTGCACTCCAAATCAGCATTGGCCTTCGGGCGGAATTCGAAGCCAGGAATTCAGGTACTGCCGTCGCGGTGAGGAAATCGAAGTGCCGCGGCTCACGAAAGAAATCGGTCTTATTGGTTGTCACTACATCGATCAGATGAACCAGCTCGTCCCTCAGGCCTTCACCTGAAAACAGATAGTCGCAATACTCCCCGTAGGAGTGAATCGCGAGCTCTTTTAATCTTCGCCTGATTCGCCCCTCGAGCATCGCCTTCTTTTCGGAACCGAGGTTGATCCCGGCTTCGTCGTAAACGAGCGCGCGGAGGCGCGTGTAGTCTCTGGACGAGATGACTTCTTCGTGATTGTGCATAATGAAAAAAAGGGGCGGAGTGAACCGCCCCATGCCTTTCTTACGCGGCTGCCTCTAAAAGGGCCTTGCCGGACTGCTGGGTGCGTACCGCGGCCAGTTCCTCGGCCGAGAAGACGCGATCGATGTCAAGAATCATAATGAACTGCGTGTCGCGCTTGCCCATGCCGCGGATAAAGTCGGTGCGGATATGGGCGCCGATGCGCGGCGCGGGTTCAATCTGCTCGGGCTCGAGATC
>Ga0187847_10000784_pt1 | contig 32296 bp, 34 predicted proteins | sample June2016WEW_4_10_FD_132458 | JGI IMG/M metagenome (GOLD analysis project Ga0187847, IMG submission 132458) | Peatland microbial communities from SPRUCE experiment site at the Marcell Experimental Forest, Minnesota, USA - June2016WEW_4_10 | ecosystem: Environmental > Terrestrial > Soil >...
CGATCTACATCAACGGCAAGGCGCTCGACATCACCTGGTCGCACTACGAGCCGCTCGGCACGCCCATCGGCAACGTGACGGTGCCCAAGAACAACTACTTCGTCATGGGCGACAACTACCCCGACTCCTGCGACAGCCGCTTTTGGGGGACCGTGCCTCGTTCGGACATCATCGGCAAGGTCTTCCTGCGGATCTGGCCCCTTTCGCGCATCGGCTTCCTCTAAAGTCCGCGAACCCCGCGCCCCTACAATGGGGCCGTGCTCAGTTTGAGTCCCCTCAAGTTCATGGTGATCGTGGCCGTGGCCCTGCTGCTGCTGGGCCCCGACAAGTTGCCCGACGTCGCGCACAAGCTGGGCTCGAGCTGGCGGGCCCTCAAGCGGCTCCAGGAGAAGGTCGAGACCGAGGTCCGTGAGGCGATCCCGGACCTGCCCAGCACCAGCGAGATCGTGCGCATCGCGCGCAGCCCGGTGAACATGCTCAACCAGCTGGCCGACCGCGCCGACGCCCGCGACGTGAAGGCGTCGGCGGCCAAGGCGCCCGATCCGCAGGCGACCGCCGGCGAGGGCCCGGCGACCCCAAAGGCCACGGCGCCACCACCCGCCCCACCGCCGGCCGTGCGCTCCCAGAACGCACCGCTGCCGCCTGACCCCTCGCTCAACTGACGTCGGTGTCCAAGTTCCGTAGAGCCCAGACGGGCATGACCCTGGCCGAGCACCTGGCCGAGGTGCGCCACCGCTTCCTCGTCTGCGCGATCACGGTCGCCGTCCTGGGCATCGCGGCCTGGATCTTCTATCCCCAGCTGCTCACTTTTCTGGCCAAGCCCTACTGTCGCGCCGTGCCGCACCGCTGCACCTTCCTGGTGACCAACCCGCTCGACGGTCTGTCGCTGCGCTTCAAGATCTCGGTCTACGGCGGCGTCTTCTTCGCCTCGCCCGTCATCTTCTGGCAGGCCTGGCGCTTCATCACGCCGGGTCTCAAGGCCAAGGAGCGCCAGTACGCCATCCCCTTCGTCAGTGCCGCGATCGTCTTCTTCGGCGCCGGGGTGGTGGTGGCCTATTTCATCTTCGCCCAGGCCATCTCGTGGCTGCAGTCCATCGGCGGCAAGTCGCTCGTCGCGCACTACAACCCCAATCAGTACCTCGGGCTCTTCCTGCTCACGATGCTGATCTTCGGCATCACCTTCTTGTTCCCGGTGATCCTGGTGGCGCTCGAACTGGCCGGCCTCGTGACGCCGCGCCAGCTCCTGCACGGCTGGCGCTACGCCATCATCGCTATCGTCATCGCGTCCGCGCTCTTCACCCCGAGTGGGGACCCCATCTCCATGCTCGTGCTCGCGGCCCCGCTGGCCGCCTTCTACTTCCTGTCCATCGGCATCGGCAAGTTGTTCAAGAAGTGACCGTCACCGACTACCGCGGTCGGTTCGTCGACGGGCTCAGCTTCGGACTCGACCCCTTCCAGGTGGAGGCCCTGGAGGCCATCGACCGCCACGTCAACGTGCTCGTCAGCGCCCCGACCGGCTCGGGCAAGACGCTGATCGCCAACTACGCCATCGGGCGCACGCTCGAACGCTCGCAGCGGGCCTTCTACACGACACCGCTCAAGGCCCTCTCCAACCAGAAGTTCCACGAGCTACGCGCCCTCTACGGCGAGGCGCGCGTCGGCCTCTTGACCGGCGACACCTCGTACAACCGCGAGGGCGACGTGATCGTCATGACCACCGAGGTGCTGCGCAACATGCTGCTCACCGAGTCGCACCAGCTCTTCGACCTCGGGCTCGTGGTGCTCGACGAGGTCCACTACCTCCAAGACCCCTTCCGCGGCGGGGTCTGGGAGGAGGTCATCATCCTCACGCCGCCGGCCGTTCGCTTCGTGGCGCTGTCGGCGACCATCGGCAACGCCAACTTCCTCGGGGAGTGGTTCACCCAGGTCCGCGGCGCGACCAGCGTCATCGTGGAGCGCGAACGGCCGATCCAACTGCACCACCACCTCGCGGTCGCCCGCCGTGGTCAGTCGACAGTCGAGGTGGTCGAGCTGCTCAACGGCGCGCGGCTCTCGGACGAGGCCCGCCGGATTGACAACCTGACCAAGTCGACGCGCCAATTCCGTCCCGGACCCCGCTGGCGCGGACCCCACGCCAGCGCCCCGGCGCCGCCCTATCGGGCGCCCCGGCGCAGCGAGCTGCTGCGCACCTTAGAGCGCGAGGACCTGCTGCCGGCGATCGTGTTCATCTTCTCGCGCGCGGCCTGTGACGACGCGATGCACCAGTGCCGCCTCGACGGGTTGATCTTCACCACGCCCGCCCAGCGCCACGCGATCGAGGAAATCGCGCAGTCGCGGCTCGAGGGCTTCTCGAACGAGGACCTGCGGGCGCTGGAGTGCGACGACTTCCTCGACTGCCTGCGCCGGGGGCTGTCGGCCCACCACGCCGGCATGGTGCCGGCCTTTCGCGAGATCGTCGAGATCTGCTTCGAGCGCAATCTGCTGGCCGTCGTCTTTGCCACCGAGACCCTGGCGCTCGGGGTCAACATGCCGGCCCGCTCGGTGGCCCTGGAGAGGTTCTCCAAGTACTCCGACGCCGGGCGTAAATTCCTCACCAGCGCCGAGTACTCCCAGATGACCGGACGGGCCGGGCGGCGCGGACTGGACGACGAGGGCCACGCCATCGTCTGCTTCTCCAGCGACGTGGCCCTGCACGACGTCGGGCGGGTCGCGCTGGCCCCGCCGTCGGACCTGCACTCGTCGTTTCGCCCGACCTACAACTTCACGGCCAACCTGATCAACCACTTCGACTTCGACACGGCGCTGGAGGTCGTGCAACGCTCCTACGCCCAGTTCGAGCGGGACCACCGCCCGTCGGCCTCCAAGCGCCCGCTCGGGGACCAGATGGTCGCGCGCCACCGTGTGCTCGAAGAGTTGGGCTACGCGCAGGACTGGACGCTCACCGGCGAGGGTCAGCTGCTGCGTTCCATCTACCACGAGTGCGACCTGCTGATCGCGGAGTCGATCACCGCGGGCCTCTTCGAGGACCTCGAGCCGGCCCAGCTGGCCGGGTTGCTCTCGTGCTTCGTCTACGAGTCCAAGCGGGCCACGAGGACCCAGAACGTGGCCAAGAAGGTGACGACCAAGAAGCGCAAGGTCCTCAACGATCGCCTCGGCCGCGAGCGGCGCGGCAACCTCAACGAACGCTTGAACGACATCACGGCCGTCTCGGCCACGATCCGCGAGGTCGAGGTCCGACTGCTCGTGCCCCACGCCAAAGAGCCCGACGGCCACTTCGCCACCACCATCGCCGCTTGGGCCCGGGGCGCCTCCCTGGGCACCGTGCTCGACCTCGCGGACGTCGAGGTGGGCCAGACCTCGCCGGGCGACTTCGTACGAAACGCCAAGCAGGTGGCCGACCTGTGCGAGCAGCTCGCGCGCGTGCACGCCCTGACGCCGGTCGCCGCCGTCGCCGCGCAGGCCCGCGACGCCGTGCTGCGCAGCGTGGTGGCGGGCGCCTCCAGCGTCCACCAGCGACCGTGAATTCGCGCATAACCTCGTAAGGCCATGCACCCCTACGTCGTCGAAGAGTTCACCGATGCCGAGATGGACGTCCTGCGGCCCTACTTCACCAACCTCGACGGACCCGTGTTCGCCCTGGTCAACCTGCCCGAGGTGGTCAAGGGGGCCCTCTTCGCGCGCTACTCACGCTCCTCGAAGAGCCTGCGCCGGCTCTTCCTGGACGAATTCGTCGGCGACCTCGACTTAGCCGGCGACGCCTCCATCGACGCCAACGTCGGCCTGGACCGCGCCGACGAGCTCTACCAGAGGATCTTCTACGAGTTCGGCGACGACTCGGTCGCCCAGCTCGGCGGCGTCCACCTGGCCTGCGAACAGGCGAGCAACGTGCTCACCAAGGTCCTCGAACGGGGCCGGCTGATGGCCTACCTTGAGCAGTCGACACGCTACCTCGGCTACGACCGGCGCCTGAGCAACGGCCACTACCGCTTCTACCGCGACCAGGCGTTGCTCGATTCGAGCTTCGGGGCCCGCTACGTGGGCGAGATGGACCGAATGTTCGACACCTACGCGGAGCTGCTGCCGGCGATGGTGGAGTGGCTGGCCAAGAAGTTCCCCAAGACGGCCGACGACACGGACTTCGTCTATCGTCAGGCCATCCGGGCCAAGGCCCTGGACGCGGTGCGGGGATTGCTGCCGGCCAGCGCCCTCTCCAATCTGGGCATCTACGCCTCGGGCCAGGCCTACGAGGCGCTGTTGCTGCGCATGCGCGCCCACCCGCTGCCCGAGGTGCGCGAGTACGCCCAGATGATGCTCGACGAGCTCGTCAAGGTGATCCCCTCCTTCCTCAAGCGCGTCGAGGTGCCCGAGCGCGGCGTGGCGTGGACCGACTACCTCGCCGCGACCAAGAAGGCGACCGCCAACCTGGTGCGCTCCTACGACCACGAGCCCGTCGAGCCGGCCGCGACCGAGCAGGTGTCGTTGGTGGCCTTCGATCCCGAGGGCGAACGGCGCGTGCTCGAGGCGATCGTCTTCGCCAACTCGAACCTGTCACACGAGTTGAGCGTGCAGCGTGTGGCGGCGATGAACGACCTCGAGCGGGCCTTCCTCATGCAGACCTACGTGGGGGAGCGCAAGAATCGCCGCCACCGCCCCGGCCGGGCCTTCGAGCGCACCGACTACCGCTTCGAGCTGGTCACCGACTACGGGGCCTTCCGCGACCTGCAGCGCCACCGCCTGCTCACCATCGAGTGGCAGCCCCTGGGCGTCGACCTCGGCTACGACGTGCCCGAGGTCATTCGCGACGCGAGCCTGGCCGCGCGCTACGAGGAGTCGCTGCGCCGTTCGGGCGACCTCTACCGGGACCTGCGCGAGCAGTTCCCCGAGCAGTGCCAGTACGTCGTGGCCCTGGCCTACCGGATCCGTTACAGCATCCAAATGAACGCCCGCGAGGCGATGCACCTCATCGAACTGCGCTCCGGGCCCCAAGGCCACCCCAGTTACCGCCGCGTAGCCCAAGAGATGGTCCGGCTGATCCGCGAGCAGGCCGGCCACCGGGCCATCGCCGACGCCATGGAATACGTCGATTTCTCCGACACCGATCTCGAGCGGTTGGAGGCGGAGCGCTCCGCGGAGCGAAATCGCGGAAATCGCAGATAATTGACTCATTTAACCCATTTTTACGGGGAATCGACCTACTAGCGCCGAAAAAGTTCTACACTGCCTGCGCACCGAATAAGGAATCTAATGAGCACGAACGAAGAAACAGACGAATCATTTGACGAAGAAGAGCTCGCCGACGGCTTTGACGAGGAGATCGTAGGCGAAGAGGAACTCGAGGACGCCGACATCGAGGGCGATGATGTCATCGAGATTGACGACGAGGAGATCCTCGTCGAGATCGCCGTTCCCGAAGAGGAGGAGGACGTCGCCGACGACGCCGACGTCGAGTTGGCGCTCGACGAGGTCCTGGCCGAGACGATCCGACGCACCAGCACGCCCGAGGACGACGACGAGGTCGCCGAGGTCGACACCACGATCGACCCCACGGAGACGATCTTGCCCAAGCAGGATGACGAGTTCCGCTGTGACTCGTGCCGGCTCTTGAAGAAGACCAGCCAACTCGCGGACAAGGACAAGATGCTCTGTCGCGACTGTGTGTGACCCCGTCCGCGCGTCGTGATCGTTAGCCCCGTCACCACCAACTCCGCGCCACTGGGCGCGCTGTGGACGCTGGCCGTGACTGAAGTGACCAAGAAGCGCGGGGGCCAGGCGTTGATGGTGACCATCGCTGCCGGAATGGCCGACGAGCTACTGCTCGAGCACTTCATCTCCCTCGGTGACCTCTGGTCGGCGTACGACGGCGACGAGCTCGTCGGCTTCGCCCTCTGTCGCTACGGCGTGGTTGAGGCGCTCTACGTCGAGCGCCACCGTCGCCGCCAGGGCGTGGCGCGCGCGTTGCTCGACGCCCTGCGTTCACTCGAGGTGCCGCCCGTGGACGCGCTGGCTCTGCCGGGCGACCGCGCGATGAAGTCGCTCTACGAATCGATTGGCTGGAAGGCGCGGCTGCTTACGATGCGCGGCGCGTAGCCGGGCGGCGTACCACGCGCGTCGGCGGTGGGGGAGGGGGGACCTTCATGCCGAGCAGCTTGGCAAATTCGGGGATGGCCCCCGCGTTCTTGACTGCCAGCATCTTGCACGACTCATCGGCGGGAATCCCCTGAGGCTTCACGTTGCGTCGAATCGACGTCTCGACGGCGAGCGTCACTATCTCTTTCCACTTCGCGACGTCCTGATCGGCCGTCAACGCTTCGGAGGTCAGGGCGACGACGCGAGTCGCCATGTCGGCACTGACGCGCGTGGACATGTCCGGCGGACTGGCCACGAGACGAAGGGCCTCGGGCACGTTCTTCGAGCCAATGGCCGCTTCGAGACGATCGTTCCACTGGGTGCGCAGCGTCTCGAGCCGTGTGGTCAGCGCCGCCTGCAACTCCTTGAGCTGGGCGCGCGCCTCGTCGTCGAGTGACACCGTCTTCGCCGAGGTGACGACCGCGCGCAGATCGCGCAGGCGCAGTTCCTTCCCGGCCCCCGCGGCCCCCGCGGCGCGGTCCTTCCAGAGGGCCAACGTCGTGCGCCCCAGGAGCTCTTCGGCGATGCGTTCGATGGTGAGCGGGTCGATCGTCGGTCGGCCCTGCGCCGTGGCGTTCTTGTTCTGTTCGGCCACCGCGGCGCGCACGGCCGGCATGCCGCCGCGAAGCAGTTGCTCCGCCACCGGCAGTTGCTCGGGCGAGAGCGTGGCGAGCAGCGCGTTGCGATGGGTCGTCGTCATCGGTGGCTGGCTGGGTCCGGTCGGACGGTCGCGACCGGGCCGGCTCGGTCGAGCGCTGCGTTCGGGACGGGGCCCGCGGTCGGGGCGCGGTCCGCGGTCAGTGTCGCTACGGGCCGGGCGATCGGCCCTCGCCGCTACCTCGCTCGAGTCGCTGCGTGGGGCGCGGGCCGGGCGACTGGTCCGCTCCGGTCGCACGTGCTCGGCACCCTCCTCGCGCGGGGGGCGGGGACTGCGTTTCGGGCTCTCGGCCCCCTCCGCGCGCGGGCCGCGCTCGTGTCGGGTGGCCGAAGGACGATCGCCGCTCGAGGGGCCCCGGGACGGACGCTTGGCACCGTCACGTCGGCCCTCACCGTCGTGGCGATCGTCTCGTCGGGCGCCACGTCCCTTGGGCGCGTAGGTCACGATCACGTCCGGTCCCTGCTTAGCGGTGGGGATCAGTTCCAGGCGCTCGTGACGTGGATCGAGTGGTGAGGCGGTCTTGGGCGCCATGATGGACAGGACCTCGATGCCCTCCATGTACTGCTCGATGTCGGCCCGGTAGACGTTGCCCACGACCGGTCCGCCCGCGACGAGCGAGACGTCAAGTACGCCCTTGGGCAACTTGGCGCCAGCGGCGCGCCACGTCGCGACATCGCCATTCAGACTCGTTATTTCGATGTCAATGCGCCGAGACATAGGGCTCCAATCTAGTCGGTCGCTCCGCGTCAAATATTTGCTGCCTTTTACGACACTTTTATCTCTGACCTCTAGCATGTCCTGCGTGAGTGATATTCCAGACGACGGACCTGAGCACGTATCCGAGTCAGGGGCCTCCGAGGAACCGTCATCCGTCACCGAGATCGCGACACCCCCAGCTGAGAACTCCGTCAACGACGCGCCGGGCCACGTGCACGACGTGTTCGTGGCCCCTCTATCGCCGCCGCCGGTCGCGCCGGACACGCTCAGCGAGATGGCCGCTACGACTCCCGAACCCGACGTCGACATCGTGCCCATCCATGAAACGAACACCGTCGAGACTCCGGACGCAACCGCGCAGGACACCACCGACACGACGAGCGCCGTCACCGTTGCGGCCCCCACGCACGCGCCGATCATCGACAGCGCTCCGCTCTCGTCCCAGGGTCGACCGTCACGCACGCCGTGGTCGGCACGAATCTCACTACTCCTCGTGGCCGCCCTCGTCGGCGGCCTCGCGGGCCACTACGCGGCTCCGTCGTCCAAGAGCAGTGGGGGAGTGACCATCAACCAGGTCACCAATCCTCCCGGCGCGGCCCACCTGCCCAACGGCATGAGCATCCCGGCCATCGTGAAGAAGGTCGAACCGATGATCGTCTCGATTGACGTCAAGAACGCCGGCGAGGAGGATCAGGGCACGGGCATGATCATCACGTCGAATGGCCTGGTCGTGACCAACAACCACGTCATCGCGGCCGCCGTCAACGGCGGCACCATCACGGTCACCCGCACGGGGTCGACCAAGAGCCTGCCGGCCACGCTCGTCGGCACGAATCCCATCGACGACGTGGCCCTCATTCGCATCGACAACGCCTCGAAACTGCCGGTCATGACCTTCGGCAACTCCAATGACGTCGTCACCGGCGACGCGGTGGTGGCGATTGGCAACGCCCTCGGCCTGGCCGCCGGCACGCCGACCGTGACCTCCGGCATCGTCTCGGCGCTCGGTCGCACGGTCACGGCGTCGTCGGACACCGCGACCGAAACCCTTAACAACATGATCCAGACCGATGCGGCGATTAACCCCGGCAACTCCGGCGGACCACTGCTCGATTCCCAGGGCGACGTCATCGGAATGAACACGGCAGTCGCGGGTACCCTGTCCGACGGTTCGAACGCGCAGAACATTGGCTTCGCCATCCCGGCCGCGACCATCGAATCGTTGCTCACGTCGCTCAAGGCCGGCGAGAGTGTCGTGAACCACGGGGCCTTCATCGGCGTCGAGATAACGTCGATGACGCCCGAACTGCAACAGGAGTACGGCTTCAAGAGGTCGACCGGCGCCGTGGTGATGAGTGTCATCGCGGGCACGGGAGCGGCGAAGGCCGGCGTCAAGCAGGGTGACATCATCATCGGCATCAACGGCACGGCGGTCACCAGCGCGCAGGACATCACCAGCGTGCTCTCGGACCTCCACCCGGGTGACCGCATCACATTGTTGATCGTGCGGGGCAAGCGCAACATCGTGCTGCACGTCATCCTCGGTACGGCGCCGAAAAGTTAGTTGAGGGTGGCGATGCCCCCGTCCACGGGAAGGACAACGCCCGTGATGTAGCTAGCCGCCGGCGACGCCAGGAAGATCGCGGCGCCGGCCATATCCGATGGCTGACCGATCCGCTTCATGGGCGCCGCGGCGCTGATCATCTCCCCATAGGCCTCGAGGGTGGCGTGCATCATCTTGGACTCGAACGGCCCTGGGGCGATGGCGTTGACGGTTACCAACGGTGCCAGTTGCTTAGCCAGGTGTCGGGTCAATTGGTGCACGGCCGCCTTCGACGCCGAATAGGCGTACGTCTCCATCGAGGGCACGCGCAGGCCGTCGATGGAGCCAATGTTGATCACTCGCGCCGGCCGTTCGGCACTACTGGACGCCTCGAGCAAGGGCCGCAGGAACTTCGTCATGTGAAATATCGCCTTCACGTTCAGCGCGAGTACCCGATCGAACGCCGCGTCGTCGTAGTCGGCCATGGGCGCGCCCCAGGTGGCGCCGGCGTTGTTGACCAGTACGTCGAGGTGACCCTCCCGGTCGGTCAGCTCGTTGGCTAGGCGCCGGCATTCGTCCTCAGTCGAAAGATTGGCCGGGATGGACGTGCACGTGCCGTTCTGGGACAGCTCGGCCGCCAATGCGTCGCAGACGTCAGCCTTGCGCGACGAAATGTAGACGACGGCACCGGCGTCGACGAAGCCCCGGGCGATCATCTCGCCAATGCCTCGGCTGCCGCCGGTGACGAGTACCACCTTGTTCGAAACGTCGAAGAGATTCTCCATTTCGCGCAGTGTAGGCGAACCCCTAAACAGGCGGCGAAGTAACCAAATAGGCCGTTCGCGGCATCGCCAGTTCGGGACGTCGCTCGTGAGCGATCACCAATGCCTCATTGACGTCGTGAGCCGTCACGATCTCTTGGTCCAGCCCTCGGAAGAGGTCACCCCATACGACTCGAAACTGCACGGGCCCGGAAGGGCTCAAGCTAATTACCGACGCGCAGGATCGTTACGGCGTAGACCTCAACTTGTGATTTGTCGCTCGATGCAAAATCAGCCCGAAGGGACCACAGCCCGCTCGTCGTGAAGTTGAAATTGCACTCCACCTGGCTCTGCTCGACGGTCTGGTACGAGCAGACCACGGGCGACGTACCCGAGCCATCGGGAGCGTCAGCGGTGATCCGTATCACGCCAGGGGTATGCTCGGGCAGCACGTCGACCGTGACACTGAACGGTCCATTGCTGACTGCGGCCGGAGCGGAATTATCACTGAAATCAAAGGACAGAGCGATCGAACTGATGTCTCCGGGCCCGACAGAATCGGCCCCTGCGGGCAACACCAGGAATCCCACACTGGCGGCGACAAACACAACAGCACAAAGCACCCGACGCATGCGATTATCGTAGCACCCACTTCTGGATACGACGCCGATAATGTACGTTATGTAAAGTTAAAGAAATTCAGGTCAAAAGGGGCCAAAAACGTGCCATCCCCTCACCAATCTGACTGTTGACGGGACCCAAGTAGTTTCTTAGGGGTAATGCGCCCCCACCTCACGCTGAATCCCAAGGAGCTGGCGCTCGCCATTTTTGCTGTCTTGTGTGGCGGCGCCGTCGGTACCGTGATTCGAGATCTGCTGTTGAAATGGCAGCCGAGCGGCCATGGAACTGACTGGACAATGAAGATTCCCTGGATTCTTCTCTTGATCAATTTGGTCGGCGTGTTCCTAGCGACCAGGCTGCTTCGAGGGCCGCTCCGTCATCACGATCCCAATGACTTGACGCGACTTCTCCTGATCACAGGCCTTTTTGGTGGATTTACGTCCTATTCAAGCCTTTTTGTCGACCTGGCGGCGATCTGGCACGTCTCTATAGGGGGCAGCATTTTCGTGGCCCTCCTGGCCCTTCTAAGCGGGGCCCTTGCGGCGTGGCTGGGCCTTGGCCGCCGGCAGGCCCGATGACGCTGCTGCTGGTTTCGCTCGCGGGCGCCGTCGGCTGCGTGGTGCGATTTCTGGGGGAGTACCTCGTACGGCGCCATCACCCGACACTTCGACCCTGGGCCACGGTGGCCGCCAACGCCGTCGGCTGCGGCATCGCCGGATTTGTCACGTACCGACTCATCAACGTCGCGGACGAGCAACTCAAGTCGGTGATCATCACGGGTTTCTGCGGGGGACTGACCACCTTCTCGTCGGCCCTCGCCATCCCCGCCCTTCTCCAGCGCGAGCACCACTGGGGCTACTCCATGGCTCTGGTCCTCACCACTCCCCTGCTGTGTTCGGGACTCTTCGTGCTGGGCGTGTCGCTCGCCCACTGAGGAACCCTCTGGCGCCGATGGGCCCTCTACTCGACATCCTCGTCGCCGTCCTTTGGCTGGTTCAATCGGTTGAAATGTGGCGGCCGCTTTTCCAGGAAGGCGTGGAAACCCTCCTGCGCGTCCGGTATCTGACTCGCCGACGCCATCACCTCGACCGCGTAGTCGTAAGCCGCCGACTGGTCGAGACCGATCTGCTTGTAGAAGGCCTGCTTGCCGACGCCCTTGGACATGGGACTCCCCCGGGTCACCCGGGCCAACAATTCGGCCGTTGCCGTTTTGAGCTGCTCCGACGGCACCACTCGATTGATCAGGCCCCACGATTCGGCGGTCCGGGCATCGATCGGGTCACCGCTCATCGCCATCTGCAAGGCCCGCTTACGGCCAATCGAGCGGCCGACGGCGACCATCGGCGTGGTGCAGAACAGTCCCCCACCGCCTCCCGGCGTGCAGAAAGATGCCTGATCCGACGCGACCGCCAAGTCGGCCGCCGCCACCATTTGACAACCGGCGCCGGTGGCCAGGGCGTGCACCCGTGCGATGATCGGTTGGGGAATCTCCTGCATGGTGTTCATCATTCGGGTGCACTGTTCGAAGAGACGACGAACGCTTTCGAGGTCCTGGTCGGCCAGGTCGGCGAAGTCGTGCCCCGCGCAGAACACGGGGCCCTTCGCGGCCAGAATCACGCCGGTCGCGTCGCTCTCCCCGGCTTCGATGAAAGCCCGAGTGAGCTCTTCGAGGTGCTCGGGCGAGAGGACGTTTCGTCGCTCGGGTCGATTCATCCAGATGGTGACGGTGTCGTCATCACGGTCAACCAAGAGAAAACGATACGAGCTCACCATCGTGGCCAGTCCTTCCAGGCTTGAGGCTGAGTGTATCTTCCTTTAATCCCGAGGCAGATCCAGGCATTGACGCGCGGCGAGACGATCCTCAAGCAGTGGCCGCCGATGTCGTGCGGCATTGCCTAGGGGTTAGGGACGACGAGCAAGGCCGTCGACACGGGCCGCTCGGTCCCGTGCGACGGGCGGTTCAGGACCCTCCCCTTGGCAAAGAGGGTGGTTGAGACGCCGCCGTCGAGGTCGAGTGCCGTGACGACATCGAGCGACTGCAACAGACGTACGAGCTCGAGCGCGGTGGCGCCCGTCACCCCATCCTTGCCATCGACGGTCATCATGACGGTTTCTCCCGACGCCGTCCAGCCGATCACCGAGCGCGCGTACGGCATGGTCATGTAAGTATCCGCGGGGTCGACCGGTATCGCCGCGCCATCATCGAGCAGGATCGGGTGACCGCCGATGTTGTCGCACCCGGCCGTCGACGTCGTGGTCAACGAAACGGTGTCGCCGGGCTGCAGCGCCGAGAGTGGCGAGCCGACCGGCGCGGAGATGTCGACCTGACCGGCGGCAACATTGACGGGCCCAGTCGATTGGGCCACGTAGTCGAGTTCCGAGGTCGTGTTGATGGTCGTGGGAGCTACAGCGTCATCCGCGGCGGTGAACTCGTACGCGACCCGCCCCGACGCGGTCGGTAGTGGCAGGGCGTACGGGGCGGTGAAGAGCAGGGTCCCCGCCAACGGCAGATGGACCTTGACGTACGACAGGGGGAGTTGCTGGTTGATCGCCGTGATCGGCACGCTGGTGCCGTTGACGTCTAGGGCGCTGCTCCACTCGAATCCCTCGCTCACTGACTGGCCGTCGAGATTGGCCTGCTGGTGTGAGACCTCCGGCGTGTGCAGGAGCACGCAGTCTTGGATGATCCCGCCCACCTCGTCGCCGGGGTCGGGCGTGCCCGTTGGTGAAATGTCGTAGTAGTCGCCATTCACCGCTGCCACGCAGCCGGCCGTCGTGCGGCACATGGTGCTGGGCGTCTGCTCTCCCCCGTCGATGGCGTTGTGGGCGAGGGCCACCTTCACCGCGTACTGCGAAGGGCTGAACTCGAGGACGTGGACCGCGGTACGAACGCCGTACGCTCGACCATTGATCGCGAAGACATGGAGCCCGGCGGTGCTCGTCGTGGCGGCGGCGGCCGGTTCACCCCCGAACACCAACCTCGAGAAGGGGACCACTGCGAACGTTTGAACGATGATCATCAGGGCGACCAGGGCCCTCGAAAAGAATGGTCGGCCGGCGAATGGCGTCACGATTTCACTGGTGTCATGCGAACGTCTCGCTTGAAGATCGCGACGGGTGTGTGGAGGACGTCGAGGGGCGCCGTCGCCGGTACATCGACAGCGCTTGCCACGTCATCAGCACCGCGAGATCCACGACCAGCAGAAGAAGCGCCATTCTGGCCAGCGCCCCGGCCACACGGGAAACGAGACTGGCGACCAGTAGGCGGCCCGTATTGCTGCCTATGTGAATCACCGATATGGCGTGGCGGCCCAATTCAGCGATGACCAGCAGGCCAACGGCCGGCTCGCCGATAATGGTGCCCACGGACCAGAGTTGCTTGCGATGGCCTCGAATGAGAAGACGTGCGATGAGAACGGCCCCCAACAGTCCCGCGAGGAGTCCGAGCCACGCGATCGTCCCCAACGACTTCGAGATGCTGCCGACGGTTTTGAGCCCCTTGGCCTTCACTTCGATCTGGGGCGCCAATCCCGCGGGAATCCTCGGCACCCGAGCATCGGCGTCGTGCAAGGCCGTCGTGAACAGGACAATGAGCGGTCGCAGGTTGATGGCATGAGAGCCACTGCTCGATCCCGCCCGATACAATCGCGCCACCACTGCGCGAGCGTCACGGAGAACCTTCTTGTTGTTCATCGTGTCCACGAATGCGTCTTCCAAGAGGCCGCGGTGTTGCCGGACGGCGAGTCGAACGGCGGAGTTGGAATTGGCGGCCAACTCATTCACCGCCGACGCCGCCAACGATCGTTCAACACTGGGCGTCGATGCGGTGGCCACCACCGTGGCGGCGAAGCGTCTGGGCGTGCCCACGAGACCTTCGGTCGTCTGCAGAATGGCCCCGACGAGGATCAGTGCCACGCACACCCAACCGAGCACCAGTGCGAGCGCTCGTCGCCCGATGGTCGCTGCCGACGCCACCGGTGATCAGCCGTCCGCCGCGGTCAGCTCGAATCGATCCTTGTGGGGAACGGACAGCGCAGCGACCCCCGGTGAAGTTGTCATCGATGAGGGTTTCTCGCGATGGCCCAGAATCTAGCCGCAGAAGACCAATGTTGAGGTGTTTCCGCGTGGCTTAGCGAATGGTTCCGAAACGCCTGTAGGTCGGTACCGCCGCCACTGCCTCAGCGCAACGACACCGTCCCGGTACCGCTGATGACGACACTCTGGGCGAGAAACGGCGAGGTATCCGTCGTCGGGCACGACGGCCAGGATTCGACTTCATTGATCGTGATGTTCACGTCAAAGGTGCCGCGAAGTCCCTTGTAGGCGCCCGTGCCGGAATTCGCGACCACCGGGACTGGCGCCGACACCGACACCAGACCCGAACACGTACTCGTGTTCGTGGGAAAATTGCCGTAGATGGCCCGGATGAGTTTGCTCTCGAGACCGGCAATTCCGAGACCGAACGAGCCCCGAGTGACCGACACCTGAAGGAGGTTGTACTCACCGCCGGAGGATCCGCTCACGTGGGTTCGTACGGCTGTTCCGTAGTCGCCCACTACACCCGTCAAGATGACGGAAAACTTCGGGCCGTCATTGTCGCTGTAACCCGTGAGTTGCACCAGACCGCCTCCTTTTGGAATGTGGGGCCCCACCGCTTTCGCCGGCGTCGACGACTTAGGTGCCGCCGAGACTCCCCCTCCCCCACCGAGAATTGCCACCACGGCGGTGATCGACAGTGCGGACACTGCTACTTTCATACGCATCACAATCTCCCCTGGGAGGCAAATGGTCGTCGCTCGAGGATAGGTCCGTCCTTACTCGTAAACCATTGGGGTATCCCCCTACGATGCAGCGGCGCAATCGGGGATTACCCCGACAACCCCGTCAACTCGTTAACTCGGTCGAACGAACGGTGGTCGACTCACCATGCACCATCACGATCAATGAGCTACCGGATTCGTCTAAGACGTCGATTCGAGGTTCCAGCATCTCCACTTCGATTGGTGAAGAGGAGCGGCGAGGCAGATTAGGTAAATTGGATTCGTGGAAAGCAAGATGGCCGTCGTACTGTACGTGCTCGCGCTCGTAGTCGTCGTGGTCGGCGTCGACGTGCTGTTGTTCAGGCATCACACCCTCGAACGGCTGATGGTCAACATCGGAATCGTCCTGGTGTTCGCCGCGTTCTATCTGGCCTTCGTCAAGCGCCCCTAGGCGAGTCGGCCGATTGCAGCCCGATCCAGGAAGCCGGCGATCCCAGCCGAATTCACCCGAAAAGGTGTCGAGTCTGGCTAAACGAACCCTCGGAGAAAGAGAGTACCTTCGTCGGTTTCACCGCAAACACGAGTACCGGACTTGGAGTGTCCTCCCAACCTTCGGGATGCCAGAAGGCGCCATCGCGCACGTCGTAGTTCCAACGACCGTCCCACTTCAAACTCCAGAGTTCGGCTAGACGTCCCAGTCGCTCGTCATCGTCGACTCTGACAGCGTCGCCCTCCACGACGACGTCGAGACCGGACTCCCAGCTAATGCTCCCGGTCGCCAGCACGACGTGAGGATTGCCCTGGAGGTTGAGCGTCTTTTGTTCCGCACTGCCGGTGCAAAAGTGCAGCGCACCCTCGCCCCACACGCCCACCAGCGGCGTCACGTGAGGACGTCCGTCTCGGCGCACCGTGGTGATCCAGAACAGTTGGGCCTGCTCGAGCACCGCCTCGGCGTGAGCCCACGTCGTGGCCACCGCGTCCTCTTGACTGAACCTCGGGTCCAGACTGGTTACCGGCTGACTCATCACTCCACCCCTTTTCGCTCGTTCACGGTGGCCGTTGAGGCCGACGCGCTCAATCTACGTTGCTAACTCGTCGACGCGGGGGAAGGGTTTTCGGTTCATATTCCATCCAGCGTTCTGGATTAAGCAACAATGAGAAGCCGAACTGCTCGTAGAGACGATGCGCGTCATCGGTGCAGAGCAAAATACGTTTGAGTGGTACAGCTTCAGGATGATTCACCGCCACGTCAACCAAAAACTTGCCCAGACCGAGTCCGCGACATGTTTTGTCGACGAAAACATCCGAAAGTATTCCAAGTGACGCTCCATCGGTGATGAGCCTCGTGACACCGACCTGGACGCTATCTGGAGTGAAACACCCAAACGTGATCGATCCTCGAATCGACTTCTCCACAAGGTCGAACGAACGGCCAGCTGCCCAGTAGCTCTCTTCACTTAACCATCGATGAATCTTGCCGATGTCAAATCGTTCCCGATCATCGCTAACGAGGTATCCGTCTGGCCGTACCCACTCCATCCTTCGAATGTAGTGGGCGCACTCCGACGTGTCGACCACGACCGGACGGCTCTATCGCGAGAGATCTCCTCTCAGTTACTATCGTGAAGTGATTCAATGACGACGCACGACCGCGATCAATTGGATGGGGTGATGATAACTCCGCGATCTTGATACGGAGCTGGCTTTCGCTTGACAAACCCGGTCACTGCACCAAGGTACTTCGCGATGTTGATGAAGATGCCGTACTTGGCCTTCAGCTTCGCCTTGACCAGTTCGAGATCGCTTCCGGTGACGATCTCGGCCGAGCCGTTGACCGGCGAGGTGCCCGCCCTCACACGACCACGGGCGTCGCTCGGCTGGACAATGACTCGGCTGGTGTGGGCGATCCGCTTCACCTTACCCGTGGCCGAACTCGTCGCGAACCCGAAACGACCGTCGCCGAGAGCCACTAGCCACACCGGCGTCGCCACGGGCCTGCCGTCGCGGCGATACGTCGTCAACAACACGTACTTCGCTTCATCAAGGGTCATGGGTCGAGCGTATAGGTCCGCGTCAATTCTCCATCAAGGCCAACGTCACCGGCGTCGGCACGGTCTCGAGCGGTGGGCCCACGCTCCCAAAATTGCAGCCGTGGCCATCAGATGACGGGCGACAGCCCTCCGTCGATGCCGACACCCACTCCCGTGATGTAGGCGGCGCGCGCTGACAGCAAGAACATGGCCAGGTCGGCGAATTCGTTCGCCCGTCCCATCCTTCCGAGCGGGATCTTCGAACCCTTGACCATCGCGTCATAGAAGTCATCCAACGTGGCGTTGGCCTGCGCGGCACGGCGCACCCACTGCCCCGACTCGATCAGACCGATCAGGATGGCGTTCACCCGGACGCCCTTGGGTCCGTACTCACTCGCCAACGCCTTGGTGAACGCGAGTCCGGCCGCGCGCGAGGCCGTCGTGGGCCCCGAGGCGGCGGCCGGAGACCGTGCCCCAATAGCGAGCACGTTGACTATGGAGCCACCGGTCTTCTCGAGGGCCGGCAGGACCCGGCGGGCGACGTGCAGTGCGGCAATGACCTTGAGCTCGTAGTCGTCGCGCCACGCTGCGTCGTCCGACGTCTCGATCGGACTCGCGGACGACCGTCCGGCATTGTTCACGACACCGTCCAGACGGCCAAATCGTACCAGGGCCGCGTCGACGAACGCGTCGAGTTCGGCTCCGTTGGTGACGTCAGTTTGACGGCAGAGGGCGTCCTCACCTAAGAGGCCCTGCGCCCGATGGAGACGCTCGGCGTCACGCCCGCACACGGCGACGCTCGCCCCTTCTTCGACGAGCGCTTGGGCCAGCGCCAAGCCCAGACCGTCGGTACCGCCGGTTATGAGCACGACACGGTCGTTGAGTTCAAGATTCATGCGCTCATCCTACGAGCGCACCCACTCGGTCGAACGGCCCGTAGGTCGGCGAACTCGTCGCCGGCGCGACACGTTCAGCTGACGTGGACCGCCATACGGTCACTGGCCCGGCGCACCAGCCACACGAACGTCGGATCGGGCGCCGCCAACAATTCCGGATGCCACTGCACCGCCAAGAGGTCGCCCTCGGGTGTTTCGAGACCCTCCACGACGCCGTCGGTCGCCATCGCGGACACCGTCAAACCGTCGCCGACGCGCTCGACGATCTGGTGGTGCAGGGAGTTGACCGCCCAGGTTGAGGAGAACAGCGACGCGGCCACGGTGTTGGGTTCGACGTGCACCTCGTGGGTGGCGGTGTGGCCGTCGACCTCCCACTGGGGGTGCCCGGCGCCGTCGTCGAGTTCCACGTGCTGGACGAGGGAGCCCCCGAATGCCACGTTCACCAACTGGAAGCCTCGACAGATCGCCAGTATCGGCAGTTCACGCTCGCGGGCCGCCGCGAAGAGTGCGAACTCCCATTCGTCGCGCTCGGACTCGACGAGGCCGAGGTCGGCCTGGGCCTCTTGGCCGTAGAGCGCCGGGTCGAGGTCCGCTCCCCCACTCAGGATCAGTCCGTCGAGGCGATCGACCATCGCGTCGACGTCGGCGTCGCGCGTCAACTCGACCGGCAGGCCCCCGGCCACGGCCACCGATCGGGGGTAGTCCGAAAAGTGCAGGTCGAAGCGCAGTCCGCTCATCGCGGTGGGCACGTGCGATCCCAGTGCACTCGCCGGCCAACGACGACCGGTGATGCCGATGAGCGGTTTCGTCACACCTCAATACTACGGGCTTGGGCGCTCGTATGCTGGGCTGGACCACTCGTTCGGTAGCGAACAATCACGGTCGAAAAGGAGTCCCATGGTCTTGCCCCTGGCCGATCTCACGTCGCACGACACCTACGTGGCCGGCGTGCCCCACGATACTTTCGCCTGGCTGCGCGCGAACGACCCTGTGCACTGGACCGAGGAGAGCGACGGCGGCCGAGGGTTCTGGAGCCTCACCAAGTACGACGACGTGCTCTTCGCGAGCGCCAACGCCGAGATCTTCTCGAGCCGTCTCGGCATCCGCCTCGAGGACATGGACCCCGAGGAGACCGAGGCCCGGCGCACGATGATGGAGATGGACTCGCCCGAGCACACCCGACTCCGGCGCCTCGTGAGCCGACCGTTCGCCCCTAAGTCGATCAACGGCTACGAGGACGCCGTGCGCGACCTCGCCGCCCACGTACTCGACGACCTGCGCCCGCAGAGGGAGTTTGACTTCGTCGCCACCGTCGCGCGCGAGCTGCCCATGCGCATGCTCGGTCGCCTGCTCGGGCTGCCCGACGAGGACCTCGAGTGGCTCGTCCGGCGCGGCGACGCCCTCATAGGCAATACCGACCCCGACTTCACCGACTACGTCGTCGACCAGGTCGACACCTCGGCCTACCGGCTGCTCCCCTTTCGCAGCCCCGTCGCCCTGGAGCTGTTCGAGTACGCCAGCCAGGCCCTCGCCGAACGGCGCCTCGAACCGACCCACGACGTGCTCTCGTCGCTGCTCGAGCCGACGATCGAGGGCGACACGCTCGACGACCTGGCGCTCAAGAACTTCTTCACGCTGATGGTGGCGGCCGGCAACGACACCACCCGGTATTCGCTCACCTCCGGTCTCCAGGTCCTGATCGATCGGCCCGAGCTCTTCGCGCGCATGCCGTCGATGAGCGTCGAGGAACGTAAGCAGCTCGTCGAGGAGATGCTGCGCTGGTCGACGGTCACCATGCACTTTCGCCGCACGTTGACCCGCGACGTGGAGCTGCGCGGCCAGGCCCTCCGCTCCGGCGACAAGGTGGTGCTCTGGTTCGCCTCGGCCAACTTCGACGAGGAGCACTTCGACGACCCCTACCAGTTCCGCGCCGATCGGTCGCCCAACGACCACGTCGCCTTCGGCCTGCGCAGTCCCCACCTGTGCCTCGGCGCCCACCTCGCGCGCTTGGAGATGCGCGTGGTGTTCGAAGAGATCGTCACACGCTGGTCGGCGGTTCAGCTGGTCGGCCCGACCGAGCGGCTGCGTTCGAACTTCATCGGCGGCACCAAACAGCTCCCGGTGCGGGTCGACTGGATCTAACGCGGCTACAGGAAGGGCAGGTACTCGCGCAGTTCCCAATCGGTGGTGGTGCCCTGGTAGCGCTCCCATTCGGTGCGCTTGACCGCGACGTGCTGGGCGACCAGGTCGCGGCCGACCGCCTCCACCAGTTCGGTGTCGCCCTCGAGGGCGTCGAGCGCGGCCGCCAGCGAGGGCGGCACGCCCACGGTCGCGTCGATGGTGTCCAGGCCGTTGCCGCCCTCGGGCGGGCCGGGGTCGGTCTCGGCCATGAAGCCCAGGCGCGCGGTCTGCAGGACCGCCGCCATCGACGTGTGCACCACGGCCGCGCCGTCGCTCAGACGGTGCTCGAGGCGCGCTGCCTCGCCCCGCTCGTAGGGCACGCGGATCGTGGCCCCGCGGTGGTCGTGACCCCAGTTGGCCCAGTAGCCCGAGAGCGATGCCGGCCGCAGGCGCTTGTAGGCGTTGACCGTCGGGGCGCACAGCCCCGCCAGGGACTGGTGATGCGCGAGCAGACCGCCGATCGAATGCTTGGCCAAGTCCGACAGGCCGTCCGGCTTCGTGGCGTCGTTGATCACGTTCTGGCCGCTGGCGTCGCGGAAGGAGAAGTTGAAGTGCAGCCCCGATCCCCCCCGGTCGCTCAGCGGCTTGCCCATGAAGGTGAGCAGCAGTCCGAAACGGTGGGCCACCTCGCGGGCCAGCACCTTGAAGAGGAAACCCTCGTCGCCCGCGCGCAGCGCGTCGGCGTAGCGCAACGTGAACTCGAACTGCGGCGAGTCGTATTCGGAGTTGACCGACTCGAGGGGAATCGCGGAGCGTTCGCACGCGGCCCAGATGGCGTCGATCAGGCCGTGGGGATCGACGCTCGGTCCGGTGCCGTAGACGAAGGCCCCGGGCGTGTCCAGGGGCCGCCAACCGCCCTCGCCGTCGGGCGAGAACACGTAGGCCTCGAACTCCATGCCGACGAAGGGCGCGAAACCGAGTTGGGACCAGTCGGCGATCGCCTTCTGCAGCGCCGTGCGGGGCGAGACCGAGAAGGGCTCGCCGTGGCGCCGCAGGTCGGCCACGACCACCTTGGTCCCCTCCTCCCAACTCGGGCGCAGGTCCTTCACGTCGAAGGTCGCGTCGAAGTCGGGCAGGCCCTCGTCCCAGTGGCTGCCGACCGTGCCCGGCGTCATGGCGCGGTCGTAGCCGAGCGCCCAGGTTCCGGTGCAGTGCCGCGTCCCCCGGTCGGCCAGGGCGGCCGGCACGTACTTGCCGCGGGCCAGACCCAGGTGGTCGGGCCACAGGACCCGGACCCGGTCGAATGCGTCGCTCATAGTTGCCTCCCGGTGACCTGGGCGAAAAGTAGCACGTCCCGCGGCGCCAGTTTGTAAGGTGGAACAATCATTTGACTACAAACGATTTTGGAGGACTGTGGAGTATCGCCGAATTCTCCTCGACGGCGAACCGGTAGCGGTCACGGTCGACGGGGACACCCTCGTGACGGCGGACGGACGGCGTATCGAGGCGGCGACAGCGACGCACCTCGCGCCCGTCGTGCCGAGCAAGATCCTCTGCTGTCACCTCAACCACGTCTCGAGGGTGCGCGAGTTCGGTATCAGCCTCGCGCCGGCCCCGACGTGGTTCCAGAAGCCGGTCTCGGCCCTCAACGCCCACGGGGGCGACGTCGTTCGTCCGGCCAACTGCCACTACCTCAACTTCGAGGGCGAGGTCGCCATCATCATCGGCCGGTCCGCGAGCCGCATCGCCCTCGACGAGGCCGCCGACTACATCGCGGGCTACAGCGTCGCCAACGATTTCGGCCTGCACGACTTTCGTGACACCGACGCCGGATCGATGCTGCGGGTGAAGGGGGCCGACACGTTGTGCCCCGTCGGCCCCGGTATCACGACCGACTGGGACTTCCGCCACAAGGCCATGCGCACCCTCGTCAACGGTGACGTCCGCCAGGACGGCAGCACCGACGAGATGGCCTGGGACATGCACTACCTCGTCACCGACCTCGCCCGCCTGATCACGTTAGTGCCGGGCGACATCATCCTCTCGGGCACGCCGGCCTTCTCGCGACCGGTCGAGCCGGGCGACGTCGTCACCGTGGAGGTGGAGGGACTCGGCGCGCTCACCAACCGAATCGTCTCGTCGCCCGACCCCGTGAGCGACGAGGTCGGCGCCCAACCGACCGCCACCGAAGAGGTCCTCTCCACGGCCCTCGGCGGCGACTGGGAGTTCCGCGGCCAGCGCCGGCCCCAGCCGACGACACCTTCGGATCTGCCCTCGCCGCGCGTGCGCCCCCGGTACCAATCGTGAGCGCGCGGGTCCTCGTCGACGGCGTCTCGGTCGCCACGGGTCACTTCATCAATGGCGAACGGGTCGACTCAGTAGCGACCTTCGAGGACCGATCGCCGCTCGAGTGGAGCGTCAAGCTGGCCGACGTCGCGCGCGGTGGTGACGCCGAGGCCCGCGACGCGGTCGGGGCCGCCGTCGAGGCCTTCGAGAGCTGGTCGGCCCGTTCGGCGACCGAGCGCCAGACCTACCTGCACCGCCTGGCCGACCTGATCGACGCCCACGTCGACGAGATCGCCCGCGTCGAGTGCCTCGACATGGCGATGCTGCTCGAGAGCCTGCGCCAGCGCGTCATCGCGAGGGGTGCTCGAAACTTTCGCGCCTACGCCGACCTGGCCGTGAGCTACGAGCCGAGGCGCTGGGACTCCAACGCCACCCACAACTCGGTGCTGCGCATGCCGGCCGGGCCGACGGTCGTCATCACGCCCTGGAACGCCCCCTTCATGCTCTCGACGTGGAAGTGCGCGCCGGCCCTGGCGGCCGGCAACACCGTGGTCTTGAAGCCGGCCGAGTGGTCGCCGCTCAGCTGCTCGCTCCTGATGGACCTGGTGGCGGAGGCCGGCTTCCCGCCCGGCGTCTTCAACATGGTCCAGGGACTGGGACCCGAGGTGGGCGCCGCGCTGGTGGGCGATCCCCGGGTGCGACGCATCTCCTTCACCGGCTCGCCCGAGACCGGTCGGACCATCGCCGTCGCGGCGGCGGCGAACCTGGTGCCCTTCACCGCCGAACTGGGCGGCAAGGGTCCCTTCGTCGTCTTCGCCGACGCCGACCTCGAGTTGGCCGCCGCGAGCGCCGCGCAGATGTACGACGACGCGGGGCAGGTCTGCCTGGCCGGCACCCGTCTGCTCGTCGAGGCCCGTTGCCGCGACGAGTTCTTGCGGCGCCTCACCGACGCCACCGAGCGTCACGTCCTGGGCGACAGCCGCGAGGGGACCACGACGGTGTCGCCCCTGATCCACCCCGAACACCTCGCGCGCGTCGAGGGCTTCGTCGACCGCGCCCTGGCCGGGGGCGACCGCCTGATCTTCGGCGGTCACCGCCTGCGCCACGACGGTCTGTGGTTCGAACCGACGCTGATCGCGCCCAGTTCCAACGAGTCCGAGATCGTCCAGCACGAGGTCTTCGGTCCGGTCCTCACCCTGCAGAGCTTCGACTCCGAGGAGGACGCGGTGGCCCTCGCCAACTCGACCCCCTACGGCCTGTCCGCGATGGTCTTCACCAGCGACCAGCGTCGGGCCGACCGCCTCGGGGCCCGGGTGCGCGCCGGCACCATCTGGGTCAACTGCTTCCTAGTCCGCGACCTGACGGCCCCCTTCGGCGGCACCGGTATCAGCGGGATCGGCCGCGAGGGCGGCCAGTACGCCCTCGACTTCTACAGCGACGTCAAGACGTATCAAGTCAAGGAGCACACGACCCATGGGTGAAATCGTCGGGGCGGCGCTGCTCGCGCACGTGCCCACCATCGCGCTGCCCGAGCAGCAGCGCCTCGAGCTCAACCACGGGCGCGAGAGCACGCTCTACTCGGGCCTGCACGACCTCAAGCGCGAGGTCCTGGACGAATTGGCCCCCGACCTCTACGTCGTCTTCGACAGCCACTGGTTCACCACGGTCGAGTTCGTCATCAGCGCGCACGAACGGCGCAAGGGCCTCTTCACCTCCGACGAACTGCCCCGGGGCATGTCGAGCGTGCCCTACGACATCGCCGGCCACCCCGAGTTCGCCCAGTTGGTCGGCCAGCTGGCCGACGAGACGCCGGAGTGTTGGATCACCCCCATCGACAACGAGCACCTGCCCATCACCTACGCGACGACCAACTTCATGCCCTTCCTGCAGGGTGACGAATCCTGGGTGTCACTGAGCGTCTGCCAGACGGCCGAGGCCCAGGACTTCGCCACGGTCGGACGGGTCATCGAGCGCGCCGTCGCCCAGAGCGACCTGCGCGTCGTCGTCATCGCGTCGGGGGCTCTCAGCCATACCTTTCACCCGCTGCGCACGTTGCGACTCCACGAGGCGGCCGACGAGGAGCATATCTTCTCCGAGAGGGCGCGCCAGGCCGACCACCGGGTGATCGACGCCTGGCAACGGGGCGACCACCGCCAGGTGCTCGACGAGCTCGACACCTTCCTAAAGGTGCGCCCCGAGGCCCACTTCGGCCACTACCAGATGATGGTCGCCTCGATCGGCGGCCGCGACTGCGTCGCCCCCGGTCGGCTCTACTCGCACTACGAGAACGCCATCGGCACCGGCCAGATCCACGTCTGGTTCGACCGGCCGCGCGACGGATGGACGGTGGGGCAATGAGCCTGATGGGAACGCCATTTCCGCGCACGCCGAGCGGCCGGGCGTCGCTCTTGCCGCCGACCCCGTGGCACTACTCCGGTGACCTGTTGAGCGTCGAGTACCGCACCGACCCCGCCGCGGTCGCCGCGCTGTTGCCCGACGGCGTGACGCTCGCGCACGACGACGAGGACCCCGGGGCCGTCGCCTTCATCTGGGCCGACTGGCAGAGCTGCGGCGACGACGGCGCGGAACTGCTCGACCCCGTGCGCTCCCAGTACCGTGAGGCCTACGTCGTGGTGCGCTGTCGTTACGGCGGCCAACTCTATAGCCGCTGCCTCTTCATCTGGGTCGACAAGGACTTCGCACTGGTGCGCGGCCACCTCCAGGGCTATCCCAAGAAGATGGGCTCGATCCACCAGACGAGACCGGTCGCGCACGGCCGGGCCGGGCCGCGACTCGAACCGGGCGCCGTGTTCGCCATGACCCTCGCCGCCAGCGACCGGCGACTGGCCCAGGCGACCGTCACCTTGACGGGACCCTCGGACCACAACGGCTTCGTCAACGGCCACGCCATGCTGCACCACCGCTGGTTCCCCGCCATCGAGCTCGACGGAAGAGACAGCCTCGCCGAAGTGGTGACGATGTCGAGCGTCGACCTCGACCTCGGTCCGGCCTACGTCGGCACCGCGACCTTGGACCTGTTCGACGCGCCCAGCGAGGAGCTGGTCTCGATCGCGCCCCGCGAGATCATCGCCGGTTACTTCCGCAGCCTCGGTAGCACGTTCGCCGGCGGGCGAACACTCGAGGCCTAGTGTCGCGCAAGATCGCCAGCTCGCGCCCCGCCACCGTCTCGGACGCCGAGCGCGACATCCGGGGCCGCCTGGCCGGCCAGGAACTGGACTTCACGGCCATGAGTGCCGTCTCGAACATCTACCGCTCAGGCTCGGCGGTGCGCAACCACATGGAGCGCCAGGTCCTCGGGAACTACGACCTCAGCTGGGTCGCCTTCACGGTGCTGTGGGTCCTGTGGATCTGGGGCGACCAGGAGACCGGTCAGGTCGCCGGCGAGGCCGGCATCAGCAAGGGCACCCTGACGGGCGTCGTCAAGACCCTGCAGGGTCGAAGGCTCCTGCGACGCATCCCCCACCTCGACGACCGCCGCCGCGTGTCGATCGGACTCACCAAGGCCGGCCAACGACTGATCGAGCAGGTCTTCCCCGCGTTCAACCGGCACGAGACGATCGCGGTGAACGCCCTCAGCGCGAGCGAGCAGCGCGAACTGGCGCGACTCCTACGCCTGGTGCTGCGCGGTATCGGCGACGTCGACCAGGTCGTCGACGAGGTCGACAACTAGGACGCCGTTCCCTCGCGCCACCTAGGCCGAGCGGGAGACCTCCTGGGGGTCGCCCCGCTTGGCGGCGTCCTCGGTCGAGATGAGGTGACGGGCCGCCCGGGCCTCGTCGACCCGCGAGACGGGCGTCGTCTGAGGGGCGCGGTGCAACCCCTCGGGGTCCGTGACGGCCCGGTCGGCGATGCGTTCGATCGCCTCGGCCAGCGACTCGAGCGTCTGGGGGCTCTCGGTCTCGGTCGGCTCGAACATCAGCGCCTCCTCGACGATCAGGGGGAAGTAGACGGTGGGCGAATGGAAGCCCTCCTCGAGCAGCGCCTTGGCGACGTCCAGTCCGCGCACGCCGTACTTGGCCTTGAGCGGCAGCGCCGTCAGCACGCACTCGTGCATGCAGACTCGGTCGTACGCCGCGGGCAGCGTGTGGCGCAGTCGGTGGCGCAGCCAGTTCGCGTTCAGCACGGCGTGCTGGGCCACGCGCGTCAGGCCGTCGCCGCCGTGCACGTCGATGTAGGCCAGCGCCCGCGCGAGCACCATGGCGTTGCCGTGCCAGCCGTGGACCCGTCCGATCGACCGCACCGGCGTCGTCCACTCGTACTCCCCCGCGGCGGTACGCGTGGCCCGCGGACCGGGCAGGAACTCGCCCAGCCGCGACGAGACCGCGACCGGGCCGGCCCCGGGCCCTCCCCCACCGTGGGGCGTCGCGAAGGTCTTGTGCAGGTTCATGTGCACGATGTCAAAGCCCATGTCGCCCGGGCGCACCACGCCCAGGATCGCGTTGAGGTTGGCGCCGTCGTAGTAGAGCAGCCCGCCGACGTCGTGCACGGCGCTGGCGATCTCGGTGATCTCCTCCTCGAATAGGCCGACGGTGTTGGGATTGGTCAGCATGATGCCGGCGACGTCGGGCCCGAGGGCGGCCTTGAGCTTGTCCAGGTCCACCAGCCCCCGCTCGTTCGAGGGGATGGTCGTCACCTCGTAGCCGCCGAGGGTCACCGACGCGGGGTTCGTGCCGTGGGCCGAGTCGGGGATGAGGACCCGTCGCCGGGGATCGCCCTGGGCGCTGTGGTAGGCCCGCATCAACAACAGCCCCGTCAACTCGCCGGCCGCGCCGGCGGCCGGCTGCAGGGTCGCCGCGCTCATGCCGGTGATCGCGCAGAGCTTCTCCTCGAGCGTCACCAGTATCTCGAGCCAGCCCTGGGTCAGCTCGGCCGGCGCGCCGGGGTGCACCGTGTTGAGTCCGGGGTCGGCCGCGACGGCGTCGCAGAACTTGGGGTTGTACTTCATCGTGCACGAGCCGAGGGGGTAGGCGCCGAGGTCGACCGAGAACTGACGGTGCGACAGGCGCGTGAAGTGCGCCACCAGGTCGCGTTCGGAGACCTCGGCCAGCTCGACCGAGTCGGGACTCAGGTGGGCCGCCGGCACGAGCTGTTCGAGCGGCGTCGCGGTCAGGTTGGTCGTGCGCAACTGGTAGGCCGAGCGGCCCGGCACCGACATCTCGAAGAGGGTGGGCTCGACCTCGTGACCGAGCAGCGGGGCCGAAGCGGCGCGGCCGCCGGGGTGGGCCCGGGCCGCCACTAGCCGACCGCCTTGGTGAGCGAGGTCACGTAGCGGTCGATGTCGTCGCGGGTGCGCCGTTCGGTGACGGTGGCGAGGATCACGCGGTCGCTGTCGCAGTGCGCGCTGATCGGCCCCTCGTTGAGCGCCGTCGTCGAGAGGCCGGCGAGGATGCCGTCCTCGGCCATGCGGGCGAGCACCAGGGAGGCGTCCTCGGGAACCCGGAAGGCGAACTCGCGGAAGAAGGGCTGGGACGAGACCGGCTCGACACCCTCGATCCTCATCACCTCGTCGAACAGGACGTGGGCGCCCTGGGCGCAGCGCGTCGCCACCTCGCGCAGTCCCCGCGTCCCGAGCCAGCCGAGCTGGATCGCCGCCGTGACGGCCATCAACGTCTGATTGGTGCAGACGTTGGACGTCGCCTTCTCGCGTCGGATGTCCTGCTCTCGCGCGCGCAGGGTCGTGACGAACGCGCGGCGGTCGTTGGAGTCGACGGTCTGGCCGACGATGCGCCCGGGCAGGCGGCGCACCTGCGCCTCCGTGCAGGCGAACAGGCCGAGGTAGGGCCCGCCGTAGGCGAGCGGGGTGCCGAAGGGCTGACCCTCGCCCACGAAGACGTCGGCCCCCCACTGAGCGGCCGTCTTTAAGACGCCCGCCGCGACCGGGTCGCAGCCCAGCACCAGCAGGGCGCCGTTCTCGTGGGCCAGGCGCTTCGCCTCACCCATGTCCTCGAGCACGCCCAGGTAGTTGGGGTAGGCGGCCACGACCGCGGCCGCCCCGGTGCAATCGACGCTGGCCCAGTCGGTCAGGCCGTCGACCAGGTCGACCTCGACGATCTCGTGACCGGTGCCGCGCGCGAAGGTCGCCACCACCTGACGCCAGTGCGGGTGCACGCCCCGCGAGATCACCATCTTCTGGCGTCGCGTGGCGCCCGAGGCCATGTTGAGCGCCTCGACCATCGCCGTCGCCGCGTCGTAGAGGGAGGCGTTGGCGATCGGCAGGCCGCTCAGGCGCGACACCAGGGTCTGGTACTCGAAGATCGCCTGGAGCACTCCCTGCGCCACCTCGGGCTGGTAGGGCGTGTAGGCCGTGACGAACTCGGAGCGTCCGCCCAGCATCTTCACGACGGCCGGCACCTCGTGGTCGTACGCGCCCGCCCCGGCGAAGCAGAGCATCGCGCTCGCCTGGGCCCGATTGGCACTGGTGTAGCGCGCGAACAGGTCGGCCACGTCAGGCTCGCTCAACCCGTCGGGCAGGTCGAGGCCCTGGGCGATGCGCACCGCGGCGGGGATGTGGCTGAAGAGCTGTTCGAGGGAGTCCAGGCCGAGGAAGGTGAGCATCTCGGCGACCTCGTCGCGGGTGTGGGGTAGGTAGTCGGCCACGTCACGCCGCCTTTTGCACGAAGGGCAGCGAGTCGATCGCGGCGCGCAGCACGCGCCCGCGCAGTTCGACGCTCACGGGGGTGCCCACGGGCAGGTCCCCGCTCAGCAGTCCCATACCGATGCCCCGTTCGAGGACCGGCGAGTAGTTGCCCGACGTCAACAGCCCGACCGACGCCCCGTCGACGATCACGTCGCCGCCGTCGCGCAGGGGCTGGCGCGACGAGGTCGAGACGCCCGTCAGAGCCCGCTTCGAGCCGCGGGCCCGCTCGGCCTCGACGGCCTCGCGTCCGCGGAAAGTCTCCTTGTCCCAGCCGAGCACCCAACCGAGCTTGGCCTCGAGGGTCGTCGAGGAGAGGCTCAGTTCGTGTCCGTAGAGCGGCAGCGCCGCCTCGAGGCGCAGCGTGTCGCGTGCGCCCAGACCGGCCGGGGTGACGCCGGCGCCGACCAGGTCGCGCAGCAGCTGCTCGGCCACCACGTTGGGCGCGGCGATCTCGAGACCGGGTTCGCCGGTGTAGCCGGTACCGGCCACGCGGACTTCGACGCCGTGGTAGTCGAAGCGGGTGACGCGAAAGCGTCCCACCGCGGCGAAGCGCTCGTCGAGCGCGGCGACCTTGTCGCGGGCGTGGGGCCCCTGCACGGCCAGCACGCACCGATCTGCGGTGACGTCGACGCCCGGCAGCGCCGACGTCACGCCCGAGGTGTTCGAGGCGTTGGGCATGACGTCGAACTCGTCCTCGCCCACCCACCAGACGATGATGTCGTCGACGACGAAGCCGTCGTCGTTGAGCAGGTGGGTGTACTGGGCCCGGCCTGGCCCGATCCGTCGCAGGTCGTTGGTCAACGTGCCCTGGAGTGCCTCGAACATCCCGGGCCCGTCGCAGCGCACCGTGCCGAGGTGGCTCACGTCGAAGACGACGGCGTCGCGGCGGCAGTACAGGTGCTCGGCGACGGTGCCCGTGTTGTACTGCAGCGGCATCTCCCAGCCCCCGAAGGGCACGATCTTCGCCCCGAGTTCGACATGGGTGTCGTACAAAAACGGGCGACGATCACTCATGGTGTCACTCTAGGCTGCGTGTCGCGCACCGGCGTGAAGGCCGTGACGCTCGATGAGCTCGTTGAAGTCGCGCTGGTAGACGACGAGCAACTTGACCTCGGGATAGAGTTCGCGGAACTGTCGGATCTTCTGGTTCTTCTTGGTCACGAGCCGCTGGTCGAGCACCGTGATCTCGATGAAGAGGTGGCGGGCCGGCAGGAAGAAGTCGGGGCGAAAGCCCCGCGTCGGCACTCCCCCGCCGTTCCAGGCCAACGGGAACTCAATCGGTTCATAGAGCCAGTCGTGGCCGTAGAGGCTCAACAGGTTCGCGAAGACCCGTTCGCTGGGGTGGGCAAACGGGGCGTCCTCAGAACTGACCACGCTGGGGTGGCGGCGACGCGAGTCGCCGCTCGGTGACTCGGATGTCACGCCGTGAGGGTCTCCTTCTCCGACGTTGCGATCTGGCTCTGGCGGATCATGGTCGTGAGCTCGGCGACCACGCCCGCCAGGGGAACGATGTTGAAGACGCCCTGGCCGCCGCGCAGCAGGTCCACCAGGTCGCCGTCACTCTTGGCGAGCACCGAACCGGAGTCGCTCATCACGAGGCTGCTGGAGGCGAGGTCGGCGCCCAGGGCGCTGCGCAGGCATTCGACCGCCTGGCGGGTTCGCGCGAGCGAGAGGCCCGAGTTGAGCAGGGACTTGATCACCTTCACTTCGAGCACGTCGGCGTAGCTGTAGGTGCGCTTGGATCCGCTGCCCGAGGCGGGCGTGATCGAGGGCGTCACCAGGTCGGTGCGGGCCCAGTAGTCCAGTTGGCGGTAGGTGACGCCCGTGAGGCGACACACTGTGGGGCCACTGAATCCTGACGTTAGAGAATCTTTCATTCGAAGTCACTCCCGACCGAGGCTTGTCCGGCTACCGCGATGTACTACAACAGTGTAGTTTGGCCGCTCCCTAGTCGACGAACAAATCTGGGCGGCCCAGGGAGGGTGACGAGGCCTCCGCGTGCAAGCGGGGCGGTATCCGCCCGGCCCGCCGGGCCAAAAAGCCGGCCCGTACGGCGTCGCGGATCGCCTCGGCCATCATCACCGGGTCCAGGGCCCGGTTGATCGCCGAGGCGGCCAGGACCCCGTCGCAGCCCAGTTCCATCGCCAGCGCGGCGTCCGAGGCGGTGCCGACGCCCGCGTCGAGCAGGACCGGCACGCTGAGGCGCTCCGCGATCAGCGAGATGGCGTGCGGGTTGCGGATCCCGAGTCCCGAGCCGATCGGCGAACCGAGCGGCATCACCGCCACGCAGCCGACCTGCTCCAGGCGCTGGGCCACGATGAGGTCGTCCGAGGTGTAGGCCCAGACCTCGAAGCCGAGGCGCACCAGCCGTTCGGCCGCCGTGAGGGTCTCGGTCGTGTCGGGCAGCAGCGTGGTGTCGTCGCCGATCACCTCGAGCTTGACGGCGTTGGAGGAGAAGGCCTCGCGGGCCAGCTCGGCCACCTTGACGGCCTCGGCGGCGCTGTAGCAGCCAGCGGTGTTGGGCAATAAGGAGAAGTGCAGGCGATCGAGCAGGTCGTAGATCGAACCCTTCACGTTTGGGTCGACCCGGCGCAGCGCCACCGTCGCGATGGTCGCCTCGCTGACGACCAGCGAGGCCTCGAGCACGTCCAGGGAGCGAAAACCGCCCGTGCCCATCACCAGACGGGACGGTGACACCAGGGAACCGACCTTGAACTCCTCGTACACGTGCCCAGCGTACTGGCCATTTTGGTCCCGTCAGTAAGGTTGACGAGGTGCAACCCGTCACCACGCTCACCATCGCCGGCTCCGACTCGGGGGGCGGGGCCGGTCTCCAGGGCGACCTGCGCACCTTTGGCGCCTTCGGCGTGCACGCCACCTGCGCCGTGACCGCCATCACGGCCCAGAACACCCTGCTGGTCGCCGAGGTGCTGGCCCTCGATCCCGCGCTCGTCGCCGCGCAGGTCTACGCGGTCACCTCGGACTTCGACGTGCGCGCGGTCAAGACCGGCATGCTGGCCCAGGCGGCCACCGTCGAGCGCGTCGCCGACCTGGCCCGCGAAGGAATGCTGGCTCAACTCGTGGTCGATCCGGTGCTCGTCTCTTCGACCGGTCAGCTC
>Ga0187847_10000786_pt1 | contig 32187 bp, 34 predicted proteins | sample June2016WEW_4_10_FD_132458 | JGI IMG/M metagenome (GOLD analysis project Ga0187847, IMG submission 132458) | Peatland microbial communities from SPRUCE experiment site at the Marcell Experimental Forest, Minnesota, USA - June2016WEW_4_10 | ecosystem: Environmental > Terrestrial > Soil >...
ACTCATTGTCTTGCCGCAAGGCGGCAGCCTTTCAGGGGTGGCACGAGCCGGATGAATCGAGAGATTCACGTCCGGCTCTGTGAGCGGCTCGGGGCGAAAATCCCCGGGCCGACTCGGCGGAGGCGGGGCGACCCGTCCCCCTATGCCGATCACTCAGTGCGCCAGTGGCTGATTGGCGCCGAGTTGAAGGCCGATGCCGGCTCGTTTGCGCAATTCCGACAGCAGCGCGTTGGCGGCGTTCAAGTAGGTCATGTTGGGATCGGAAGTATCGGCCCAGACGGCTTCGTAGACAATCTTCGCTGCCTCTTTGGCGTCCATGTGCAGGGCGGCTTCCATGCGGTCCGCTTGCTGTCGCACCTCACTATAGCAACTGTGGCAGACGGCGGCTGGTTCGGTCGCTCCGGTGTGCTGGTGTTCGAGCACGCAGCGGAACGTCGCGGCAGCATTGATCTGCGTGTGCGAAAGGAAGGCCTGCGACTTGAGTTCCTTGAGAAAGCGTTCGCGTTCATCGTCGATTGGGGCGTTGGTCGCAGCCTGAGGTGCTGGATTCATCGAATACGCCACGGTCGCGGTGGGCGAAACACGCTCCGTCGATGTGCAGATTGGACAGGCGTGCATGTCGGCCGGATAGTACGCGTGGCAATTTGCACAGGGCAAGCCATAACCGGCAGATTTCCCCGCCGCTGACTTATCAGGACCGCCCGCCGTAGGCGCTGCCCCTTGCTGCATGCGGCGCTCTGGAGTGGATGCTACCGCAGGGTTGATGGACTTTTCCCGAGCTTGCTTGGCAGCGCTGGATTCCATTGCCGTTTCCCCCAACCTCTCCCTTGACCGTGCCGGACGGCGCTAGCCGCGCGGGTTTACTCCCCTATCTTAAGCCGCAGGTGGGGCCAGGACGATACACGTCGGTGCATGCCTAAAGTAATGTTCGGCTGCTGAATCTGACGATACTGCGGTTCACTTCGAACTGGTGATCAGTTTCACGACCTCCTGCATGCGGGCCCGGTAAAGCTTCTCGCTCGGGTCCATGCGGGAGGCGATTTCGAGCTCTCCGAGAGCTTCTTCGTACTGGTTGAGGGCCATCAGGCAGGCAGCGAGAGAAAAATGGTTCTGCGCGCTCGGTTCGAGTCGAAGTGCCTCGCGAAATTCCTTTTCCGCCTCTGCCAGTTGCTGCACATTTACGAGGGCGGTGCCGAGATAGTGGTGGGTCTGCCCGGATTCCGGATTGAGCCGAACCGCCTGCCGCAGCACGTCCACCGCTTCCTGATCTTTGCCGGAAAGCAAGAGTGCCTGCCCTAAGACGCGATGTTCTGCGGCTCCGTCGGGATTGGCGGCGATGGCGGCCCGCAACTCGTGAATGGCAGAAGGGTAATCATGCTTCGACATGTACGCGCGAGCCAGGCAGTTGTGACCACCATCCCACTCCGGTGTCTGCCGATAAAGATCCTTAAATTCCGCAATGGCACGATCGAAGTCCTGCTTGTCGCAAAGCGTGTTACCCAGGTTATTGCGCACGCTTGCCTCTTCTGGGTTGAGGCGCTTGGCGGTGCGATATTCCACGATCGCTTCATCCAGTTTGCCCTCGTCGTGCAGGACGACACCCAGATTGCTGTGCGCCTCCCAATAGTCGGGACGGAGGCTGAGCGCATGGCGATAAGCGATGGCGGCGCGCCGCAGATCTCCGTGATCGCGGTGCGCCATTCCTATGTCGAAGTAGACGTCGGCATTCGCCGGCGACTCTTCGGGTTCGCGCGCCAGCGCTTGCTCGAAGGCGTGCAGCGCGTCATCGTAGCGGCCTTCGGAGTAGAACGCGAGACCCAAGTAGCGGTAGGCCTCGGCGTTCGCAGGATCCATACTTAGAGCGGTGCGCGCCTCCGCGAGCGCGTCCTCGGCGTCATCGGTCCGATAAAACAGGTAGGAAAGCTGGCTGTGCGTTTCCGGAAAACCAGGAATCAAACTGGAAGACTCGGTAAGTTCATCGAGTGCTTCGTCGAAGCGTCCCTGCCGGCGGAGGATGGTTCCCAGAACATAGTGGAGGAGCGCCGGATTGTCGGACGGTTGGTCCGCACTGTCGCGCAGTAGCTCCCCAATCTTGTCTTCCGCGGCATCGTAGTTTTTCTCGCGAACCAGGAAAGCGACCTCGGCTGCAGCGCTCGAGCATCCGCACGACGAATGAGCCACAGACTTTGGGTCCGTGTTTCGGCCCGCATTCCGGTGCAAGAGGTCTCGAACCAAGCCCGGGTCAGCCCCAGCCTTTTGTAGAGCACGGCTGCATGGCTGGACGCATTGCGATTTGGCGAAACAAGCGAGGTCCCAGCCGTGACCCTGGGTCGGGATCAGCCGCTCGATACGCGCGCCTGAAATGCCCCCGGCGAGCCACAGAAAGACGCTGTCCGAAGCGGAAGGGCCCGGAGCCTGTTCTGCCCATAAAGAACCTGCCGCCAGCATTGGCACGAGCCATCTCAAGGTACAGCGTTTCACAAATCCTCCGGCGGTCGTAATTCTGGGCACGCGCGAGTCGCCCTGTGGTCAAAAATAGCCCGGCTGGGAGGAGCCTGATAGGTCACGGAAGTAATTCCGGGGGACATGGCCCAACGCCCCCCGGGTTGCGAAACCGCCTGATTTCGCGGCTCCAACCTTGCGGTTGCGCTCCTCCTGCGGCTCCGTCCGCGCCAATCCCCAGGACTCGCCGGGATGAATTGGAGTACACTACAGTTTGGCGGTGCTACCCGGCATTTCGGGATGGCGCGCCCGCGCGGAGGCTTTATGTTCGAGGGTCTTTTTCAACCCATGCACCTGCTAGTAATCTTTTTCATCGCGCTGCTGGTGTTTGGTCCCAAAAAATTGCCGGAGTTAGGTAAGGGTCTGGGCGAGGGTATTCGTGCGTTGAAGGATGGTATGAAGGATCACGACGCCAAACCTGAAGCCAAGCCGGAAGCTAAGTCTGAAGTCAAGCCCGAAAATAAGGCTTGATTCCGCAGTAACAACCAGTGTTCCGCATGACGAATTGTCCCTAGTTCCGATATAATCCGCCTGCATCCAATCGAAATAGATTGTGGCGAGTATTGCTAGTCGCTTCGCACCCTCAGGGTGCAGTTCTGTTCCCAGGCTTAAGTAGATATTTCATCTCATTTTGAATAACTTAGGAGGATTTTTCTGTGTATAGGAAATTAGTGGCAGCTCTGTTTTTATTGTTAGCGATCCCGGCGCTAGCCGACCAGATTGTTCTCAAGAACGGTGACAAGATCAGCGGCGCAATCACGAAGTCCGATGGCAAGGTCCTTGTGATCCATACCGACTACGCCGGCGACCTAACCGTGAAGTTTGACGCCATTCAAAGCCTGACTTCGGCCAGCGACTTGAATGTAACCTTGGCAGGCAAAACGGCAGTTGGTCCGGTAACCACCAGCGGCACCGACGTGGTGGTTGCCACCAAAGCTGCCGGACCGGTCGAGGCGCCGCTGTCTTCCGTCACCCTGGTGCGCAGCCCCGCGGAGGAGGCGGCGTACGAAAAGAGCCTGCATCCGGGCTGGGCAGAGGGATGGGCCGGGGGCGTCAACGCGGGCTTTGCCTTCACGGCTGGCAACAGCGAAACCAAAAATTTCAACCTCGCATTCAATGGTGTCCGCACTGGGTTTCATGACAAATTGACTCTCTATGTCAACTCGGTCTACGGCGTGAACGATAAGATCATTCCTCCGACTCAACCCGTCGCAGTTACTACCGCCAACTCGATCGGCGGCGGAGCTCGCTACGATCATGATTTCTCACCACGCACGTTCGGGTTTGTCAGTGGCGATTTCTTTCACAACTCGCTGCAATTCCTCGATCTGCGGTCGGTTCTGGGTGGCGGTATTGGCTTCCACGCGATCAAGAATCCCAACACTACCCTGGATCTGCTGGCCGGATTGAACTACACGCACGAGAGCTTCTCGGGCATTACGGACCCGAATCCGCCGCCAATCACTTACTCGCCTTCCGACAGCGCCGCGGCCTTGACCGTAGGCGATACCTTCTCGCACAAGCTCGGGAAGAACACACTGTTTACGCAGACGTTCTTCCTTTACCCGAGTCTTAGTCAAACTACGATCGCGCTTCCCGACAACCTTTCCGAACAGGAGCGCGTATTACGCGGCGCATTCAATCTCGGACTCGTGACCAAACTCAACAAGTGGCTGGGCTGGCAAATGACCTTTGGAGATGTTTTTGATAACCATCCTCCGTTCTCGGTGCCAGCGATTGAGAGGAACGACATCACGTTCGCGACCGGTCTGAATTTTTCCTTCACCCACTAATCTGCAATCGCGTGACCAGCTATCCGGTGGAGCGCCGGGCATCGTCGCCCGGCTTTCCGCCGGAGTATTTTGATATCCTAGCCGCGTGCCGCGCCCCTTTCTCATCGACACCGATACTGCTTCCGATGATGCGGTTGCGCTCATCATGGCGCTGCGCACGCCCGACGTTCGCGTGGTTGCCATCACGACCGTTGCCGGAAATGTCCCGGTTCTGCAATCGACCCGCAATGCTCTCTACACGGTCGAACTCTGCCAGGCCGGACTTGCGACGACCGTCCCGGTACACGCCGGCGCCGACAAGCCCCTGTGCCGCTCTTATCAGAATGCCACCTGGTTTCACGGTCGCGATGGTTTGGGTGACCACAACTATCCGCCGCCAAAACGAGCGGCAGATGGCAGGCACGCTGTCGACGCCATCGTCGACGCGATTGAGGCCAATCCCGGAATCGTCGTTGTGACCCTGGGGCCCCTCACCAACCTCGCACTGGCATTAGCCAGGAATCCGGAGATCGCCGCCAAGGTTGGACGCTGCGTTGTAATGGGTGGCGCACCGTGCTGTGAAGGCAACGTCACTCCCGCCGCCGAGTACAACATCTGGGTGGATCCAGAAGCCGCGCGTATCGTTATGAACAGCGGCCTGCCGATCGAGCTCATCGGCTGGCACCTCTCGCGCGGAGAAGCGGTAGTCGGCGAGTTCGACATCGCGACCATTCTCGCCTGCAACACTCCGCTCGCGAAATTTGCCGTGGAGTGCAACAGCCACGCGCGCCAGGCTTACAAAGCGCAAACCGGGGAGGACGGGATTACACTTCCCGACCCGGTGGCGATGTCGATTGCCCTGGACCCCACGATTGGCATCGGCTGGAGCGAGCACTTCATCGGCGTCGAAACCCAAGGTGAGCTGACGCGGGGCATGACCGTGGTCGACCGGCTGAACGTAGCCGCCGATGACCGGAACCGACAGGTCTGGGCAGACGTTTTGACGAGGAGATGCAAAGCCAAAGTCTGCTGGACGCTGGACAGCCGTCGTTGGAAAGAAGCGCTGTTCGCGGCCCTGCGATAAATAGTTCGCCAAACCGGTTGCGATTTCGATGTCTGTACTGGAGGTCTGTTATATTGGCCTCTTTCGGAGGTGGTCCCATGTCCCGAAATGTGCGCTGCGGTCTGATTCAGGCCACGAATGTGCTCAACAGCCGCTCCCTGCCTCAGGTCAAGAAAGCCATGATCGACAAACACTTGAGGCTGATCGAACAGGCAGCGAAGAAGAAAGTCAAAGTTCTCTGCCTGCAGGAGCTATTCTACGGTCCTTATTTCTGCGCCGAGCAGGACATCCGCTGGTACGACCTGACCGAGCGAGTTCCCGATGGACCAACCACGAAACTGATGCAGAAGATCGCCGCCCGACACGGCATGGTGATCGTAGTCCCGGTTTATGAAGAGCAGATGCCTGGCCTCTATTTCAACACGGCAGCCGTCATCGACGCCGACGGCAAGTATCTCGGCAAATACCGCAAGCATCACATTCCCCACGTGCATCCCGGATTCTGGGAGAAGTTTTATTTCACTCCCGGAGACTTGGGGTATCCCGTCTTCGCAACCAAGTATGCGCGCGTAGGAGTCTATATCTGTTACGACCGTCATTTCCCCGAAGGCGCAAGAGTGCTAGGCCTGAATGGCGCGGAAATTGTTTTCAATCCGTCGGCCACCGTCGCCGGACTGTCGGAGTATCTGTGGGAACTGGAACAGCCGGCGCACGCCGCAGCGAACGGCTATTTCGTAGGCGCCATCAACCGTGTCGGCAGAGAGAAGCCGTGGAATATCGGCGAATTCTACGGCAAGAGTTACTTCTGCAATCCACGAGGCAAGATCATAGCCCAGGCCAGCCGGGACAAGGATGAGGTACTGGTGGCCGACCTCGATCTCGACATGATCCAGGAAGTAAGGAGAGTCTGGCAGTTCTATCGCGACCGCCGTCCGGAAACCTATGGCGCGCTGACAACCCAAACCGGACAGATCTCGTCCGCCGACTGAAGAACGCGAATCGTATTCGGTGCGAAGCAAAGGACCTAGGCCGTTCGCTTGCAGCCCGCCATTCGATCGCTCGGCTTGGCCCAGGAGGACACCGGTTTTAGCTGGCTGCTGACTAAGAACTTCATTCATCCACATGTCCCGATCCCGAATCGAATCCAGCCCGCTTTACAACGCCGATCTCGCGCCCGCCACCGCCGCGCGGCGGACCTGGGGAACTTACAACTTCACCGCACTCTGGGTGTCGATGTCGGTGAATATTCTGACGTACATGCTGGCGGCCAGCCTGATCCAAGGCGGCATGAATTGGAAGCAGGCAGTGGCAACGGTGTTCATGGGTAACACGATTGTCCTGATTCCGATGCTGTTGAACTCGCATCCGGGAGCGCGCTACGGAATCCCATTTCCCGTGCTGGCACGCGCGTCCTTCGGGGTGCTCGGCGCAAATTTCGCCGCAGTCCTGCGCGCCCTCGTCGCCTGCGGATGGTTCGGTATTCAGACCTGGATCGGCGGCGAAGCCATCAACACGCTGATCACGACGTTAGCGCCTGCGTGGGCGCACGTCAGTCACGGCACCGCGATCTGCTTTCTCGCGTTCTGGCTGGTCAATCTGGCCGTCATTCTGAAAGGCATCGAATACATCCGGTTTCTACAGGGTATCAGTGCGCCCATTCTGTTGGCCGTGGGACTGATGTTGCTCGCCTGGGCCTACAAGTCGGCCGGCGGATTTGGCCCTATGCTGTCGGCACCGTCGCGCTTTGTGAGCTTCTCGGATTTTATGAAATTTCTTGTCCCCGCGCTCAATGGCACAGTTGGGTTCTGGGCCACCGTGTCGCTGAACATCCCCGATTTCACACGTTTCGCGCGCAGCCAACGACAACAAATGATCGGCCAAGCGCTGGGTCTGCCGACCACCATGACGTTTTATTCGCTGATAGGGATCCTGGTGACCTCGGCGACGGTGGTGATCTATGGCACTGCAATCTGGGACCCGGTCCAACTGTTAAGCCGCTTTCATTCGCCGGTCGCGGTCGTGATTTCGTTGCTCGCGATTCTGCTGGCGACGTTGAACGTAAACATCGGCGCCAACGTCGTTTCTCCAGCCAATGATTTCTCCAACCTCTGGCCGCGAAAAATAGGTTTCCGTACCGGAGGCATCCTCACCTGCTTCATGGGAATCGCGCTGATGCCGTGGAAACTGCTCTCCGACTATGGCACATTCATCGTTGGTTGGCTCGGCGGATACGCCGCGTTCCTCGGTCCGGTTGCGGGCATCATGATCTGCGACTACTTCGTGATCCGCAGGCGAGTGCTGGTGGTTGATGATCTCTACCTGCGCGGGGGCGCATACGAGTATTCGCGCGGCTTTAACTGGCGGGCAATGGGCGCTCTGGGGGTGGGAGCCGGATCGGCGCTCATCGGACTGCAAGTGCCTGCGTTGCGGATCCTCTATGACTATTCTTGGTTTGTGGGTTTCGCGCTCGCATTCGTCGCCTACTATGGCTTAATGCGCCTTTCCACGGGGTCGGAAGTGCCGGCGGCGCATGGGTTGTGATTACCGGAACATCGTGATCAGTTCGGCGAACGGATCCGATCCGACGTTCCATGTTCCCTCGAATGGGTGTCCAGGTCTGTCAATACAAAATGCGCGAAGAACAACAGTGTGGTTGTGATTGCGACCGAGACTCCGCCGAGAACCGGGTTGCGGAATGGATAAAGGAAAAGTAGAAACAGAATCGTCAACGCGGTAAGGCTGACAAAAAAGAAAAGCGTTTGCGGCATCCTTTTGGAGCTAAGCGAGAGCCGCTCGTCGCGATGTGCGCTTGCCTGGTTGGCAATGTCAAGAAGCCGCTCGTACAGTGAGCGTTCGGCGTCGCCCTCAGGTCTAATGTTAGCCACGCTGGAAATAACCTCGTGGAACAGCCGGTAGGTTTTCTCCGTTGTCTCATTGTGGGACAGCGCGCGCCATTCCGTTTCTGCAACCGCCCTGGCATAGATCTTGACGGCGCGCACCATCGGTTCGCGGATCGCTTCTCGAAGCCGATTGCTGAAAAGGAGCAGATCCTTCAGGGCGCCGGATTCCTTTTGGATCTCGTTTTCGACCGAGGCGAATTGCCCCCAAATCACATAGGTGGCGAACGCGTACACGACGCTGTACAGCGTGCCGACGATCTGAACGAGGGCGGCTAATCCCTCGGCATCGCTCAGAAACAATTTCTGAACGCCGAGCACCGCGAGCGCGGCGTAGATAGCCACAGCACCCGCGAGCATTTTTGCACAACGCAAACGTGTCGCTGCGGGAATGATATCGATGACCATCGTAGACCGTCCGTCATTGGCGAGAATTCGCCGTTACTGGACAAATCTACAGTACACGAGGCGGTTTGGAACGCGCCTGGCCGCCCCGTTCTTGAAATTCAACATCCAGGGCAGCGTCAAGGAAACCTTCGCGGTAACTGCAGATCTTCGGTCCACCGCTCTTGAGGCTCCGCGGTGTTAAGGGTGCGGAGAACGGGGATGCCGCCTCTGATGATCGGTCTCATCGATGTCCCCACGAATCCGGATTGCGCTGCCTATACATTCGCGCGAAAAGAGGGCAACACTTCCTTCTCGTACTTTTCCAGCGTGTCTTCCTCCTCGCCACACATCAGATAAATGTTGAATTGCGTGACTCCGGCGCGAGCCAGCCGGCGAATTTTCTCGACATGCGACTTTGCCGGACCGAGCAGGCAGAATCGATCCGTAACCTCATCTGACACGAACTCCGCGTTACTGCTGTCGACTTCGCAATGGTGAAGATAATCGTAGTGACCCTTGTCGCGGATGTAAGAGGTCAGGGTCGGAGGAAGCTCCTCGGGCTTGTAGCGCGAAACTAGGTCGACGACGTGGTTGGAGACCAGGGCTGGAAACCAGCGCACGCGTTCGCGGCCGACCTTCACATCATCGGAGATCCAGACCGGTGCGGCCGCCATGATCTCGATCTTCATCGGGTCCCTGCCGGCGGCCTCCGCACCTTTCCGGACGAAGCCGACGCACCACTCGATCAGGTCCGGATCGGCAAACTGAAGAATCACTCCATCGCCGACTCGACCTGCGAGCTCGAGCACCTTCGGCCCGTAGCCCGCGATCCAGACCGGCGGAATTCCGCCCGTTGCCCATGTCAACCGCGCCTTGCTACCTTCGTATTCGATCTCCTTGCCGCCCGTGAGGTCGCGGAAGTCCTTGACGGATTGCTCCAGTTGCGCCACCGTGACCGGTTTCTTGCCGAGCACGCGACGCGAGCTGTCTCCGCGGCCAATGCCCAGTTGCATGCGCCCGCCCGAGATCAGATTCATGGTGGCAAACAGGCTCGAGGTGACCGTGACGTCACGCGTCGCCGGATTCGTCACACAAGTTCCGAGCCGCATTTTCTGCGTGTTCGTCGCCATCAGCGTCAGCATGGGATAGCATTCGAGCCAGAGAACGTGCGAATCGAAAATCCAGCCATACTCAAATCCGGACGCCTCCGCCTGTCGCGTAAGCGCGACGATTCGCTCTACGGTCATGTCGGGTTTAATGGTGATGCCGAACCGCATGATGTCTCCCTCGCTGTGGCGCATGATGTGGCGTTTCGTGTTCGAGTCGAAAATCACCCACTCGTAGTTGGGGGAGTTTAGCATAAAATCTGTACTTCGCCGCCGGAGGAGAAGGCACAATCATGGGCTTTGACACCATCATCGTTAACGGTCGCGTAGCCACCGCAACCGACACGTACACGAGCGACGTGGCCATCAGCGATGGGAAGATATCTGCCCTCGGCCAAAGCTTGCCCCGCGAGAACGCGGGAAAGATCATCGACGCCGCCGGGAGGTATGTGTTTCCCGGCGGAATCGACGTTCATACCCACCTCGACATGCCCTTCGGCGGGACCACCAGCGCTGATGATTTCGAAACCGGCACCCGCGCCGCGGCGTTTGGCGGAACGACAACGCTGATCGACTTCGCCATCCAGTACAAAGGCCAGACGCTGCGAACCGCATTCGACACCTGGATGCAGAAAGCTTCCGGCAAGGCGGTGTGCGATTACGCCTTTCATTGCATCATTACCGATCTGGCGGACGCGCAGCTCGACGAGATGAACGCCCTGGTGCGCGAAGGCATCACCAGCTTCAAGCTGTTTATGGCCTATCCCGGCGTGTTTATGCTCGACGATGGGAGCATCTTCAAAGCGCTGCGCGCGACGGCGGACAATGGCGGATTGGTCTGCATGCACGCAGAAAACGGCGGAGTGATCGACGTGATCGTGCAGCAGGCGCTGGCGGAGGGGAAAAAGGCGCCGAAGTATCACGCCCTGACCCGCCCGACGACGGCGGAAGCGGAAGCCGTCGCGCGCGCGATTGCTCTAGCCGAAATGGCGGGAGCGCCCGTGTACATCGTCCATTTGAGTTGCAACGACGCGCTCGAGAAAGTTCGCGAAGCCCGTGATCGGGGCCTGCCTGTATATGCGGAGACCTGCCCGCAATATCTTTATCTTTCGCTCGAAAACATGGACTTGCCTGGCTTCGAAGGGGCGAAATATGTCTTCACGCCGCCGTTGCGCGAGAAGTGGCATCAGGAAAAATTGTGGAACGGCCTGAAGTCCGATCATCTGCAAGTGGTTTCGACCGACCATTGTCCATTCTGCTTCAAAGAACAAAAAGAACTCGGCCGCGACGATTTCACCAAGATCCCGAACGGTGGTCCGGGTATCGAACACCGCATGAGCCTGATCTATTCCGGCGGAGTCGCCGGTGGCAGGTTCAGCGTGAACCGGTTTGTCGAACTGGTTTCGACGACTCCCGCGAAGCTGTTCGGTCTATATCCTCGCAAAGGCACAATCGCCGTGGGCAGCGATGCGGACCTCGTGATCTTCGATCCGAACCGCAAGCACACCATCAGCGCGCAGACCCATCACATGCGAGTCGACTATTCCATGTTTGAGGGCGTTCAGGTAACGGGCATGCCCGATACGGTGCTGTCGCGCGGCTGCGTGGTGGCGGACGGAAATCAGTTTCTGGGACGAGCGGGCGCGGGAAACTTCCTCAAGCGGGCTCTCTATACCCAGCCCTAGGGCCGGTGCGCGTGTTAAGAGAGGGGATCTGGTCCCGCTCGAACGGGGCAATGCCTGTCCGCGGACAAAAGCCGACCTTAGTGTTTGTCCCCCTGCTCAACAAAAAACTTCCCCGTTTCCCCCGCCGAAAAATAGCGGGAAGTCACGGTTTTCTTGCGGGTGAAGAACTCGACCGCGTCCCAGCCATGCACGTGCAGGTCCCCGAAGAACGAATCTTTCCAACCGGAAAAGGGAAAATATGCCGGAGAAGCTGCCACGCCGATGTTCACGCCCACCATACCGACTTCGACGCGCCGGCTGTATTCCCGCACAGCCGCGCCGTTTTCCGTGAAGATCGATGTGCCATTGCCGCGCGGGTCGTCATTCACGAGGGCGATCGCCTCGTCGAGTGTATCGACGTGCACCACCGACAGCACCGGCCCAAAGATTTCATCGCGGCACACTCGCATCTCGGCCGTGACGTGGTTCAGAATTGTGGGGCCCACAAAGTTTCCGCCCGCCGGCACACCTTTCGGCCGCCGCCCGTCCACCAGCAGCTGCGCTCCTTCCGCCAACCCGCTTTCGATCGCGTCGTGAATGCGCTCGCAGGCGGATCGGGAGATCACCGGCCCCAGGCTGACTTTGGAATCCATTCCGTCACCGGCAACCAATTTCTCGGCCGCCTCTTTCAATTTACCAAGGATCGCCGGCTGTGCCGCCCCAACGGTTACCAGCACCGATCCCGCCATGCAGCGCTGTCCGGCGTTGCCAAATGCGCTGCCGACCACATTCGACACGGTCTTATCGACAACTGCGTCCGGCATGACGATCATATAATTCTTCGCCCCACCGAGAGCCTGCACGCGTTTCCCTTGTTCCGCGGCACGCCGGTAGATGTACTTCGCGGTGTTGACCGATCCGACAAACGAAACGGCACGAATTCCAGGGCTATCGAGAATGGCGTTGACGGCATCGTGCGCGCCGTGAACAAGATTCACCACCCCGCGGGGCAAGCCGATCTCTTCGAAAATGTGAAACATCAGTTCCGACGTAAGCGGAACCTGCTCTGATGGTTTCAACACAAAAGTGTTGCCGCAGACGATCGCGAACGGCAGAAACCACATCGGAACCATGGCGGGAAAATTGAATGGTGTGATGGCCGCGCAAACTCCCACTGGCTGCCGGATCGTTTCTGTGTTGATCCCGCGCGCCACGCCCTCCAGAATGCGTCCCTGCATTGTCATCGGGGATGCGCAGGCCACTTCGAGCACCTCGATGCTGCGAGTGATTTCCGCGCGCGCATCCGAGAGCACTTTCCCCCCCTCGCTGGTTACCGAGCGTGCGAGTTCGTCAATTCGTTGCCGGAACCTTTCGCGCAAAGCGTAGATGAATTCCGTGCGTTCGCCCACCGAGCGAGAGCGCCAGTCCGGCAGCGCAGCACTGGCCGCCGCGACCGCTACTTCAATGTCGGCTCTGCCCGACAGGGGGACACGCGCCAGCACCTCGCCGTTTGCCGGATTGGTCACATCCAGCAGGCCCGACGCCAGCGCGGGTATCCAGCGCCCACCCACATAATTCTCAAGCGTTCGCGGCGCCGTCTTCGGCGTTTTCCCGTGAACGGTGGTGGTCTCAGCTGTCGATGTCAGGGTATTTGTTTCGATCGTCATCGCGACCTTTCCTGTTTCCGGCCATGCCGGCAAGATATTACCCAATCCGGCGCTGCGGTGGGCCCAACTGGTTGGTTTTACCACGTTTTGAGAACCCGGAACAGCGCCGACGTTCGCCAAAATGAGCCACGCCGCTTTCCCCCTATCCGCGAGGACTCCTCATTGTCAGGGCGTTTATCGTCTGCCCATTAGACGCGGCACCCGTAAATTCTAAATGAGAACCGTCCGACGCGCGTTTTCGACGAAACAGGTCGAACGCACAAGTGTGGAACCAATCAACGGTCCGGACGAGACTTGGCGGATAAGAATGCCGACCTCGCCGCAGGAGGATTTTTCCGAGGATTGGTTGGGCCCAGCGGGTGGGTGGCGGTCTGGACCTCTGAGGTCCTCGAATAAAGTCAGAATCGAAGCGAACCCCATTATCAGCGTCATGCTGAGTCGACGCTGCTGAGTCCAGGTTCGCTCACACTTCACCCCGTCCACCCGGTTCTCAGTCGCGGGCGTCAAAATGACTTCCGTACAAGACAACGGCGTTTTCGGTAAGAGAGCCCTAGCTCTGTTGGGGATTACCGTCGTCTTTCTTCTCGAGGTGTTCGGCGATTGCCCCAGCACCTTCAAATCCCGCAATGGCAGCCGCGCCCTCGGTCAGTATCGATGCGTTCGGATCCAGTTTCTTCACGCCTTCCACTGCGACAACCGCTCCTGCGATTTTCTCTGCTTCGTCCAGAAGTCCCATGTCAATCTCCTTAGTTTTTACCGAATGTGCTTTTCGCCCCGTTTGAGGTGCGATGCAGACGAGTATTACTTTTAAGCTGCGCCGGGATGCCTGTCAAGGGCAGGTTATAAAGGGGATCGGCAGGACAACCACTTGCATCACTACCCGATTTAGGAAGACTGATCGATGGCCGTGAACTAGTTTCGCGATAACGAGTTGAGTCGAGGCCTCTATGTTTTCTCTCCGAAGGTCTTGACTCCGGGTTTCCGGTCATGCCCTCCATAGGTGCGAGCGGGCTTCGATTTGACTTTAAGCGACCTTCTTCTGCTGATCCCCATTTTTCGAATGCGGTTGCGTCCGCCAGTTCAATTCCTCTAATCGCTTTCGCAGCTGCTCACCGCACGTTTCACTGACCATGCAACGTTGGCAGTCCAGACGGTGGATTCGCAGAAGGGACAACAGCGAGCATCTCAGATTCATGCACAGGCCTCGCCGGATTCAGTACATTCGCCTGGGAGAGGTGTGGCTGCCCACGGCGGGACGTATTATGCCACAGGTTGAGTGGGTGAGTTCGATTAAAATTCTAATGCGCGGAGGTCGCGCGGACGCAGATTAGAGGGGGGCTCTTCTCGGTCTCCAATTCCCAAGAGGCTGGCGCCCGAGTTCTTGCCGAAGATCCGCCCTGCCAAGGGCTGGGTTCACCCTTTGGCATCGGCTTCGATTTCAGTGTTCACGCTCGATCGGGCCAACCGAGCGCGACTGCCTCCCGGGACCCACCCGCTCTGGCGCTCAGATGCTGAGGAAGGCCCAGGTTCGTCGTCGGTTGTCACTCTTACCAATGCATGGTCCACGTCGCGCATAGCTCGCATCGCTCGGCGGGATTTTGCGAAACGGTTCGAACGAGGTAAACTGACTCCTACAAGTGACAGTTTTTCCATCCCTGGCCGTCAACAGAAGTTTGATAAACTGTTGAAACGGATCATTGTAGGCGCGTAGCTCAGTTGGTTAGAGCGCCACCTTGACACGTTAGTGTTGTGAATGGTTTGCTGAATGCGGGCACTGTTTGGTAGCAGTAGCCGCACCGCACGTATAGGCCCGTAGCTCAGTTGGTTAGAGCGCCTCCCTGACACGGAGGAGGTCGATGGTTCGAGTCCATTCGGGCCTACCAAGCGTTTCTATCTGTGACTTCCTACCTGTGATCGTCATTCAATCAACTTTGACTCGTATTTCTCCAGCGCGGCTCGCTTCTCTTCGTCCCGAGCAGAAAGCTCCGAAGGTGTTCCAAGAGGCCTGATTCCAGTTCCCTTTCGCGAGCATCCTCTGAGAGGGTAAGGAAATCGAATTGTACGGGTATTTGAGCGCCTGCTGCGCGAGTTCTGATTGGAGCGCTAGCAAAGTGGCTTTGAAGTTAGTAAGCGCCTTCCCCTGCCTGCGATGGAGGCGCACTTTCGAAGCAAACAAGTCCAGGCACGGGTGTCTTCACACGCCCTTCCCGGCCACGGCCACTTTTGGAGCCTCGCTGCTAATCTAAAAATCCTCTGCATTATGCCGCATGCGGCATGAACGCCGCACCTGTGCTCGGCTACGCCATCTGGCAGGCGGAGAACTTGAGCAGATTCAGTTTCTACTTGGACACTTATCGGTTCAAACAACTGAGCGCTATCTCGGCTGCAAACAGAAACTAGCCAGGCAGTGAATAACAACCTCGGAATAGAAGACACCTGACGGGGCTGGTCATTGCCCCCCAGCGGACTTGTGGACGGTCATCCTGGTTGGACATCTTCAATCCCGAAAATGAATCACGGCGCCTTCTCTTTCTCGCCACAGTCTTTTGGATAAGGGATAGTGGCACAGATCGGGCTGTATTGCTCATCCATAAAAAACTGCCGCCACTCATTACAGGTGAAATTGCGGCCAGCCGTCCGGCAGGCAAGCTGTTCAAGTCTTGCCGGATTCAAGTCCCATATCGACAACACGGTCTCAGACGCGCTACTGCTAGAGGCCAGCCAGTTGCCATTGCGGCTGAAGGCGACCGCATCCAAAGAGTCCTTGTGGCGCAAGGTAAGGGGCTCGGCCTTTGGACTAGTGAGATCCCATATTCGCACCGTCTTGTCAGCACTGCCGGAGGCGAGCCCCTTGCCGTCGGAGCTGAAGGCGACCGAGTACACATCGCCCTCGTGTCCGCGCAGGATGAGGGGCTCGGCCTTCGGGTTCGAGGCGTCCCATATCCGCACGTTCTTTTTAGAGACTGTGGCGCGCCTCTGGCCACCGGGACCTAAGGAATCGGAAGCAAATCTGCGTAGGGTGAAGAGTTCGGCCTTCGGGTTGGAGGGGTCCCATATCCGCACGTTCTTGTCAGAGACTGAGACGAGCCTCTTGCCGTCGGAGCTGAAAGTGACCGAATCCACAACGGCCTCGTGTCCGCGCAGGATGAGGGGTTTGGCTTTCGGATTAGTGAGATTCCAAATTCGCACGTTCTTGTCGGCACCACCAGACGCAAGCCTCTTGCCGTCGGGGCTGAAGGCGACCGAACTCACATGGGTCTCTTGGGGCAGGGTGAGGGGCTCAGCCTTCGGGTTGGCGAGATCCCATATCCGCACGTTCTTGTCAGAACTGCCGGTGGCGAGCCTTTTGCCGTCGGCGCTGAAGGCGACCGAACTCACATGGGCTTTGTGGGACAGAATGAGGGCCTCGGCCTTCGGGTTCGTGAGATCCCATATCAGCACCTTATCGTCTGAACTGCGTACAGCTAGCCTTTTGCCGTCGGGGCTGCTGACGGCGCCAATCAACTCAGAGGCAATGCCGCCTCGCAGCGTGCTGGGCTCGGCCTTCGGGTCCATGAGATCCCACATCCGCACGTTCTTGTCGGCACTGCCTGAGGCAAGCCTCTTGCCGTCGGGGCTGAAGGCTACCGAATTCACAATATCCTCGTGTCCGTGCAGGATGAGGGGCTCGGCCTTCGGATTGGTGAGATCCCAGATCCGCGCAGTCTTGTCAGCACTGCCGGAAGCGAGCCTCTTGCCGTCGGAGCTGAAAGTGACCGAATTCACAACGGCCTCGTGTCCGCGCAGGATGAGGGGCTCGGCCTTCGGATTGGTGAGGTCCCATATCCGCGCGGTTCCGTCGATACTGCCTGAGGCGACCTTAGTGCCGTCGGGGCTGAAGGCTACGGATTTCACATGGGTCTCGTGCGGCAGGATGAGGGGCTCGGCCTTCAGATTCCTGAGGTCCCATATCCGTACAGTAGCGTCCATACTGCCTGAGGCGACCTTAGTACCGTCGGGGCTGAAGGCGACCGAAAATACAAGATCCGAGTGACCGCGCAGGGTGAGCGGTTCGGCCTTCGGACTCTTGAGGTCCCATATCCGCACGATGCCCTCACCTATAACTGGTATCCCACTTCCTGAGGCCAGTCTGGTACTGTCGGGGCTGAAGGCGATCGAGTTCACACCTGCCTCGGCGGAAAAGGAAAAACCACTTTTTTCTACGTTGCGTAGGGTGAGAGGCTCGGCCTTCGGATTCCTGAGGTCCCATATCCGCAGGCGCCCCTTACCCCCTATCGGCATTCCACTGCCTGAGGCGACCTTATTGCCGTCGGGGCTGAAGGCGACCGAATTCACATCCGCTTCGTAGCCGCGCAGGATTAAGGACCTTGCTTTCGGGACGGTGAGGTCCCATATCCGCACGGTTTTGTCAGCACTTCCTGAGGCAAGCCTCTTGCCGTCGGGGCTGAAGGCGATCGAATTCACACGATCCTCATGGCCATGGAGTGGTATTCCTCCTGTCGTAGCAAGAGAATCGAGAATAGCTTGCTGAGCCGCATGGACGTTAACGCCAGCCTTTCTAGATAACTGGATACTAGCAACGGCAAGAAGAAGACTGCGCTCAGGAAGGGATAACAAGTAGGTCTCGCTTTGGGCGGCAAACTGTCCAATGAGAGCGATCGCGCGCTGCCTATCTGCTTCATCTCTCTGTTGGTTTGCAATTTCAGTCTGATGTTTTGCTTTTCCTTCGTTCTCTATTGCTTCTTTTTCATTCTTTATTGCTTCTTCCTTATTCTTCGTTGCTTCTTTCTCATTGTGAATGGCAATCTTTCGCTCATGATTCGCGGTCATGGCAGCAATACCAAATCCGATCGCCAACGCCGCAAGAACCAAGATGGCTCCTCTCACGAGCCACCGCCATCTCACATTTGACCTTGCTTGAGCTGGCGCTGTCGCAAGTCGCTCCACGACCCGTTCGCTCGCGATCCCCTTTGCAATGGCTTCTTCGGATTCGTCCAGCCAGATTTTGCCCTGGTAACTTAGCCACTCCTGCGCACTATCTCCAAGTGCAGAATCTTGCAGCGCTCCGTCAATATTTATCGGAATCACTGGTCGATCGGAACGGTATTTGCGAAATTCGTCGACTTCCTTCCGCACCCAACGCGGCTCCTGGAGCGTTCCGCGGTTGGCGATGACGACGAGAGTCTTGGAACGAAGTAACGCCTCTCGCAAGACATTGTCGAGCTGTTCGCCGGGAGGTGCTTCCTCCTCGCTGAAAAAGACGTTGAAGTCATGCTCGCGCAGACGGCGAGCGAGGTCGGACGCATAGCTGAGAGTCCCCCGCGGCGGAGGGCCGAGAGCAAAGGAAAGGAAGATGTCATAGCCGAACCAGCGTGAGGCGAAGCTGCGCTTCGGCGCCGTTGACCGTTTCGTTCCTCCCCTTGCTGTAGCATCGCCGTTAGAAGTCGCCGTATCTGCCGCATGTCGATCCATGCAACCTCCCCAGTTCTGCGCTTTTCTTCGCGGTACATGTGTGCTGTGCCGGCCGCCGTCTCCGCCGCCGTCCCACAAGGACACACGGTGCACCTTGTCGATGGAGTCATGTGATCATTGAGTTCCCTGACCGGCCACCGCTTCCGCAAGAAGGCCGCCGCGCCGATGATCACGAGACAGAAACGACTCAGTTCTTCTCCGGTTTCGCCTCACAAGTTGTGTTAATGAAAAATGATCCTCCGGTCTTCTTGGAAGGACAGTGATCTCGATCACAAGAGGTCGTCTCAGTACAGGCGGTCGACGCGTCCAGACACACGGTCGGCAATATGGCACTGAGTTGGGAGAGGCCACCAACAATAATCTTCCGACTGAGAAACGGGCTTCGGGGGACCTTTGAACGGTCTTTTCACTCCGCCCCTCGAACTTCGGGGGAATCTGCTCTTGCAATGCGATCGGGCGAAATTCCGGAAGGCAGGGGTGACAGATCGTGTATGTTGGCGCTGAGGAGCAACCTTGATGGACCCAAGCATTCCCGTTGGAATCTTCGTCGGTTTCGCGATCTGGTGTCTTGTCCGCTATCTGGCCGGTGGTATTTACACCGTCGATCAGAACCAACGTGCGGTGAAAACCAACTTCGGACGGGCGGAGCGTATCCCCAGAGCCACTACCCTCAACGATCCCATCTCGGCCGGCCTCGACGACGACGAAAAACAGCGCTATCAGTATCCCCAAGTTCGCGTCATCATGCCAGGCGGTCCTTATTTCAAGTGGCCATGGCAAAGAATTTACAAGGTCTCAATCGCCACCCAGACCGTGAACATGGCCTTCGATCCCGAATCCCCCGGCGCCAATCAGTCAGGCACGATCGTCGATGCCGTTACGAAGGATCAGCTCAACACCGGCTTAACTGGCCAGATCCGGTACCGTATCTCGGAACGGAATCTTTACGCGTACTGTTTTGGAGTCAAGAACCCAATCGCGCACGTGATGGGCTATTTCGTTTCCGTGTTGCGCGAGCGTATTGCAACCTTCGAAGCGCCCGCCGTTGCCGGCACTGCGGACGCTGGAAGTGGCGGCATTTCCATCAACGACCTGCGCAAGAATCTCCGCGACCTCAATGAGCACATGGACCGCGAGTGCAGTTCCTCGGAGGCGCGCTATGGCATCTTACTCGATGCCTCGCTGATCACCGGCATTGATCCGCCACCAGAAGTCGAATCGGCGCTGGCCGCCATCAATACGGCGCACAACATGGTTTCGTCCGATGTCAGTCTCGCACAAGCCACGGCTGACCAGCGCATCGAGCAATCCAAACGTGCGGCCGAGATTGAGACCCTTAAGGCCGAGGCTGAAGTCCAGCCGCTGGTCTCTCTGGCAAGTCAGCTGTCGGAATTAAAGAGTGCCGGTGAAGGAGCCTTGCGAGCTTACGTGCGCAACGTCCGCCTCGGCCTTTTTGGTAATGCCCAGCAGGTCGTGATGGAGACCAAGCAATGAATCTGCTGATTGCGGCGGTGGCAACGGTCGTGGCCTGCTTCGTCTTGGAGCCGGCGATTTTCTGGCTCCTGCGTTTCTTTGGGTTCTATGCGATTGTGGAAGAGCGCACATGCAACGTGTATGTCCTGTTCGGCAAGGTGGTCGCGGTCATCGATGAACCAGGATTGCACATCCTCCTCTTCAAGCTCGGCCTCAAGGCGCCCGTTGTCCGCTGGCTGGGTCGCCTTTATGTCCTGGATATGCGTATCGACCAGCAGTACCTGCGCAGCCAGCCGGTCAACTCCGAAGAAGGCGCGCCTATGGGCATCGGCATATGGTACGAAATGTTCATCAGCGATCCGGTGGCCTTCCTATTCAAGAACGCTGACCCGCGCGGCTCCCTGGCCACCAACGTCAGCAATTCGACTGTCCGCTGCCTCAGCAACTTGAAACTCGCCGACCTTCTGCAGAACCGCCACGCTATGAGCCAGACTGTGCGCGCGGAGGTTTCCCCCCAATCCCACGAATGGGGATACAGGCTGGGTTCGGTCTACATCCGTAAGGTCCATTTCCGCGACAGCCAAATGATCGAGCAGATTGAAGAGAAAGTCGTGAACCGCCTCCGCCAAGTGACCTCCGCCATCAAGCAGGACGGAGCCAATCAAGTTAGCATCATCACCAGCACGGCTGAGCGCCAGGCCGCAGTCGAATTCGCCAAAGCCGCCGCTATGCGTCCGCGCATTGTCGGGGAGGCGCTGAACAAAGTGGCAGCTGACCCGGAAATCGAGGTCGCGATGTTCGAGATTCTCGAGATCCAGAAGATCGTCGAGAGCGAGGCCCGTATCATTCTGATTCCTGAGAAGGGCGGGATTTTGCCCGAATTGCTGGCTTCAACATCTCGATCTCCCGAGTCACCGGCGCCTTCGCGCACCATGGTGAAGGCAACGGTCCAGAAATAACTGGAACAGACGCGGAAGGATCACTCGCACCCCTCGCTCACATCGGCCTTGAGCCTCTTCCGTTCTAGAAAAAGCATCAAATGCGAGAGTGGATAACACTGACGTCCCACCGGACTGGAATAAGAAAAAGAACGGCTTCGCGGCTTCGAGGAGGTGGGATGGATTGGCAACCGGGAAGTCTGCTTATTAGGAAGCGACCTGGGCGCAGGTTTGCGACCCGAAACATGCAAGCTATTGAAAACGCTAGTTGCTGGGAATTCGACACGGTAGAAGCCAGGAAGTTCGAGTCTCCTCGTGCCTACCATTCCTTTCAATCATTTGCAGTGGTTGCGGTTTTGCTCATGGAATCCAACTCCCGGTTTGACTCCCGAACAAGCCTTGCCAGCACCGCATCCTGAGCCTCAATCTTGTCTGCCTTGAAGCCGTGAGTGCAGTGGCTGCGCATGTTAAGGTTTGTCAACCGGAGCATGGCACCAACGAGCTGCGGATTCTCGAAACTGGTGAGCGATACTTATTTGCGTCACTGGAGAGGCTGACCGACTCATGCTCGCAAAGGACTGCGTAATGTCAGATGTAAACCGTTGGGTGTCGACTGTGCTGCTTCTCGTTGCCTTTGCTGCAAATGGGACCTCTTCATCGCGTCCAAATCAGGCTTCCGCAATCAAGTCATCGATCAACGGTCCGACCGCCCTGGCCCTGGACAAAAATGGATACTTGTATGTGATTGAGGAGGAGGACAGAATCGACCGTATTGATCTAGGTGACGGAACGATTTCTGTCGTAGCTGGCTACGGAAGGAAACCTGAACAAGATTGCCTACATCGGGATGGCATCCAAGCTACGAAAGCCTGCCTGCAATATCCGGCTTCGCTGGCAGTCGACGCAACTGGGAATCTCTTCATCGGCGAAATATCTGGGTACGTGCGAAAGGTGGACATTAGCAGTGGTTTGATCTCTACTGTGGCCGGGACTGGCCACCCCGGCAAAATAATCGAAGGATCGTCTGCGCTCGCCACGGATTTCGGAGAAATTGTCGGTTTGGCAATCGACGCTGATGGCAGCTTGTTCATCGGCAATGGGCAAATCCTCAAGGTTGACGGCAACAGCGGAATCGTCACCCGATTTGCTGGCAGCGGGAAACAGGAGTTCAGGGGAGACGGAGAGCCCGCCCGGAATGCCGGCTTCCGCAATGCGGGAACTATTTCGCTGGATAACGCTGGCAACCTGCTAATCGCAGACTCGGGCAACTGTCGCGTCAGGCGAGTTGACCACGCAACGAGCATCATCCGGACTGTCGCTATTACTGGTGAAGTAAGTCAGGATGGTTCCTGTGCCGCTGGCAATCTCCAACTGACTCCTGATCCGTCCGATGCGGTCGCGGATTCGACAGGAAACGTCTATTTTGTCGAAGGGGCCATGGATATAGTGAGGCGTGTAGATGCTCTGACTTTAAGCATTTTAACAGTAGTGGGCACTGGGGCTAAGGGTTTCCACGGCGACGGCGGTCCCGCGGTTCGAGCAAAACTGAATAACCCGTCAGGGTTAGCGATTGATCGGGACGGAAATTTGTATATCGCAGAATTCGTCAACAATCGAGTTCGTCGTGTGGATGCGAAAAGCAAAGTAATAACAACGATTGCAGGAAACGGACTGCCTCATCGAATCGACGTTATGATGTAGCCGGCCTGGGCACGGGGACGGCCCACACCGCACTGCTGGCGCCGTCTCATTGGGTGTATTCGGCTGACCAGCGAAGGCCCGACTTTACTCGGTATTAGATTCAGTCACATGGGGTGCTGCAGGTCCCTTTTTGACCATCATTGATTCTCTTGCACGGGGCGCAAACTGTTCAGAAAACTCAAAACGGCGGCCAGACAAGTTGCGCTTCAAGCGAATAAATGGCCGAAGTTGGTTCGTTTACGTTGATCACACCGCTATCGTCGGTTGGTCATTTCTCTCAGCAACTCCCTCGATGTCTGACGCAATCGTTCGGCAAGTATGACTGCGAGCGAGCGGTAGAACCTCGTACCAAACCCCGGAAAGACGTTTATGAGTTCACGTAGGTCGTCTGCCCAAATCGCGTCCACCTCAACATCACCCTTGGCAACAACTGCCGCGGTCGCCGTACAGTCTCCGAGAAACGCCATTTCGCCACAGATATCGCCCACTCCAAGGGTTGCGATCACAGTACGGGAGTTCGTGCCCTTTAGCTCCACCGAAGCTGATCCGCCGCGGAGAATATAAAGGTGGTCGATCCGATCACCTTCCTTGATGATTTTCTCACCGAGCTCAAGGTGTATCTGCTTGGCCTTAGACCCGATCAGAGTCCAATCATTACGAGTCAAATCGTGCAGGGCAATGCGGTCCATATCTTGTCGAAAGCAGAGAGGCTAAGGATAAACGACAATTCCATTGCGGTTATCCTGCCGTGTGACAGTCTATCGCCGTCCTGGGAAACGTTCCACTATCCAAAAGGTTGGTGACTATAGTGTCAAAGCGCGTTGATGACGCCCACCGAGGGTTCGGTTTTGTGGCGTCCACGCTCGCGGGTTGACGATTTAACGAGAACAGGAGCGTATGATGGCCTTGCACCAAGTTGAACTATGCAATGTCTGCCAGCAGTTCTACTGTGCACATGCCAGATTCCGGGATTTGCGAGCAGTGCAAAGACGCCGGAATCGTCATCCTTCTGGCTGGCGAAATGTGCGGGCCTAACAACTGGAAGAATTGCGAATCGCGGCGAGACAGCTAAGTTAAATTGAAGAAGCCGGCAGCCGATGCTGAACTCACAGGACCAACAAGGACCTGGCACGGAGAATAGGAAGATTGCAGCGTAATCCTGATTGGGATACGTCCCTCAACACTCATGAACTCCGTCACCGAAGAGAGTCCCGCATTAGCTGGCGAAGAGCACAAGCAGCGTAGCCAAGGTCGCCAGATGAAGCATGATGTGCGCGGTGTTCGGCACAAGTCCATGCCGCACGGGTAAAAATGTGTGGGTCTTCCCGAACATGATCTGATAACGAGCGGCTCGCGCAGGCTCGGCGTGAAGGAGGTAAGGTATCCACCACGCCCTCATCTGCCCGACAAAGAGAGCACCGTAGCTTATCCAGAGCCACATGTAAAGCCAGTGTGGATACGCCCGTCCGAAGCCGCGCAGGCAGAATAGCAAGCCCAAAGTGAAGGGCACGGATTGAATCAGAGTCACGACGAACAGACGGCTCCTTGTATCCACGCTGCGAACCGCAGCAACATCGTTTAGGCGTCCGAGGGGAATCCAGTCGTGAATCCACAGAAATAGAACCTGAAACGCCTGAAGAGCCAGAAGTATCATTTCTGCGCGGCGGACGGCGGCCGTAAGGTGTGTCATCGAAATTGCGTTCTCCACGTAAACCACGACGAGAATGCGCTTTCCACCGTTGCCAATAGTCTAGCCGATGCGTGAACGGTTGTGGCTAACGGGCAATCCCGCGTTTGGACCGCTGGTTAATCAACACCACGCAATTCGCGCCGTGCCTATCTTGAAAAGGATTCAGTTCTTGCGGATAATCGCACTTGTCCATGCCACGAAGCACCATGAACTTCGACACGGCACGGAAGATCGCCTTGTCAATGCCTAGCGTGGAGGCGAGCACAGTTTACGGGTCACCCGCGCTGAAGGTTCGCGAGGAGCTCTTGGCGTGCGTAACTACCCGCCGTTCGGCTGAGCCGGATTCGCGTGGGCTTCGACGACCGCGTCGAACCGCTCGCAGCGGCTCTGGATACTTACTGTGCGACCGACCACTAACTCAACAACACCTCCGTGCTGGTTCGCCTGTGCCGGTCTCACCCCGATGTCCTGCGGGACTTGCTCGGCATGGCTCCCAAGTTTGTGACTGCGCATGAGGCACGCCATTCGCGATCTCGGAATAAACGCAAGCGCATCTGATTTCATCAAACCATGAATGTCGCAGCCATCATAGTCATCGCCATCGCCGCCAGCAGCGTACTCATGATGCGGTTCCGTAAGCGATGGCTGGCGAAGATCAACATTGCCTTCACTAACCGGATCACCGGCTTGTTCGCTGGCTGGATACCGGGGCTGAGTATTTTAACCCATGTGGGTCGCAAATCAGGAAAGGTCTACCGAACCCCAGTCAACGTCTTTCGAACATCGAACAGCTTCATTATTGCGCTCACCTACAGCAGCCAATCAGAGTGGGTGAAGAACGTTCTCGCGGCGGGCGGTTGCGAATTGAGAACTCGCGGGAAGCGATATCAGCTTTCCGCACCGCATGTCGTGCATGATCCGACGCGGCGTCGCTTCCCGATTCCTGTGCGCGTCGCGCTGAGGATCGTGGGTGCGGACGAGTACATGGAGCTTTCGATCCGTTAGGAAGCACTATAATGAAACTGCGTCTCTGCTGTATTCTCGCGTTCGCGAAACTGCAACACCGCCCCCTTCGCTCAGCCACTGGTTTCACCGGACGGTTACTGGTAATCGCTGGTTCGAATTTCGCACAAAGCGGCGAAAACCGCGCTCGACAAAATAAATCTGCCAAAGTCCACAGCGTCCCAATGGAACTCATCATCTTTGCCCGCTTCCGCGCACGTGAAGGAGAGGAAGGAGCGGTTGCGGCGGAACTGCGCGATGCCGTCGCCCGAGTCCGAAAAGAGCCGGGTTGTCTCGGCATAGAGGTCTATCGCTCAGTGCGAGATTTGCGGCTGTTTCCCTCCATTCTCGCTGGGTTGATGAGGCTGCATTCGACAAGCATGTAGAGCGACCCGAAACAAATCAATTCATCGATCGTGTCCAGCCGCTAATCGACCATCCTTTTGATGTGACGCGGACGCATCTTCTTTTTCAGTAGCGAAAAAACCGCCCGTTCGGGGAGCCTCATTCACCAGCTTGGAAGCCAGCTATCAGAAGTGCATAATCTCTGCAACTGTTATGGGCGAGCAATCCTTAACGGAGATCGCGGCAGTACCGGATGACACGCTGACGGCGACCCAGTATCACGTTCTCTATGACGGACAATGCGAGATTTGTCAGGCTTGCGTGGCATGGCTGAAGACTCTCGACCACGAGAACAGAACGCTCGCGCTCGCAATCAGCCCGGAAGTCCTATCCAAGGCGGATTCCAGGCTCAGACTGGATGAGTGCCTTCGGCAGTTGCACGTGGTCACTCCTGAAGGCGAAATCCTGGTCGGCTGGGATGCTGTCGCTGGCGTGGCGCGTTTATTCCCGTCTACTTGGCTGATCGGCGTTCTGGGGCGGCGGTTCCCCTTCCGCATTGCAGGGCGTTTGCTCTATGGATTCATTGCCAAGAATAGATATTCTCTCAGCAAGTGTCGCGGCGGTGCGTGCCGTATAGCCAAGCCAGAAGCGGTACGACGGCAGGCAAAATTAGGCGCGTTTTGGTCGTGCTACACGCTGGGGTTCGTTATTCGGCTACCTCTCGTAATGTGGGCGGCCATCAAGGCTGCGATACGAAGAGCCACTATTTTCGCCCGGGCGTACCACAACCGCTTTGACTTGCTGAACGGCAAGCTGACCATCCTGTTTCTGAACGGACTGCTGCCCAACGCCGTCCCGCTGTTGTTTGGTGAACTATTTTACGACGATTATCCACGATGGGTCGCCATCGACCCCGGCTCTCCGAAGATGCGGCGGTCGCTGGCTCGGCACCTTCGGCTGGGGAAGCCGAAAATCACAAAATTCAAGAAGCTTCCATGGGTTCGCGCTTCGACGATAGGACAGCCTCCCGACTTGAGGCGGCCGTTCCACCTGTTGTGTGAGACTGTGGATGGCGACTCGGGGCGGTTGCAGGTGATCGCGACACCCGGGCATTGCGACGACCACATTGCGCTCTATGACCCCAAAGAGAAGGTGCTGTTGGCGGGCGATGCGTTCATGGGGAGCTACTTTGCAACCCCCAATCCCGACGTGGACAGCCGAAAGTGGCTCCTCAGTCTCGAAAGGCTGATGGAACTCGATATTGAGATTCTGGTCGAAGGACACGGGCATATTCATACGCTGAGGACTGACATCCCCGATTATCCCGGCGTAGTGATCCGTGAAGACCCAAAGTTGCCATATCGCAGAAGTTGGATTATTTGCGGTGGCTTCGGGAACAGATCGAAGCCGGGTTTCAAGAGGGGCTTCCGATGCGTGTCATCGAAGCAAGCTGTTTTCCGTGGGGACAGCGTACTTCATGGGAGCGTTGCGCCACCGACGAATGCATTCGTCTTTTGAGCTTCGGTCACTTCTCTCGCACCGAACTGGTCCGCAGCTTCGTTCGCACAAATGCCGATCAGCTTCCAACGGTTTACGAAGTGCGTATGTCGGGAGGAGAGTGACCTCCTCTATCCCGATAAACCTTGGGGTCACGTGCCCCAAGTGCCCCCCTCGATGAGTTTGACGAGGGACAGTCAGAGATCGCCCGAAACTCGAACCTCCCAGTTGGAGAGAATCTCTTCGTGATCGACCCACACGCTTGGAAACTCACAGTTTTGCGATTGCTGATTGAAGTCGAAACAAACCGCGTCGAAAGTCCCGGTATCGAGACGGCCGATTTGGACGTATCCCGCTTGCAGCAAAACCCAGATACACTGCCCTTAGCTCCTGTGGCTTCGTCGATGTATGGATTCGAATCAGAATCCCATCCAAACAACGAGATTCTCGATCGGAAGGCTGTGCGCGAAAGCAGTTACTACGAATGCGGTGAGGCCGGACAGTTTGAAGCGCGAAAACGGCCGGATGACCGTTGTCGTTTTTCCTTATGGTGATGGAGTGCAACGGCAGTCGCTCCAGAATAAGAAACGGGGCCGCTCGCACGGCCCCGCAGAGTGACACCATTTGGGTGTCTTTGCTTCTGTTTACTTGCCGGTTCCGGTCAAAGTCACCTGCTGCGGACTATTCGCCGCATTGTCGGTGATCGTCACATCGCCCGTTCGTGTTCCCGTTTGGGTCGGAGTAAAGGTGACTTTGATTTTGCAGGCCTTGCCCGAGGCTAACGTCGCGCCGCAGGGTCTGGTACTAGTAACCAACGCAAAATCACCGCTCGGGACGATGCTGCTGATATTCAACGTCGCCGTGCCGGTGTTCTTCATGGTGACGACCTTGCCTGCAGCTGTTACGCCCACGTTCACCTTGCCCCACTTCAGCGACGTCGGCGTCAGTGTGACCACCGGAGCGCCAGCGCCTTTTGTGACCGTAAGGCTGATGGTCGTCGAAGCGGTCAAGCTGCTCGACGTTCCATCGATGGTCACGGTTGAAGTTCCGGTTGTCGCCGTGGCACTAACGGAGAGGGTTAGCGTACTGGTTGTGGTGGTGGGATTCGGGTTAAAGACGGCAGTCACGCCGCTCGGCAGCCCGGTGGCGCTCAAAGTAACACTGCCGGTAAAGCCGCCTGCGGGAACAACCGTGATGGTGCTGGTGCCACTGTCGCCCTGCGCAATCGACAGCGTGCTCGGACTCGCGGTCAGACTAAAACTCGGCCCAGTCGGTCCGGTAAGTGCGGCAATCAGGCCGTTTCCGTTCGGGCTGCCCCAGCCGGTCACCAGATCGTAGCCCTTGACCGCCGAATAGCCGCCATTGCTGCCACTGGTGATGTCGTGGAAAGCGGTGCCGTAACCCGAGCCTACACCGATGCTGTAGACGGCCGGATTGATGAAGCCGAGCGGTGGATTGCCGTTGGCAATCGCTTGTTGGTTGACGAGAGCCAGATAGCCGGCCCACATCGGCGCCGCAAAACTGGTCCCGCCCAAGCCCGTGCCACAACCTGATTGGTCGGAACAGTAGTAAAAGTTAGAGTTCGCCTCGGCCGCAACGTCCGGAACATTGCGCAGCGTTTGCGAGCCCTTGTTGGAGGTGTCAATCACACCCGCAATCTGCTGCCAGGCGGGAATCGGAATGTTGTCCTGAGAGATTCCGCCGCCGCTGTCGACCCATGCCGTCTCCGAACTCCAGGGGCCGCCCGCTTTGGTTACGGTCAGATCCGTGCCACCCACTGCCGTCACATAGTCATCTTCCGCCGGGTAGTAGTAAGGTCTCGATTTGCTGGGATACGAACCACCGTCGCCCGAAGCCACGAAGAAGTTCTGCCCCTGCGCCGCAAACTTCTGGTAGTAGGGGTCGTCGCTTGAGGGGTCCGCCGGCGTCCAGGCCCACGAACAACTGATTTGGGCACTCATTGGAGCGGCCGCAGTCGTCGACATCGCACTCAGACAGGCCGTATCGCTGAACGTTCCTGAACCGTAGGCGTCGCCGCACACGTACATATAGGTCATCGTCGAGCCTGGGGCCATGCCCATCGCCTGGGTCATGTCGATGGTCTGCTCGGTATCATCACAGTTACTCGAAGCGAGGCAGGTCGTGCTGTACCCGCCTGTCGAAATGAGAGTCGGAGTGTAAGGTTCTGTTTGTTTAACGTTCTTATAGTAGGTGGTCAGGTCCGCCAAGTCGGTGCCTGCCAACTCGAACAGGCCGATGTTCTGACCGGTCCCGGTGAGGGCCGTTCCCCCGTAATACGCCGCGCGCATGTCGCTGCCGCAATAAGAGTCGCCGGGGCAGGAGCCCAATACCTGGGGCGTCACGCCGCCATTCTTATGCCGGAACAAGGCGCGAGGTATTGAATAGTTGTCCAAACCCGTAATGTGCCATAGTGCAATCCCAAGGTTCGTCGAGGGCTCCCGATCCGGTGCGAAGAACGTACGGTTTTCCGTGGGGTGCTGGTATACACCCATGGTCACATGGAAGGCCTTCTCGACGTTCGCCACCGTGCCCTTGAGCTGAAGATCCATGGCATCGCGCGCGCCGCCGATCACTGTAAAGCCGCTGGCTTTCGCGAACGCGACAAGGGCATCCCAGTCTTCCTGGCTAGGACCAAACCTCGCCGTGAATTCCTCCGGCGTCACGAAATGCCGGTAGGAGGCGCTGGAAGGGTCATAGAGTTCTTGCAAGAAGTTTTCCAGCTCGGGCTGATGGCGCAGCGGCAGAACGACGTCGAAGCGCATGATTTGTGTGCCAGGAAGGCGGCCGATGGCTGGCGCAGTTCCATTGGCAACAACGTCGCGCACATGGCGCGTTTGCAAAGACTGTGCCTGGGAAACGCTGGCTGCGATTGACACCATCGCGACCACAGCGAGCTTGAACAGACTGAGTTTTCGAATCACGATTTCTCCTTTAGGGTGATACTTTCTGGGGGAAGATTATCGAGCCATCGCACGCCAGCAGAACTGCGACCACCTCTGGCCCACATGCCCGATTAAGCCAGAACCCGCTTCTGGCTTGTGAAACAGCGTCAGTCTACCCCAACTCACGGATCTGCGATAGTGTGACGGGGTCGAGGAATCGTTATCTCGCTCAATGCCCGGTGCAACTGCCGGCTGGCAGGTGGGTGCGCTTTTGCCGGAGAGTTGCGCTACACGAACCAGTCTCGGATCTGATAAAAACGTCAGCATCCAAGCTTCCTTGGGAATGATGTGACCTATGATGGCGAACAGGGTGTGATCACACTTGCTCTGACATCAATTGAGCAAGCGCCATAGGGTCAACACATTTTTAATTTCGACCACTTTAAGTGTGGCCAGAGCCTCATTACCCAACTCGGGCTTCAAAGGATGAGCGCAATCGAAATTTCGACGAAGCCGCTGGCGCCGCGGACCTTCGTAGCGGATTGGAGCTGACATGCGAAAAATGGTCGGCGGTTAAATCTAAGCACACACTTCGTTCCGTGTTTTCCGTCATATCAGCCTTCCACTTAAAATTGGGCGACGACCGCCAGGCAATTCCTGAGGAAGGGTAACACCTCGAAAAACACCTCATTCGTGCATGAAACTTTTTCGACCCTGCGGGATATTCTCTATGGACGCGGCATGAGTGACTTCCAGGCGCTTTACCAGAAATATGCGCAGACTTTGTTTCGTTTTGCCCTCTACCTCACCGGCAATCGCGCTGAGGCCGAGGACATCGTGTCCGAGACGTTCGTCCGCGCCTGGACTGCACCTGGCCAACTCCAGCAATCCACCGTCAAGGCCTATTTGCTGGTGATTGCCCGGAATTACTACCGGCAAGGATTGCGACGCAGCGGAAGGCTCTCATCGCTGGAGCAGGATTTTCCCGATCTGCGGCAGGAGCTGCACGCTTCGGTCGAGCAACGCGCGGAGCTGGCGAGCGTGATGGAAGATCCGCAGCGTCTTCCGGAAGAGGATCGAATGGCTTTGTTGATGTCGGCCCTGGAAGAGATGTCTTACGAACAAATTGCGGTCACGCTCGGCTTGTCTCTGGGCGCAGTGAAAACAAAAATTCATCGCGCCAGGCTCAAGTTGGCGCGAGCGCGGCAATCGCGGAGTGAACGATGAACATCTCTCGTAATGTGATTCAGGATCTGATCCCTCTCTACCTGGCTGATGAAGCCAGCCCCGACACGCGCGTGCTGGTCGAAGAGTTTCTGGCGACTGATCCGGAACTGGCCGCGGAAATTGCACGTCTGAAGTCGGGTTCCCAAATTCAAACCCTTACAGGAGGCAATGTCATGTCGTTACCGCAAGATCGCGAAGCTCAAACCTTGGTGCGCACTCGCAGCGAACTGGCGCAGCGCAGTTGGAATCTCGGGCTTGCGATTGCGTTCACGACGTTTCCGTGCTCGTTCATTTTTGCCCACGGACATATTCAGTGGATGCTCGTGCGCGACATTCCGAGCCTGGCGATGGCATCATGGGCGGCGGCGGCTGGGTTCTGGGTAGGATTCGTGATCCATGGCCGCCGCCTGCGTGCAACCGGCCTGTAACTTGTTCGCCGATTTGCCTGTTCAACAGAGTTCTACGCTTGGACGGCGTTTCTCAGCATCAAGCAGTAGGTAGAAGTGGTAAAGATAGCGATCCAGGTGTTTACGAATAAGACCATGCCCCTTAACATGGGCATGACGTCCGAGGACACGCTCATGCCGCTGGCGCTCGGCCTCTCGTGAAGTCCGGCTGCTATGACTCGACCGGAGTTTGTCATCGAGGGAGTATGACCATTGCCTGACGTCCGCGATCACCTCACGCGAGTCGTTTCGGTAGAGCCTTCTAGAGTAGAAAGGAATTCCGCGGCCTTCGATAGGCTTTTGCCAGCTCGCCTAACCCGCATTATTCGTGAGAAGTGGAGTGACAGGCGATTTTTAGTCTGAGCGATACATGATTGCGACGAGGCTGGAATTTGTTTCGATCGCATTACTGATTCCAGAGCAGTTAGTCGATTC